>WUUC01237106.1_pt1 | contig 43881 bp, 36 predicted proteins | sample 6278441 | NCBI WGS metagenome assembly WUUC01 (sample SAMN13675441, study PRJNA597444) | soil metagenome | isolation source: soil | place: USA: Washington | collected 2017-10
CAATCCTCCGGAAAAACATAGTGCTATCCGATCGAAATGATCCATCTTTTGATGCGATCGCCCTGGGGTGGTATTCAAGAGCGCTATGAATACGACTCGGGCCATACAGACCACCAAGTGGTCGTACCAACTGATGCAGTTGAGCCGTTTTGTCGGGAGGCGTGTGGCCTTTCCTTGGACTCCTGCGGCGGGCCCTGCGCAGTGACTGCCCCACAAGACGAGGTTCTATGTGTGCTCGGCTGCTATTCTCCGCACACCTGCGACGACCGCTGCGACGCCGTGTGTGAAGATGCTTGCGTAGACTTGGTTGAGGGTACAGAGTGCGTTTCGAACTGCGAAAATCTGTGTGCTCGCGGGTGTAATTGGCGGCCGGAAAATTGCACGCCTACACCCAATCTTTCACAGGAGTTCATCGACTGTGCACAGCAGCTGAAAGACAGGCCACAGCTCCCCAATGAGTGTTTCGAAATTCACGGGCATTCTCAAAACACTCATATGATTAACTACTTTGGGTGTCTGCGATCCAACGCCTGGGAATGTGCTTCACCAAAACTGCAATTCGAAAATTACGCGGAACAGTCCTGTTACAATCAGGGCCGCCTAACTTCCGCCTAACTTGCATCGGCTACGCCGCCGGCCCCGATCTCGCCGAGTGCGACTCTCCGGCGCGCTGCCAGAATCACTGCGAACAGGTTTGCGAGAGCACGGCGATGTGCGCGGGATACGGGTGGGATTCTGAGACCAGCATCGATATTGGCGACCCCGGTTTCTCGCTTTTTGCTTCATTGCTCAATTTTTGGTTCGGTGGCAGTGACGGCCCGTTTCCAGGGACCTATTGGGACGCCCGTTTCTGCGATGGATCTACTTGTTTCGGCGGTGCCAATCCGTTGTTGGTCGAGTCGCAATCCCAGCCCCTTCAATACACAGCCGATTCCGAGACGATCTGCAACATCTTCGAGTGTGCTTCGTGCTGCATGGACGGCGCTTGGTGCCCGGGAAGCAGCGCCCAAGATGGACGAACGTGCGCACAAAACTGCCGCGAGGGCTGGCGCGATGAGTGCATTAAGGACTCGCAAGCTGCGTGTGATGCTCAGTGCCCGGAAGTCTGCCCTTCTCAGTGTGCCTCCCATTGTACTTCCGAGTGCTCCAGCGACTGTAGGGAATCTTGTCGCTCGCGCGCGCCTTGCGATGAGCTCTGCGGCTCCATCGACTATTTCGGGATTTGTCGAAATTCGTGTTTAAGCACTTGTATTCAAGAAAACACGCTCAAAGACGCAAATGGCGTGGAGCTTCGAGTGTATGGAAATCGCACTGATCTCAACCATAACCTGACGAAGATCATTGATGGTGAAAACCGCGAATATCTGGTTAATACCTACGAAGCTGATCCGCAGCATCCGAGCTTCGACCAAGTCGCAACTCAAATTTTCGGAGAAGATCATTTCCGGATCTCGACTTACGATCTGGGTAGTTTCCACCTCGGAGATGTGGCGCCGGAGGATCAGCCTTTGTTGGCTGCCTTGCCCTCGCCTCAACTGGTGTGTCCGCGATTCTGTGCAGTTCCCGGATCGACCGGTCCTGGATTCGAGATATGGGTTGGAGTCAGCCCAAATAGTTATTTGGTGTTTCCTTCGACTGAAATGGCCTCCCCGCGAGGAATTCCCTTTCCAGCCGACGATTCTCTATCGGCTTTTGAGTGGTATGAGGTTCGCGGCGAATCCACAGGGCCGGTGATCTAATCCTGCAATCCGGCTTCCTCCAGGAGGAATCACTGTCCCAACGCGCGAAGGAGATCTCCATCTCGTGGACGGCGATGGGCCTCTTGGAGAGCTCGAATATAGCGGCGCGACACCGGCCGTTGCGGAGTCGTTCTTCGGGTTGGGCAAGGTGCTCAGTCTGGTGAAGACCATCCAAGGTTGGCGAGCATATGAAGGCGCTGCGGCTTTCGCAGTGGAGCTCGAAGGCACGGGACACTGCGCCCACGAATTCCGCGTCGAATCCTCGTCGGAGGGTCCAACTTTTTCGCCCGAGAACGCGTGTAGCGGCACGGTGTCGTTTCGCGAAGCGGGCCGGCGGAACGGCAACGAGCAGCCCGGAATATTTGTAAGTCCTCAGGGCAAAACAACCTTCGCGTTCGGTCCACACTCACCGCGAGTGATCGAACACAGCTATCCTCCCGACCACGGCGGTGGTCCTGGTTCCGATTGTGGCTTTGATGCGCCGATCGATCCCGGACTGGACTGTCTGGCAGGACAGTTGGCACAAGCGGGGATGGGCGGGCCAATGAACATCGATTGTGGCTCGTCTTGGCCCGTGCGCGGCGCCGATCCGAGCATGGATTGCGGATCCATCTTTGCTCCCAATCTCCCATCACAACATTGTGCGGAATGGGACTTTGCCGGTGGTGATTCGATCAACCACTCAATGGTCGAATATGAGCGTGTATCGATCGTTCGAACGGTTGATGCGGTGGGGCCGGGGCAGGACGCAATTTGGCTGTATTTCGCCGACGATCGAGGCCGCATCCTCACAGTGATGAACGGGGCCACGTTTTCCCGTGAGGACTACCAGTACGATGTCGAAGGGCGAATCGTCGGAAACCGGGTTCCCTTTGGGGTTCGCCAGTGCCGCGAGTATGACGGCGACTGGAACGTTGTCCGCAATGTCACGTTTCCGGCCCGCGAAAAGTGGTCGCCCGACGAACGGATCGAACGCCGCTTCGAGTTTGCCGCTTTCGGCCGTCCCTCAGTTGTATACGATCCGGTGGCTCCCGAGCAGCCGCTGGTGAGTTATTCCTGGGATGACCGCGGAAATCTCCGCGCCGTTCATCACCAGGATCCCGCGGAAGATATCGCTATTGTTCCTGATGCGCGTGGTCGTCCGGTCTCAGTTACCTACCCACAGAATCTGGTCGTCGAGATGGAATATGATGAGTCGGTCGGCGAACCGGAATTGATAACGACGACCATGTCTGATCCCCATCACGTCCAAGTGGTGGAAATTGAGTACGATGATCTCGGCCGGGAGATCGAAGTTACGCAGTTGGGTCGTCCCTCTAGAGAGTATCGATGGACGAACGATGGGCGTTTGATGTGGCAATCCGTGACGCTCGACTCCTCGAATGGATCGATGCCTCTGTTGACTCAGTATTTCTATGACAATTCTGGAATGATTGAACTGGTGGTCGAGCCGGAGACAGAGCGATACTACAAACACACGAGTCGCGGACTTCTCCAGGAACTCGAGCGTAAAGAGCTGGGCACTTCCGTGCGACGCATCGAATGTTACCGTTACGACGCTCGAGGACGTTTGGTTGAGGCCGTGGATCCGGCAGGTCGGCGGACCTGGTTTACTCGAAATTCCGAAGGAAACGTCGCGACTGTCCGCAAGGGCATTCGTGCCGGAGGTGCGGCTGGTCCGTGGGATGACCGCTGCGCCGTGACCGATGGCGCGACCGCCGGCGAAGAGGTGTTTGCCAACATATCTTATAGCCGCGGTCTACCGTTTCGCTACGAAGGCACCGAGGACGCTACGGGGCCGGGATTGTCGTTGGAAATCGACTACGATGCGTTCGGGCGGCCGTTCGAGACACGTTTTCGAGGTGGTGCTAGCCAACGCACGCGATATGACGTGTTGGGACGCGTAGAGTTTCTTGCGAGCTACTCGTCGCCTCCGGCACCCTATGACCCGGGTCTCCGACTCCCGGACACGACCGATCCCAAGCTGATGAGCCTGTCTACAGTGTCGTACGATTCGCGCGGTCGGCCGCTTGAGCACCGAAGCCTGGCCTTTGTCGACGAGCCCACAGGGCGGCGTCTGCTCTCTGCGGATGGCTGGTTGCGAACAACCTATTCTTATAATCCTGCAATTGGCGAGAAAGTCGTGGGCTCTGCGTCTGGGAACAGCACGAGCTATACCCATGATGCGCTCGGCCGAATACGAAAGGTGCAGCTCGACGATCCTGACAATACGAAAATTGAATATACGTATGACAATCAAGGCAGAGCTATCTACGAAGACACGACCCCTTCGTCGGCCGATGGTGGCCGGTCTGGGAGAACCATCACTCTTTCGGATTTCGGCAGCGTCCTCACCTCCGAGCATGGAGGGGTTATTGTCGAGTCCTATGACTACGATGACTTCGGTCGGATGATCTATTCAGACTCCCGATTAGAGCGAAAGTCATATCGATGGAATTCCTTCGGAGAGATGATGTCCGTTGATAGGGTACGGGCCAACGGAGCGCTTGAGCCCCATCTCTACCTACAGCGCAATGTGCTCGGCGACATTCGCGAAGTAGGCACCGGTGCAGGACGCTTGGTCACGCGAACATTCGATTTCGCGAATCGGTTGAAGCGGGAGACTTATTCAGACACTTCTTACGTACAGCATTCCTATTGGAAAGGATCTACTCGCCCAAAGACAAGGAGGGATCGTTTAGGAAACGTTTCAACATTCACGTATGACGATCTTGGGCAACTAGCGTCGGTCGAAGCGACGAACACTTACGGTGCCTACGCCGGAATGCAGCCTTCTCGGCTCGTCTACAACAACAGCCTTCTCGGGATGAGCTCCGCGATGTCTTTGAACAAACCGAGCGACCCTGCGGACGATGTGACTACGTCGTTCGTGCGCGATTCTTTGGGCCGCGTTCAAGAAGAGCGTAGCAGTGTCTTTCCCAATTCGCCGGCTCGGATGACATACGACGAGGCACAACATTCGGTGACCACTGTGCTCGACACGAACACCGTTGTGCGGGAGTACGACGATTTGGGACGCCTTGCGGGAGTGAAGTTGGATGGTGCTAACATCGTCTCAAAAGATTTCAACGGAGCGGGCCCGCCGATCACATTGATCTATGGAAATGGGCTCACAGAGTCCCGATCCTATGACGTCGAGAGTCGATTGCGCACGATCTCTGCGGCCCCTCGCTTCGGTGCAAGACTGTACTATTCGGCCGAAGGAACGCTGGTTCGGCAAGACAACTGGGCAGGAACGGCTTCGGCGGTTTCGACGCTCTACATACACGATGAGCTTGGCAGATTGAGCAGCGGTTGGCGGGCGACGAATCTACCGACGTCAGGCTTCTTCTCGGGCTCGATCACCTCGGCACAGGTGCAGGCTTGGACGCAGGGGGCTACGCGAAACGAATCGTACGTGTTGAATCCGTCCGACAGTTGGACCTCCGCCACCTCCGGAAGCACGAATATCGCGATCACGCTGGGTGCCGACGAGCGCGTTACGAATTTTTCGGGGGGCGCGATCGGCACAGACACTGACGGTCGAATGATCTCGCGGACCTCAGGCAGACAATACGGATATGATAGTTTGGGCCGTATGGTGTCGATGAGCACTGCAGCGAATTCGAGCTGGAGCTTCCAATATGATGCATTCGGACGGATCGTTTCTTGGTCTCAGCCCCAGGGATCATATCTCGCACAAACCGCAGGTGATGCGTTGGTGAGGATCCGCACTGCCGGCCAGGACACGCTCCACGTCCTCGACGAAAACTCCACACCTTTGGCTGTCGCATTTGGGGCGACGAAGCATTACAACCATTCGACCTTCGGTGGGCGTCTACTCTATGCGACGGGCTCCGACAATGCCATTGTTGAAAAATATAGCTATTCAGCATATGGCAAAGTAACGATCACCAATCCTCAGAATCAGACTCTTTATGTCAGTGGGATCGGAAATCGACTGTTCCTGACGGGTCAGATGTTGTTCCCAGAGGCGGGGCTCTATCGACTTGGGCAACGTTTCTATTCGCCAGAGCTGGGTCGTTTTACAACGCCGGATCCGCTGGGGTACGTCGATGGTCCCAACGTTTTTGCCTATACCGGGTCGCAGCCGGTCATGTACACCGACGCTGATGGATTGAGCAGATCAGACTCGACCGCGTATGCTCTGGGCCGCGGTCTGGGACGTCTGTTTGGCGAAGATGTCGAGCCAGCGTTAAAAGGGAGCACCTACAACCTGCTCGGTCCCGCCGGATTTATGATCGGACAGTACAATCAGCTCACGGAGACTCAAGAAGCGATTGATGCGGCGAGGGCGGAAGGTGGTCTGCTCAATGCAATCAATCTGTTCAATCCGTTCTACGGAATGTTGGTCGCCGGCGAGGGTGCATACAACGCGATCGAATCCGGCGACGTCGAAAACAGGTCTATCACGGGGTAAAAACGACCGAACAAGCAGCGGCCGTGGTGGCAGCTGCAACGGGTGTTGTAAAGGGTGGGCAGCTCGCCGTCGACAAGCTGACAGGAATAGCGAACAAGGGTGCGGCGGGCGTCGCAAAGGGTGCACGAGGAACTTGGGGAGGCCGCGAATTCGACACATCAGCTGCCGGCGGTCCGGTTCGAAGTCTCAGCACCGATGGGGTACGAGTGACCGACCGGGGGATTGACGTGGTGGAAAGTCATGTCGCGCGTTTTGGATCTGACGCAGCGAACCAAGGTATGATCGCTCGGCTGCGGGAGATTGCCGCGGGACGAATGCAGCCGAGCACTGCCGACCTGAACTTCTATACACACGAGCTTCGAGAGTTCGTCCGCTATCGCCAACTCGGATTCGCGACCGGAGGGGGCGATGATTACGACATGTGGAACAACGCTCACTCCGCGACGCTCGCCGACTATGGCCTCGTTGAGGGGCCGGGTGTGCTCTATCATCCGAGCGTGGTGCCGTGACTGAATTTGAGCGAGCCGTCCTCACCATTTTGTCGCGGGCGGGCGAGCCGCTGGGCTGGTATCAAATCGAGCGCCGGCTCTCCACGATGGCCCTCGCTGAGCGGCCCCATCTTTTGACTGTGCTTTCCGAGCTCCGCCGGCGCGGGCTGGTGGAGGAGATCTCGGCGGCGACCGAGCCGAAGGTTCGTCATGGGCTGACCTCGCTCGGTGGATCGATGTTAAGCTAACGGCAGAGTGAGTATTCTTCGCCCTTGGTTTTGACGATCGGCGAGTTGTTCGGGCCGGCGACGATCTCGAACGGTGTTTGTGTCAGATCCATCACCAGCGGCGGATACGAGATGTGTAGTCCGCCCTCTTTCACCACCCATTGTCCCTGTGTCTTGTTCTTGGTGGCCAACTGATCTTCCGACCAGGATCCGTCTTTGAAGAACTGCATCCGGGTGCTCTTCGAACACCAGGCGGAGGAGAGGAGCAGTTTGGAGACCTGATCTGCGGCCTGTTCGGTGCGCGTTTTCGGCGGTGTCGCGGGCGGCGTGACGCGATGGAGCACCAGCTCCGTGTCGTCGACGGTGATCGTCATGCGATCACCCTTCAGCTTGAACGGGATCTCTTCTTTGTCGCCTTCGGAGTCGGTGATCACCAGCTTCGAGCCTTTGACCTCCCAGTGGATCGGCTCCTCGTCCATTTTGCCTTTGCCACCTTCTTTGAGCTCGAAGAAGACTTCTTTGTCCGCACCCCAACTCCCGGTCACCGTGGCTTCGGGAGCTGCAGCACAAACGAGCGCCAAGACGAACAGGATCATCGTGCGACTATACCATCGATGACCTGACATCTCGGACGAAGAGAGCGGAATTTGGAGAGCCCGAGCGGGGTGATCTTCTTTGCCTGACGTACGTGCAAACGTGAGAGTCGCGGCGCGCGCGAGAGATGATCGAGACCCCGATCGGTGATCGCCGAACAACTGTTGAGCACCAGCTCGCGAAGCGCCGGCATCGCCGCAACTTTTTCGAGGCCTGCGTCGGTCACGCGCGTGCACAGTGAGGTGCCGAGCGTTTCCATCGTGCCGATCTTCGCCACACTGAAGAGCGCGCGATCGGTGATCTGCTTACAACCGCCGAGCCCGAGCTCTCGCAACGCGGGCATTTTGAGGAGATGCGCCACACCGGTGTCGGTCACTCTTTCGCAATCGCCGAGGTTCAACGTTTCCACACGCATCAGCTTGGCGACGCTGGCCACACCCGCATCGGTGATCCGTTTGCAGCCGAGCAAACGTAGCTCCTTCAAACGCCGGCAACCCGCGAGATAACCGAGGCCCGCGTCGGTCACTTTTTCGCAGCCGGTGAGGCTCAGACCTTCCAGCGCGGCCGCACGGGCGAGATGCGAGAGACCGGCGCTGGAGATGTTCGGGCAGCCGATCAACCGCAGATCGCGCAGCTTCGAGAGGCGCGCCAAATGTTGGAGTCCGCGATCGGTGATCGAGGCGCAAAAGCCGAGGTTCAGCTCGGTGAGCGCGTCGAGCGAAGAGAGATGTTCGAGACCGTGATCGGTGATGCCGGTCTTCACCATGCGCAGATCGCGCAGCTCGCTCATACGCGCGATGCTCTCCAGCGCGCTGTCGCCTACGCCCGCGCATCCGCCGAGCAACAGCTCGCGCAGCTCGCGAAGATTCACTAAATGGCGCACCCCGCGATCGGTGAGCTTCGCGCAATTCACCAGATCGAGATGGCGCAGAGTTTTGAGCGCACCGATGTGCTCCAGCGATTTGTCGGTGAGGTCGCGGCAGTCCATCAAACGCAGCTCGCGGAGATGTTGCAATTTGGCGATCTCCGCGAACGATCTGTCGGTGAGGCGGAAACATCCGCGAAGATCGAGGATCTCCAGCTCGGGATGTTGCAACATCTCGGCGAGCTGGGCGTCGTCGAGCCAATGGGCACCGCGGAGATCCAATTGTTTCGCGCTCATTCGAACACCTCGAAAGACTTCAATTCCACGCTGGAACGCGCACGTTCGCCCTCGAGCCATGCCGCGAAGAGCTGCTCGTGGATCTCGGCACGCGTCGGTTGGTCGAGCTGTGCGCGGAAGACACGCTCGACTTTGAGGATCGCGGCACCGTGGCGAGCGGCGATCGGCTCACTGATCGAAGGTACAGCTGTACTAAAGACAAAGGAGGCTTCTTCCGGTGAAAGATCGCGGCGGCGTACGCGGCCCATCCAGCCGCCCAGCAACCTGGTCTTTGGATCAGTGGACTCGCGCAGCGCCGTTTCCTCGAACGACGCACCGGCGTCGAGCTCCGCTTTGACCCGGACGCCGGCGGCCAGATCGCGCACCAAGATGCGCGCGACCACCGCGGAGTCGAACTGTTCGCGGTGCGCCTCGAAATACGGCTCGATCTGTGAGCCCGCGACCTCTTCTTTGAGCTTCCCGAAGGCGATGATCCGCACCAGCTCTTGTTCGAGCTGCGCTTCGTCCATCCCACGTTTTACGAGCCAGAGGCGCAGCTCAGCTTCTGTCGAAAGGCGCATATCCGTCGCGAAGAGGACACGGGCGCGAGCAAGCTCCTCGCGCCGCACCGCGAACCTCTGCATCGCGCGCGAAACGAGGTGTTCGCGGATCGAGCTTTCGAGCTGCTCGAGCCGCAGGGCGACCGCGTTTCCGTCGATGACCACCGCGTGTGCGCTCACGACACGTATCCCCACGCGTTGAGCTGTCGCAGATCGGCTTCGCTGTACCCGGCGCTTTTGCGCGCGGCGACGTTCGTTTTGCGCGTGAACGGAAGCGGATCTTTCGCCTCCAAGGCAGCGACGCGACGTTTGTGGACCAGCTCGGCCATCGCCTCTTCGGGATGGGCGGCCACGAACTCGCGGCGGCGTTCGTCGAGCAGAGTGTTCACCGCGGTGTTCGCGGCTTCACGTTCGGCGAGCACTTTGGTTTCGTCTTCGCCGCAAAGATGACGCGACCACTTCAGGGCACTTTGCACGTGAAAGCTCTCGTCGGCGAGCAGGTACTTGAACAGCTCGGCGAGCTCTTCCTGCTGAAGATGCGCGCGGTGTTCGATCTGAAACGCGAAGTCGTCGAGCGCCAGGCCCTCGTCGATCGAGCCGCGCACCAAGAGGCGGAACAAGAGCTCGCGTTTGCTGCCCGGATCGCAGCCGGCGAACGCGTAGTAAGCGTCGTAGGTCAACGTGTAGACCGGGAAGTCGCCGTACTTGTGGCCGAGCTTCGACAGCACGTTCTCTAAGCCCTGAGCGTGCCGCGCTTCGTCTCCGGCCTGGCGCAACATCGCGAGATGGAAACTGGCCGGAAGATCAGGATGTTCGTAGCTCGACCGCGCGCACAGCTCGAGCGTGGTGTACTCGCCGTTGATCAGGTTGTGGACGAACTGCGCCACACCTTCGGGATCGCGCGCACTGTCGAGCGGAAGCGCGCGCATCGAACCGGGCTTCGCACGTTTCATTGACGCCGGACGTTGGGCGCGCTCTGCACGATCGAGCGGTGACCAGAGCGCCTGGCCGAGCTCCATGTGTTCGCCGGAGCGCCGCCTCGAGAACGCAGCTTCGACTTGCTCCGCATATTCGTCGGTGCACGTTTCGAGGCGCGCTTGCAGCACCGTTTGGCCATATTTCAGCTGCGAGCGCAGCACCTCGACCGCCGGGTGCGCGAGGTACAACAGTTGTGCGTCGAGCACTGGATCGAGCAGCTTCGACAGCTCTTCGTACGCGTGAAAGAGGTGGCGCCGGCCGATGCCGTAGAGCGCGACCAACATCGCGTCCGCGTTCGGGGCGAGATCGATCATTCGCGCAGCTTCACTCATTCCTCGCGGGAGCACGGCTTTGTCTGCGGGTTGGCGCGTGAGGGCATAGAGATGGCCGGTCAACTTGTGGGCGATGTCCAGGTCTTCGTAGGCATGACGCGCGAGCGCCGCTTTGATCGAAAGATCAGGGACCTTCACCGCCCAGCCCGCGGAGACGTGGGCCAAGGCGCGATGCAGAAACGCGAGCTCAGTGACTCGCGCGATGACTGCATCGAAGCGTTTCATGCGATCGCCGGTTCCCATTTGCAGCAGCCGCGCGCGCCGCAATCTGCGGTCCAGGAGCGAAGATCTTTGTTCACGTTGAGCGCGTCGAACATCGCCGGTGCGCCTTGTGCGCCGGGCGCCATCAAACCCGCAGTCTGCGGTGCCGCGCCTTGCGGGTTGTTCGGATCGAAGGCCTTCGGAACGCCCGAAGGATCGAGGTTCCACGAGTCCGGTCCGAGCCCGAGGAAACGCGTCGCGTTCCACATATCGGAGCCGATGGAACGTGGGTCCGTGCCCTGGAGCTGGCCGTTGGCGATGTTGCCGACACCGAGCACGCCGACGTTTTGCCAACCGCACTGCGAACCTTCGACGACGTTGCCGATACCGCCGGCGAACATGGTGTTGTTGCCCTCACCGCCGTCGACGCGGTTTTGGATTCCGCCCGCGTTGAGCTGATCATCGCCGCGGCCGCCGCGCACGAAGTTGTTGTTACCGCCGGACCAGATCGCGTCATTGCCGTCGCCGCCTTGGAGCAAGCTCTTGTTGCCGCGGCTGCGGACGAAGTCATCGCCGAGGCCGCCGTTGAGCTCGTTTTGGCGGCCGAAGCTGTCGATGGAATCGCGCCCGTCGCCGCCATGGATCTTCACCCCGCTGGCCGCGTTCTGGATGAAGTCGTCGCCGCCGCCGGTGTCGATCATCGCGCCAGTCGCGCCGTTGGCGATGCGATCGCGACCTGCGCCGCTCTTCACCATCACCGGCACGTCGACGTTGGCGTCGATCGCGATCTGGTTGTCGCCGTCGCCCGCGTGGATCGTCAGCTTCGCCAGCTGTTCTTTGGTGAAATAGAAGTCTTGTTTGTTGACGCTGACGCCGTACAAACCGTTCGCCGCGCGGCTGACGTGGATCGCGTCGTTGGCCGCCCCCGCTTGCAGCGTGAACGTGTTGTTCGGTCCAGGCGTGAGCTGCGCTTGGCCCCCAACAGGATTATTTCCCGCAGGTTGTCCCGCGACTTGTCCCTGCGCTGCCTGTTGAAGTTGGGCGAGCAGAGTTGCTGTGAAGGGTCGGCCGCCGATCAGCGTCATGCGGAGAGCTAATTCAAGGGGCGCGCCAACCTGGATGCGCTGATTTGGCCGGAGATCCTGCTCTCGCTCGAAGTGCAGCCTGCCCTAACGCGGTTGCGTAAGCTCGGCCACACAGCTCCGGAAGCGGAAGCTGTCGCCGGTCCGGCAGATCATCGCCAGCTCGGTGCGGCCGTCGGTGTCGAAGTCGGCCGCGGCGATGCGTCCTTCGGGACAGGTTTCGACGCGCACCGGCGAAAGCGAGAGCGCACCGTTTCGCGCGCCGAGCCACACGCGCAGCTCACCTGGTCCTCCGTACAGGATGGCCAAATCATCGAAACCGTCGCCGTTGAAGTCGCCGGTTTCCGCGCCGAGTGGTTCGATCTTCTCGTCGACGTCGGTGGCGCGCACGCGGTAGTTGGCGCGGTCTCGTTCCTCGAGGTCGACGTTTCCTTCGCGGGCGAGCAACACGAAAGCGTCGCCGGGAATCTGACCCACGGCGCGGCCGACGTAGACCAGATCGCGGCCCTGGCTACACGAAGGCGCACAACGTTTCTCGAGCGGCGCGTTGACGGCACATCCGAAGGAACCCGCCGCGACATCGCGGATGCCGGCCGCGCGCTGTACGGCGGTGACCGTCCCGCAGTCCGGGAAGACGCCGTCGCGCGTGCCGTACTGGACGTAACCACCGAAGGTGTTCCCGAAGACGAGGTCGGCGAGGCCCGCAGGTTCTCCGCCGAAATCTTCGAGCAAGAGCTGCGTCGTCGATTGGCTGTAACGCCCGCAGGTGCATCCTGTACCTTGGTACAGGTCACCGCCCGAGGTCCGGCCGCTCAACCAACCCACCACCACCGCGTTGTCGGTGTCGCCGGTGACCGCCAGATCCGCGAAGTTGTCGCCGTCGACGTCACCGCTCGCGAGCGGGCCCAGCGAGGTGGCGACCGGGCCCGTATCGCAGCGGCCGTCCGCACAAGCCACGCCGCCGCAAGTGGAGCTGAAGGTGCCGCGAGGCTCGAGCACGCCGTTGTTCAGCTCAAAGAGGTCGACGCGCGGAGCCTGCCCGAGGTTCGGCTCCGCGGTCGTGGAAACCGCCCAGATCGGGCGACTCTTGGGCGCGAGCTGATAGTGAAAAAGATGGGAGCCGACCGCATTTCTCTGCGACAGACGTACGTTCACTGGAACGCCGTTCGACGCCGGATTAAAAGTGTGGAGCACGGCAGCTGTACTTCGGTACAGGATGGCCACGCCGGTTCCAGCGAGCGCGTCGAAGTCGATGATCTCGCCTTCGTTCGGTAAGAGTGTATCGGTACAGGTGAACGAGGAGATCGCCGGCACGCAGCTCAGCGGAAGCTCGTACGACGGCGAAGCCGCGCCCAGCGGACGTACCGAGAGCGTCTGTCCCTCGGCACAGGCTTCCAGCTCTATACTGGCCGTTAGTACACCTGTACTTTCGGACATAAGAACCTGGGTTCGGTCGCCGGTCTGAAAGACCACGGGAACATTCGAGAGGTCGTCGCGTTCGGGACAGTCGTTGTCCGGACATTTGAAGCAGCTCGACGGCGCACCGGCCCCGCAGAAAACCTCGCGTATACAGGCATCCGAGGTGCCGAGCGCCCCTCCGGGAGAAGCGGTGGCGCAGACTTCAGCGCACGGCTCGATGACAAAACCTTCGGGCAAGATCGGCGCGAGCACGATCTCGCGCTCGCTGCTGTCTTCGAGCAAAGGACATCGTTGGCGAATTTGATTGTCGAGCACCGGATCGCCGCCACGTCCTTCGCGGGTGCGAAAACAGGTACAGCCGGAAGCGATCGTTCCAATCGGATTGCCGAAGCTGGGATTCGCCGAGCGAACCGCCGCGCGCGCTTCGACGATCATCATGACGACGCCCCAAGGATTCGTCTGATCGCTCTCGGGTACGTTCGGAAACGAGAGCTCGAGATCTTCGAAGGGATACTCGTAAGCCTCACGAAGACCCGACAACAGGCGGCCGGAGGTCACCGAGGTCAGCTTGTCGATGTCGAGGAGCCGCGGTGGCGGAAAGACGCCGACGCGCGAACAGGTCAACAGCTCGAGATCTCCGTTTTGGTGTGTGTAGATTGGCTCGATGACGGTCAGCGCCAAGTTGGTGGTCGTGGCGCGCGTCAGCTCATCCGGGAAAGTCAGCGAGACGTCGCCATCTGCACCGCCACAGTGAATCGCGGGGAGCGCCGCCCAAAGAAGGAAAGAACGCCGCACTCCTCCGAGGATACCGCAGCTCAGTGCAACGATCGACTTGGTGCGCGCGTGACCGCGTGGAGGAGAACGGGATAACTTCGCAAGGTCAGGCGGGCGAGCGACTGCATCGCTTGTTTGACCTCCGGTCTCACTTCGCCCTGACGTTCGCGCGTGTGGTGCTCGAGGCGTTCGTACACATCGCGGGCGATGTCCAAGCCGCGACGCAAATTGTCCTCGTCGAAACGGGAGAGCGTGCTTGCCTTGGAGAGCATCTCGCTCGCAGCCTCAGCGCGAACAAGGAGCTCACACTCATGCGCGAGCTCGGCGAAGTCTTCGTACGGCTGCGATCCCATCTCGCTGGCTACAACGCGCGAGATCGAAAAATGTGTCCCGTAAAATACGTGAGGGCTAACACGAGCAATAGCCACAGCGAAGCTTCGCTCGATCCTCCGCTGGCCCGACAATCGCAGCCGCGTTCCTCGGGCTCGACGACGAGCCCCGCATCCGGGACAGGCTGCACCACCGACGCATCCGGCGACGCCGAAGCCGCGTCCGCGAACACCGCGTCCGGTGCGGTTTCTCCATCAGCGACACCCGCGTCTGCGCCGGTATCGAGCGCTCCAGCGTCCGCGAGCGGTTGATCGACACAATGTGCCGCGTTGCGGCCTTCGGCCGGAACACATCGTTGATTCATCGCTGCGCACTCGGTCTCCACCAATTGCTCAGTTTGAGTGTTGCGATCGACGCAGATGCGCAAAAGATCCGCGTCGCAAACACCGTAGATACTCACGGGCCCGCACGGTCCGGGATGGGGCGTCACGTTCAACGGGAACATCACCGCATTGTTCGCGGGATCGAGATCGTTGTTACTGGTGCCGGCGCTGGCGTTCACCAGCGCAACGCCGGTGGAGGTCGCGATCAAAGAGAGGGAGATCGACGCACTCGCCGTGTTCGCCAAGCTCCCAAACGCGCATTGCACACCGCCCGCGATGCTGCTGCAAGCTGCGCTCGTCTCGATCAGCTCCACCAAAGGAGGAAGCATGATGTCGACGGTGACGTCATCTGCCGTGTCCGGTCCGAGATTGATCGTCTCGAAGCTCAAAGAGACTTCGTTGCCGAGCTCTACGATCGTGCTCGAAGATCGGCCGGTGAGCTGCAGATCGAGACAACGTCCTTCGACCGAGAGCACCATCATTCCGTAACCGCTGCCGGTGCTCTCGTATCCGTTCACATACTCATTGAAAATATTGCCCGCAAAAATGGAGCCGGCGATCGCCACTCGACCGCGCGGCAGTGCACCTTGCGTGGAACCGAAAAGGCCGGGTAGGCGCGAACCGAAGACGACGTTGTTCAACGCCGAATCGAGCACTGCGTAGTTGCTGCCCAAGTTCTGTTCCGTCAGCGCGCACGAAGTGAATGGCCACGAGGGTCCGCCGAAATAGTTATCGACTACGGAGATCGATCCGTCGTCGAGCAGCTCGATCGATGCAGGCTGCGCGAATCCGTTCGCCGGGAAAAAATAGATCGCATCGAGCGTGCTCAGATCGGGCGTCAGACGCGCGACGATCGGCCCGCTGACGATCGGAGTCGGGCCGGTGGTTGGAAAATCGGCTGAGCCACTTACCGCATAAACGTAGATGTTGCCGGCCGCATCGGTCTTCAAGTCCGCGATCGGTCCGTCGCCGCTGGTGCCGCCGAGATAGGTGCACCCGAGCAACGCATTGGCGCCGAGCGCAGTCGCGAATTTGCAGATCGCGAGCTCATCATTTCGCGTTTGGAACGAGCTTGGGCCGACCCACATATCGACATCGGGCCCGGTTTGATTGCTGGTGTTCAAGCCGAGCACCACGTTGCCCGAAGGATCGACGGCGATACGCCTTCCGAGCGTCGACTGCACACCGAGTCGGCTGGAGAACAGCAGATCATCGCCGGCGACTGCGGGATCGTCGTTCGGATCCGTCTGCACCAAGTATCCCCAACCGGTCATGCCGGCGATCGGCGTCGTAGGAGTTGGTGGGCCCACGTCCGATCGGCCAGTGCTGTAGAAGGTGTCTCCGGCCAGATCGAATTTACAGTGGGTGATGCCGGAGTCCGAAAAAGAGCTGACGTGTTCGATCGCGCCTCCGCCGGGCGCGATCACTGCGGCGAAGCCGACACCGAGACGCGGCATCGCTGCGGCGCTGTCGTCGGTATCCGCGAAAGGAACACCGCGCGGGCCACCGCCGGATTGGACTCCGCAGACGAGCATCCGTTCGCTGGCCGCAACGTCCAAAGCGTTCACGAAGACCACAGCCCCCTGCCCTTCGCTCGGATTGTTGCCGGAGTACGAAGTGGACCAAAGAAGTGAAGCCGCACCGAGGACGCGCGGATCGAGCTTGGCGACATACATCTCGGGATCGGATGGCTGCGTAGGCTGGAGGCGCTGCGTAATATAGAGAAACTCGCCTTGGCTGCGCACCACCGGCGGTGATTCTCCGCGAGTATAAGACGCATATTCGACGACCGGATCGATCAACAGTGATCGCGTTCGATCATAACCGCCGAGCTCGAAGTGCACAGTTTGACCACGCACCCGGAAACCGGCCTCGACACGTTCCCCTTGAAACGCAACCGGACGCGACAAACGAAGCACGCCGCGCGCATCACGAACCAAGAGCGCACCACTGTCCGCATCGAGTTGGAGCGTGCCGCCGAAAGTGAGTTTTGCGCGCGCAGGATCCGCACCCGGCGCGACCGCGAGATCGAAGGCGAAACGCCCGTCGCGCGAGGTGAGCACCAGATCGATCCCCGGCCACACCTCGACGAGCACCGCGCGTTGATGGCTGGGAATGTTCAGCGGCTCGTGTCCAAAACGCACCACAGATACGCGTGCATCGAGCGCACCCTCGAAACGCACTTCGCGCGCCCGGCCGCCGGCGAAGTCGATCCGAGCACCGTCGATCTCCAAACGATCCGCGCGTGCTTCGACCAACTGAGCTGCGATCCGCCCCCGCGCCAACACCTCTTTCGAGGTCTGACCGACGTTCGCTTCGAAATACACGGGGAGCGCCGCTTGCAGCGCGAGCAGGAGAGACAACATTGAGCCGTGTGCTCTCAATCGGCGTGCCGCACGTCAATTGAGGAGAAACAATGCGGCCTGGCAAAATTGACAGTCAGCTATACGGTCCTGACTGTCAGCAGCCGCCGCAGGCGCCGTTGGTGCGGCCTTGTCCGTTCGTCTCATATGTATTTTCGACGCAACGCATGACCTGCGAGCTCGCTTCGCAGCCGAGCCCGAAACCGAGATTGTTGCTGATGATGTTGTTGTTCATCGTGGCGTTCGTGCTTTCGAGGCGGACGCCGTCGACGTAATAACCGGCAGGGAGGCTCGACGGCGCCACACCACCGTTGTTGGTGATCTCCGAGTCGCGAACGGTCAGCACCGTCGCGTAGCTGTGGATTCCCGAGGCACCGCTCTGTTGGATCCAGGTGTTGTTCTCGAGCGTCACCGTCGAGCCCGCATAACTCGCGATGCCCGGCGAACACGCGTCGATGTCTTGTGCACAACGCGTGCGGCCCGCGCGGAGGATCCAGCCGTTGTTCATGCTGAGCGTGGCGCCGCCGGAGACGAGCACGCCGATGAAGTCGGTGTCTTCGATGTTGGTGTTCACTAAAACACCTTGGGTTCCCGATTCGAGGACCACACCTTCGCCCCAATTCGTCGCGGCGCACGCACCTTCACAGCCCACGTTCGATACGGTGAGATTGACGGTGTCCAGGCGCGAGCCGGTGTTACGCACGCGGATTCCGGCGCCCGTCGTGCCTTGGATGATCATCCACGACAAATTCGCGCTGCCGAGCAGGATGACTCCTTCGTTGCCGCTTCCCTGTAGCGTCATTCCTTCGACGAAGACTCCGGAGGCACTGATCTGAAGGACAGGTAGACCGGTTTGCCCGACGACGATCAACTGTTCCGCGCTTTGCCCGCGAAGCGTCAGCGCTTTGTCGATGAGCAAGGACTCGGTATAGGTGCCGTTCGGAACGTCGATCACCGCGCCCGGTGCCGCGCTGTTGATCGCGGCTTGAATGGTGGTGAAGGCCACGGACGCGTCCGGATTGGTCGTCGCGTCTGGGTAAACTGCGGCGTCTTCTTGGGCCGAGACACCACTGTCCGCAGGGACAGTGACTCGCGCGTCCACCTGCGACACCGGTGTCCCAGCGTCGGCGGTTGGCGTGATCTTCGGCTCATCCGGAAGCGCCATGCAGCGGCCGTCATCGCTACAGCCCTCGCCCTGCGCACAATCGAAGCGCGAGGTGCACTCCACCGACGCGACGTCGGGCTCGGTTACACAAGCGGTGAGAGAGACGAGAACTAAGGCCGCGCACCAACGCATGGGGGAAGAGAGCCACGTGGGGGCCGGAGCCGTCGATGTGGCGTGGAGGTCCAAGCCGATCGGGCATCCCGACGCGCGGTCGGGCTCAGGCAAACATTAGAAAAAGCCGCGTACCGAGAGGCGATAGTCCTGGGTGCAACTGTGACCTGCCCACCGCACGACACGGACGTAGTACCGGCCTTCGTCGTCGCCGCCGAGGTTCTCGAGGTGCTCGATCGTCTCCGTCGCGTTCCCGAACTGGGCCGACGAGGCGAGGACGTTGCTCGCGGCACACGCGGCTTGGTCGCGATACAGATAGAGATCGTAGTCGTGTCCCGCGGGAATCTCGCTGAGGATGATCGTCAGGCTCTCGCGCAGCGGTCCGAACGCGTCGTTCACGTCGAAGCTGAAGCAGTCCACGTTGTCATTCACGTAATCGTGACGCGCATTCAAAAAGACGTTCGGGTTCACGTCGTTGGTGATCAGCGGGCAATGATCGCAGTCGTCGTTCGGCTCCCATTGATCGGGGATGCGGATGTCGAAGCCGTCGCAGTCTTGGTCGATGCCGTCGCCGCAGATCTCCATCGAGCCGTTGCCGCCTTCGCAGACGCCCCAGACGCCGCTGGAACACGTCTCCACGCCTGGGCCGCAGATACCGCTGCACTCGCGCGTGCGCCCGTCGCAGTCGGAGTCTTCGCAATCGATCAGTTGATCGCAGTCGTCGTCGAGGCCGTCGGTGCACAACGATTCGCGCGTGCCGCTGCCACAGACACACTCGCCCGCAGCGCAGATCTGATCCGCGGCACACGCACGATCACATTCTCCGCAGTGCACCGAGCTGGTCATCAAGTCGACACATTCGGCGCTGCACGTCGATTCGCCGGTGGCGCAGGAGCACGAGCCGTTGTCGCAGGTCCGCTCCATGCCGCAAGAACGGTTGCAGATGCCGCAGTGATTTTGATCGATCTGGGTGTCGACACAGACGCCGCTGCACTCGGACTGTCCTGAAGGACAGGAACAATCTCCACCGCGACACTCGAGGGCGGCGCCGCAGGTGTTGTTGCACTCGCCGCAGTGAGTTTCGTCGGTCGCGGGATCGATACAATCCGCACCGCAGGCGAGCAAACCGTTCGCGCAGACCCGGACGCACTGGCCGTTTCCGCACAACGTTCCGTTGGTGCAGGCGGTGCCGCAGGAGCCGCAGTTTTCGGAGTCGTTGAGCAAGCTGGTGCATTCACCGGAACACACCATCATCGGCGCGTCGCAGGTCGTCGTGGAAGCGTCCGGCGACTCGCCGTCATCGATCGATGGTGAACACGCGGCGAGCGTCAAAAAAAGAAACAGAGAGCGCCGCATCGAAAACGGAGCTTACAACAGGCCCGACCGGCGACGCATCCACCACTCGGCGGCAGCGAACAGCAAGAGCCCGATAAATGCCGGGAAAGTGTCCCAAACGGCGATCCGTTTGGTGCGATCGACCTCCACGCGGCGCGCGTCTTTGATCTCGATCTCCGGCATGCTCTCGGAAAGATCGAGGTAGCGACCACCTGATCCTTCGGCCAGGGCGCGCATGATGTCCGGGCGCGGAAACGGCGCTTGGTATTCGATGTCCGCCGCTTCGACGATCACCGGTTCTTCGCCGATCCCGATGCGCTCGCCGTTAAACGTAGCTTGCGCGCGCAAGACGTACGTTCCGGCCGCGGGTTGCTCGAACGCCGCCATGGAGGAGCCTTCTGCGCCGGTGACCCCTTGTTTCATCGCCACCTGTCCGCGACGTCCTCCTTCGACCGCGAAGAGCTCCGTCGTGACGTCTGCGCCCGCGAGCCCGCGATAGTCGGGGCCGAGCACTTTGACCTCGGCGGAGATCGGATCGCCGAGCAAGACCACGGAACGCTCCGCTTTCACCCGGACGCGCGCGAGCTCCGGATCGCGGATCAACCAACGTAAGGAGTTGGTGAAAAAACGATCGTATTCGCGTCCGGCTCTACCGTCGCCGACCGCCATGAATCGCCAGAACCACAAGCTGTCGGTGGCGATCGACATCGAGCGGCCCTGACCGACCTCGCGCACCGCAACCACCGGCGGATTTCCGGGCAAGCTCGGATGCGACAACAACGCTTGCGCGCCGGGCATCAGCTCCACCGAATGATTGAAGCCTTGAAGTTGGGGCAATTGTTGAAACACAGACTCCGGCGGCTCACCCGGCTCACCGAGTCGCGTGATCGGATGGCGGCGACCTTCTTTGGTGAGTCGCGGGCGATACTCCGTGTTGTCCCAAGGCGCAGCGCCGTCGAGACGCACCGGCAACACGTCACCGACTTCGGTGCCTGCGTAAAATGCGTCTTCGAAAGAGCCGTCGCCGCCGATCATCAAGAAGCCGCCACCGCGCAACACGAAGTCGCGCACGTGTTTCAGATGCGCCTGCATGCGGTAGGGGCGGTAGTTGAAGTTTTGATAGATGACGACGTCGAAGGTCGGCAGCTCTTCGGTGAACAAGGTGTCGACCGGGAACGGGATCAACGCCAGCTCTTCCTGCGGCGCTTTTTGGAGATCGGTCGTCGAACGCAAGATGAAGAACGAGATCAGATCGACGTTCGGGTTGCGCTTCAAAAACTCGCGCAAATAACGCTCGTCCCACGAAGGACGCCCCGCGACCTGCAAGACGCGGATGCGATCGCGGATCACTTTCAACACCACGCTGCGTGCGTTGTTGCTCTCCACGACTTCGCCGCTTTGGATCGGCGCGGAGACTTCGTAGACCAGCTTTCCGATCTTCGCCGGTTTGAACTCGAAGCTGACCCGCGCGCGACCGGTTTGATCGAAGGTCGCATCTTTGTTCGCCACCACGGTGCCGTCTTGGCGCAGCGTCACCGGCACCGAGTCGACCTCCAGGCCGCGCATCTCCAATTCAACGTCGAGCGTGACGGTGTTGTGAACGAAGGCGAACTCGTCGGCGAGCACTCTCCTGATCGCAAGATCGGGTGCCGAGGAGTCTTGCGAGAAACCGATCGCGTAGATGGGCACGCCCACTTTTTCGCCGAGTGTCTTCGCAGACTCGATCGTGAGACCCTCGGTATCGGCACCATCCGAATAGACGATCACCGCGCCGAGCTCGCGACCCGACGATTGAAACGACACATCGCCGAGCGCACGCGAGAGATCCGTCTTCGTCTCGTCGGCAGGCAGAGGATCCGGCAGACGTTCCACCGGATGGACACGTTCACCAAACGTCGCGGGCTCGATCACCGCGCGATTCGCCAGCTCGATCAACCGCGGCTCGCTCTCGCGCAAATGTTTGCCGACAACTTCAGCGCGCGTGCCGTCCGGAGTTGCGAGACCCATGGAACGCGAATTATCCGCGAGCAACGCGACCCGCGTGCGCACGCGCGAAACCGCACGCAATTCGACGGCGGGTTTGAGCACCAAAGCCATCACCCACACCGCGGCCAACGCACGCAAAACACCCAGCAAAATGCGGCGATTTCGCGGCAAACGCGCCGAGCTATGGACGCTGACGGCGATCGCCACCGCGAGCGCGACGCCGAGCACGACCAAGATTGCGGGTGCGATGTTGGTCGTCGCAACGAGCCGCCAATCGTTGTACGCGCCGGCTGTCGCTTCGGGGGCGAGCAGCCTCATCACCACGTCTGCCGCGCGCCCGCTCATCGCCTGCGTTTCATGATGAACGGGACGTGCACGAGGTCCTCTTTGTAGTCGAGGCACATCGCGTACATCACCAGGTTGATGCCAAGCCGGAACGCCATCTCGCGCTGCCGTTCACCGCCCGGCGTGACTTCGTGTTCCCAGCGCCCGAACGCATCGCGCGACCACGCGCCCGCGAGATCGTTCTGGCAATAGATCACCGCCATCCGCTTCTCGATGGTGATCCCTTCGAGCTGTCCCGAACGGATGACGCGGCCCGCTTGGTTATCGACCAGGAAGAACGTCTTGTAGAGGACGTGTTCGTTCTCGATCGAACGCAGCTCTTCGCGCGGGAGGATGCGCTTCAGCTCGCGGCGCACCGAAGTGTCGAAGGTGCCGCCCGGATCTGCATCCGCGTTGTCGACGAGCAAGGTTCCACCGTACGTGAGGTGACGGCGCAATTTGCGGATCGCTTCATCGCTGAACGCGCCGCTTGCACCCGAACCGGACCAATAAAGGAAAGGATAACGAAACAGCGCCGGCTCTTCGGGCGCGACCACCACCGGCTCGAGCGCCACTTCGATGCTGGTACGCTGCGCGACTTCCCACAACAGACGCCGCACGCCGTTCGGGCGCGGGTTCCATTCACCCGCAGTTTTGAGCTGGCCCACGACGAGATCCGAGGCACCCGCCGCACCTCCGAGGATCGGAGCGAGCGCAGCGATACCTGTACTTTGGACCAGGAGCTGCCGGCGAGTCAGCCGCACGACCGTACTCTAACCCACGAAGGGCGAGATGCCTTCCACAGATATTAGGAAGCCGGCGTGAAGACGATCGGATAAGCCACGAAGACGCTGCCGCCGTCCGGCTTGGGGAAGCGCCAGTATTTGGCGCGGCGAGCGATACACTCGCGGACGTCACCGCTGCCGAGCGTGTCGTCTTCGAAGTCGATGTTCGACGTCTTGCCATCGTCCAAGATCTCGAAGCGGATGACCAACTTACCGCTGAGCTGTCTGTTTCGTTTCAACGCGTTCTCATAACAGTCGCGCAGCGATTTGAGCTGGCGGCGCATGACGCTGTTGATCTCGGTTTCGCTGAGCTGGCCGTCGACCTCTGGGGCTTCCGTCTTCAGGTTGCCGCTGACCTCGGTCTCCGTCTTCACACCCGCGCGCACGTTGCCGCCGCCCGTCGTGGCGAGATCACCGATGCCCACCCCTTCACCCGAGCCACCGCCGCGCGATCCGCTCTGTCCGCCGGACTCCGCGAAGTCGACGCCCTGAATGCCGGAGAATGCGTCACCGAGCTGCTGGCCGACGCCGCCTTCAGAGAACACGTCCGCGATCGCGCCGTCGCCGCCGCGGTTCGCACCGAGGACCTTCAACAAGCCCGAGCCGGCGACCTGTTTGGTGATCGCTTCCTTGCGCGCGCGCGCCGAAGCTTCTTCGTCGGCGGCCGATTTCTTCTGGTTGCCCTTTGAAGGTGCTTTCGATTTTGCGCCTTCATCAGGCGCCTTTTCGGCGGCTTTTTCCGTGCCTTCTTCTTGAGCGATCGCGTCCTTCGGAGGCTCGGGCATGCGATCCGGCATGATCAGCTTCTGATAACGCTCGCCGACTTGTTCGATCGACGAAGGCTCGATGTACGGAAGCGAGCGCGCGTAGGTGACCAAGGAGATCTGCAGCACCGCCACGAGCACGAAGATACCCGCGAACTGCGCGTCGATGTTCTGGAGGATCGATCCGCGCGCATCGGCCGGAAGGACAGGTCGCGCAGGTTCCGCCGAAGCGGTCTTGAACTGGAAGAGGATGGTGACGTCGCCGACCATCACCTTGCCGCGGCTCTCGTCCGTGAGCTCGAACGCATCCGCGCCGCCGCGTTTGACGATCTTGCCTTCCTTCTTGAGCATCGCGAGATCCGCGACCTTCTGTCGCGACAGCTCGATCTTGCCGTCCATGTTCTCCGAGAAACGGAGGTAGTACCGGCCGCCGTCGACCTCGAACAGCTCATGCGGCTTGTTCGAGGGCAGCGCTTCCGAGGCGACCATGAACGTCGCTTTTGGATTGTTCCCGATCGACACCGTCTCGCGCTTCTTCAGCTCGCGCTCGTCGATGATCTTGCCGTTCTGAACGACACCGATGCGCAGGACCTTCAGACCGGTCCCGCTGCTCGTGCTCTTTGCATCGCTCTTGTTGGAGGCGCTCATGTTCCCTTTGTCATCCGATCACCCATCCAGGTTCCCCGCGCGCTCAAAACGGCGCGGCCTCGACGGATTTGATGATTTTCGGCACGAAGCTGTTCTTCAGCTCGAGCCCTTCGAAGTTCAGGTTGGATCGCTGGAGGATGTAAAACGCTTGCGGCTTTTGAATGCGGCCCTCGACCTTCACGGTTTCGAGGCGAATCAGCTTGCGCCGATTTCGCGCTTGCGCCTCTGCGTCGCGCGCGCCGGCGATCGCCATCATCGCGGTGAGCGCGAGGGATGCCAGCAGCCATTTCTTCATCGAACGCATGAGCTCTCTCCTCGGCTTAGCCAAGTTACTGGATCTTGCCCTTCGCCGCGTCGCTGGGTCCAGTATCCGCGGGCTTCTTCTCGTCGGTCTTCGCGCCTTCCGCAGGCTTCGCCGCATCCGAAGCTTTCTTCGCCGCGTCCTTCTTCTCTTTTTCGGCATCGCGCAGCTTCTTGCGCTCTTCGCTCTCGATCGCCTTCTGCTCGCGTTTGAGCCCGCGATCCGCTTCGGTCACGTACTGCTCGACGCGTTTCTTGTCGTCGGGAGTGATCGCCTTCGCATTCGAGAGATACTTCTCGAGGAAATCCTTGGCGACTGCCCAACGCTGCAAGCGATCGACACCGGGCAGCTGGTTATCGAGATGGAGCACGCCCAGGTTGTAATAAACCGAGCTCTCATCCGGCGCTAAGGACTGCGCCTTTTGATAAGCCTCCTGCGCTTCCAGGTACTGCTTGTTCCCCTTGTACGCGTTTCCCAAGTTCAGGTACGCGTTCGCGAACGTCGGGTAGAGCGCGAGCGCTTTCTTGAGCGAAGCGATCGCCGCTTCATAGTCGTGCGTCTCGGTGAACAACGCGCCGAGGTTGTTGTGCGCCTCGGGCAGGTCGTCGCGCAGCTCGGTCGCTTTCTTGAACGCTTCCACCGCCTGCGTCTTGTCGTTTCGCGCGAGGAAGACGAAGCCGAGGTTGATGAACACCTGCGCTTCGCCGGGATCGATCTCTTTGGCGCGGTTGAGCACGCTCGTCGCCAGCTCGTGTTGTCCGCGGCGGAAGAACACGGTCGCGAGATTCAACAACGCACCAATGTTGCGTTCGTCGGACTTGAGGATCTTCTTCGCTTCCTTCTCCGCGGCGTCGACTTTGTTCGCTGCGATCCACACCGAAGTGAGGCGATTGCGCAGGCCGAGATCCGACGGATTCGAGCGGATCGCTTCGAGCAGAATATCTTCCGCCTTCTTCGTGTCGCGCTGTCGCACCGCGAGGTTCGCCAGATTTTCAATCGCCGCGAAGTAGCGCGGGTTCACGTTGATCGCTTGGCGATAGGAACGTTCCGCGTCGCCGTATTTTCCTTGGCGCTCGTAGACCACGCCGACGTTGTAATGCGCGGCCGCGAACGTGGGATCCGCGCTCGCTGCGCTTTGAAAGAGCTTCAACGCTTGATCGGGGTTCGACGACGCAACGCGGACACCTTCCGTGAGATCGCGCTTCGCAGGCGCCGAAGGCTGGTACTCTTGCGCATTACGCGCGGTGCCGCCGGAGCCTGTGCTCGTTCCGTTTGCAGGCGCCGATTGCGACGACACGTTGGTCGCGTTTTCGCCCGGAGCTGTCTTCGCGGGCACGTCGTTCTGCGCGAGCTCTTCTTTACCCGCAGCGTCCGGCGCGACCTCGGGCGTTTCGACTGCGCCTTCGCCTTCGAGCGCCGCAGCCTCGGTCGTCACCGGCGGCGTCTCCGCACCCTCGGCTTCACCACCACTTTTACACGCGGCGTTCGTCGCGATCGAAACCGCGAACGCCGCCACCATCAACCACCGCACGTCGTTCATTGTTTCGCCTCCGCCGTGCGTTTGCCTTCGTCTTTGGCCGGAACCGAGGATTGGGGCGTGGTGCGTTTCGCGCCCGATCCGACGACGTCGAGACCGTTGCCGGAGATGTTGAAGGTCTGCATCAACGGCTTGCCGCTGCGCTGTACCGGGAACTCTTTCGGCTGATACTTGTTCAAACCTTCGAGCGTCCGCTCCGTCCATTCATTGGTGACGCGCGTCTTCTTCGCTTCCTCGAAGGCCTTGCGATAAGCCTGCTCCGCTTTGCGTTCGAGCACCGCCGCTTTTTCTTCGAGCTGCGCTTTGTACTCGTTCGCCAGCTCTTCGTTGTTCTGGAACTCCTTCGGCACTTCGGCCGCAAACAACGACTCCGCGAAACGTTCGTACGAGTGTCCGATGCGGTACGAGGCCGCCAGCGTCGACTCGACACGTTTGTACTTGAACACTTCGCCGTACGCTTTTTCGACGCGGCGCTGAATCTCCGCCTTCTGCGTCAGCGCTTTCACCTGCGCCTTACCGGTGCCGGTGATCTTCACTTCGTCGTACTTGCGGAAGTCCGCCTCGGCGATCTCGAACTGACAACGCGCCGCATCCGCAGACGCGCGGCTCTCCACCGACAAGCGGCGATTCGAGAACTCTTTGACGCACTGGGTGTAGTTCGCGAGCGCGTTTTTCTCGTCTTTTTGCGCCTTGTACGCATCCGCCATCTTCAGGTGCGCCTCGACGATGCGCTCCCTCTGATTGCCGGTGTTCTTGTACTTCGCGATGAACGACTTCAACGTGTCGATCATCTCCGGCCAAGCCTGCATCTTTTCGTAGACGAGCGCGGAGCGATAGAAATTCTCGCCCGCATCGTCGCGCTTCTCGAACGTGGTCGCGTAACGCTTGAACGCCTGCGCGGCTTGTCCGTACTGCTGCATGTTCTCCAGCGTGACGGCGACGTTGTAGAGCGCGTCCGCACGATTCTCCGACTCCGGATAACGCTCCACCAACTTGGTGTACGCGGAGATCGCCGCCGGGAAGTCGTAACCTTTTTCGTAGTTCACACCAACGCGGAACAACGCGCGCGGCGCGAGCTGCGACTTCGGATATTCGTCATAGACGCGCTGATAGATGCTCGAGGCGCGTTCGAAGAGCTTCACCTTCTCGTAGTCGACGGCCGCGTTGAACAACGCTTTGTCCGCAAACTCGTGCGTCGGGTTCTCGTTCACCAACTGCACATAGGTGTTCGCGGCTTCCTCGAACTTGCCTTCGGCGTCGAAGCCCTCGGCCTTCTTGAACTGCGCACCGACCTTGAACACCTTCAAGCTCGCATCGAACTCGTCGCGGGCTTTTTTCTCCGCCTCGTTCCTCGGCGGCTCGGTCTTGCTCGCTTGTGCGGTCAGATCGAGCAGACGCTGCGACCAACGTTCGACGTTCTCCCAATCGTTCGCCGCCAGATAACTCTCGATGATCAAGTTCGACGCGTAACGCGCGACCTCGCTGCCCGGAGCCATGGCGATGATCTGCTCGAAACGACGGCGCGCTTCTTCGAGCTGATCGTGGCGGTAATAGACCTCGGCCGCGCGATAGGCGATCGCCGGCGCACGTTCGCTCCTCGGCAAGAGCTTCACGTAGCGATCCGACGAATCCACCATCTTCAAACGGAGCGGCACGACCGCTTTCGGCGCGAGCGGTTTGTCCGCGCGATCCTTCTTGGTGACCAGCGGAATGTCTTCGAGCTGTTTCGTCGCGACCTGACGTTCGATCTCTTTTTCGTAGGTAATGACCGAGGACAAGGCCGCCGCTTCGAGATGTTTGTTGTCGAGCGTGGAGTCGCGGACTTTGTCGTACTGAGCCGCGGCCTCCATGAAGTTGTCCGAGTAATAGAGACACTCCGCGAGAAAGAACTCGAAGTCGTACGAGTTCTTCGCTTGCGGGAACTGCTTCAAATAACCGCGATACGCATCCGCCGCTGCTTGGTAAGAACGTTTCGCGTCGTCGAGACGATTCGCCGCTTTGTAAGCTTGCGCTTGTTGGTGGCGGAAGATCGCCGCCGTGTAGAGCGACTTTTCGATCAAGCTCTTCGCGAGCGCGACCGCCGTCTTGTCCTCTTTGTTGACGTCGTACCACTGCGAGCCTTCGCTGTAGTTCTTGACCAACTTTTCGCGCGCCGCAGTCGCACCGTCGAAGTCGCGAAGCTGCTCATAGGCGTTCACGATCTTCGCCTGTACTTCGGGGTTGTAAGCGCCGTTCGGGTGTTGCGCGAGCGTGTACTCGAGCACCTGGATCGCCAGCGGATACTTCGTCTGGTCGAACAGGATCTCGCCGTATCGTTTCCACAGCTCGCCCGCGTACGTCTTCTTCTCGTGCGGACCGAGCATCTGTTTGGCGCGATCGAGGCCGCCCCACTCGTCATCCGCGAGCGAGACCGCGACGTATTGGATCGCTTCCGTGCGCAGCTCCGAGCCTGTCTTGCCGGTCAGCTTCTTCTGCGCGTCCGCGTATTCGACGAGCTCGATGAACGAGGTCACCGCGTCCTCGAAACGGTCGAGGCGATAATAGGTCCACGCGATTTTGTAGAGCGCTTTGTCGTAGTACGGGCTGTCCGGGAACGCTTTGACTTTGCCGTAAGCCTCGATCGCTTTTTCGAGCGAGCCCGGCTCGCTGCGATCGAAGTAGATCTCGCCGATACGCGTCCAGACTTCCGCGAGGAACCTGCTGTCCGGATGTTCGCGGACGAGGTCCTGGAACACCGCGAGCGCTTCTTCGATCTGACCTTGTTCTCCGTAGCAGTAGCCGAGCAGATAACGCGCGGCGTCCGCGAGTCGATATGCGGGGAACCTGGCCAAAAGATCAATGTAGATCCCGATCGTTTTTTCGTAGTGCGGCTCGGGCGGCGTCGGCTCGATCGCCGTCTCACCACGCTCGAAGGACGCGAGCTGCGCTTCGTAACCTTTGCTCTGCACCAAATACTCGTCGCTCGACTTCTCGAAGTAGAGCTCGGCGAGACGGAACATCGCGTCCGGCGTATACGTCGGATCGTTCGGATATTTGCGGAGGAACTCTTCAAAACGCGCGATCGCTTCCAAGCGACGCTCGCGTTCCTGCGTCTCCAGCTCTTCGATCGCGCGGTCGTATTGCGACGCGATCATCTGCTTCTGTTCGTCATAGCGCTGGCGGATCAGGTCGCGCATGTCGATCGCGAAGCTGTCCGTTCCGCTGTGGTAATACTCGAGCTCTTTGGTGATGTACTCGATCTGCTTCTCGCGCGAAGAGTCCGCACCTTCGATCTCCGCGGCGGTCGGCGGGCGCTCGGGTTGGACTTCTTTCGCCGGAATCGTCGAGCCCGGACCTTCGGCCGGTGCCTCTTCGCCCGAAGCGACGGTCGCGGTCTCGGTCTCGTTTCGCGCCTCGTCCGCAAGCGATTTGAGCGACGAGCCCGACGTCGGAACCTGATCCGATTGGGCCGCCGCGGGGAGCGACATCAACAACAACGCCGGCAGGGCTCCGGCGCGCAGTATCCCGAGGAATCGTGTGGTCAGCATGGACGATCCTTCACTCATTCTTCGAGGACGTCGGAGAACTCGCTTTCGAGCTCGAGCGTCCGATCCGTCTGCTCTTTGATCAGATCGTTGACCTTTTTGGTCTCCGCCTGTTTGCGCGCCCACGCGACGTCGATGATTCCGACGTCCGCTTGAAGCACGAGATTGTTGAACTGCTTGCCGACATCGTTGAGCGTGCGCGCCGCAACCGGCCCGAGCATCTCACCCGTCGTGCTCGACAGCTCCGCATGTTCGCCTTGATAACCGCGGATGCGTTCTGCTTCCGCAGCGACCGCACCTTTGATCTCACCGACGCGTTTTTCGACCTGCGAATCCAGCGAGCCCGTCAGCGACTGCAGGTCCTGGTCGATCTGCGCCAGCGCGGTGCGCTGTTGATCGATCCGCGCGGTCACGCTCTGCAGCTCACCCGGAACCCGGTCGCGCATCGAACGCATCAGCTGCGTTTCTTGCGCGAGCAGCTCCGCATATTGACGGCGTAGATTGCTCGCGCGGCCTCGACCCGCATCGCCGCTCGCCACCGCCTCCGAAGTGCGCAGCTCGCTGGCCACACCTTCGAGATCCGCTTCCAACGCTTCGATCTCCGCCTGCGCGGTTTTGATCCGTTCTTCGAGCAGCTTCAGCTCTTCTTGATTGAGCTGATCGCGATTCGCGTTGATCCACAGCTCTACCGCGACAACTTGCGCGCGCATCTGCGAGACGCGATACGCCTGGCGATACGTGCGCCGGCCGACGACTTGATAAGACTCTTTGATGTTGCCTTGCGCGGAGACGACTTCTTCTTCGCTCTGCGGCAACGTCTGAATCTCGGTCTCGAGCTGCGCGGCGCGCGCGTGGATCGAATCGAGGGACGCTTGATCTTGCGTACCGACGTGCGGCCACACCATGCGTCGCTCGAGGTTCAACAAGCGGCGATTCACGTTGAGCATGCGGTTCTCGATCGAGAGTGACTTCGCGCGGACCTGCGCCATACCGGGGAAGATGCCGTAGCGACCTTCACCCTCGAGCGACTCGGTCAACGTGCGCACCAGCTCGTTCGATTCCTTCAAGAACTTCTGGCTCTCCGAAAGATCCTGGTTCATCGCGACCGCGCGCACCATCTGATCCTCTTCGAGCGCCCACGAAAGAGCGACCGGAGGAAGGATGGTCGTCGCGCCGATTTGTCCGAGATCCGCCGCTACCAATTGATCGAAGAATTGGCGCGGATCCGGGCTCTGCATCAACAACAAGTCCAGCTTGTCGCGCGCGGCTCCGTAGCGATCGATGATCGTTTGAAACGTATCGTATGCGTTCTCTTCCGCGCCGAGACGAATCTGCAGATTGCCCTCGAGGATGCGCGCTTGCGGGTACAGACGCGAGCTCGGCGCCGTGGCCATCAACAGCTCGGTCGAACGCAGCGCACGCACGTACGCTTGTTTGCGCTCCTCGCTGCCTTCGGCCGCTGTATTGGCCGCGCGGACATGTGCCCAGGCAACTTCGTAGAGCATGTCGCCGAAGTACGGCGACGCCTGCGAGATTTCTTGATACGCGTCCGCAGCCTTCGAAACGTCACCTGTCTCTTGGTACAGGCGTCCCAAAGAGATGTACGTCAGCTCGCGGAGCTGCGTCGAATCTCGATGCGCCGGAATACGCGTCAAAGCATCGTTGAATTGCCGGATCGCATCGTCGAAGCGGCCGAGCTTCACCAGCGCGACACCCGCGTAATACGAAGCTTGTCCGGAGATGCTCGAGCCCGTGGGCACCGAACGAAACACTTCGTACGCGCGCTGCACCTGCTCGGGATTGCTGCCCGAGCCTTTGAACAACATCTTTCCGTAGATGTAATCGACGTCCGGCCGCGACAGCGTTCCCGCTTCCCGCAGGCGCGCGATGTAACGCTCGACGTCTTCGTAATGATCCGTCGCGCTCGAGATCTCGAGCAGCGCGAGCACCACGTCCTTCAGACGTTCGCCCCGCACGCGCGGGAGCAGATCCTCGAAGTACTGCCGCGCGCCCGAATAGTTCTTCGACTTCGCCAGCGACTGCGCGAGCAGATACAAACACTCGTCGTAACGCGGATGCGATTTGTTCGTCGGATCGTCGACGACGTCGAGCAACACGATCGACGCGCGCAGATAGTCGTTCAGTAAAAAGTGGATCTCGCCTTCGCGCAACCTGCGCTCGACGCGACCCACTTCGCTCGGCACCGTAGCCGCGTAACCTCGACCCGCGAGATCGAGATCGCGGCGCATCTTGGCGATGTCACCATCGACCTCGGTCGCGATCGTCGAAGCACCATCGAACGCGATCGGCTCGACACCTTGCGCGCCCGCGTTCCCCGCAGGCAGCGAAAGCGCGAGCCCCAGCAGTAGAACCCGTTCGCCGCGCATCACTTCGAGCCTTCGGCCGCCGCAGCCGGGGCCGCTTCTTCGACCGCTTTTTCGAGAAGCGGAGCACCGCTCGCGTCCTGCTTGACCTCGACGTCGTAACGCACCGCCGGCCTGTCCTTTAGATCAGTGGTGATGCCGCCCTTTTCGTAGCCGACGACTCGGATGGTGGTGACTTTTCCTTCTTCGGCGGTGAACGCGTAGCTCGATTTGATCTTGAACGTGTAGCCCTTCAGGTAGCTGAACACGCCGTAACCATTGCCGCGATACAACATGAACACCGAGAGGTTGTGATTGCCCGGGACGATGCTCCCGTTGAATAGCTCGATCTCTTCTTTGTCGTCGAGGTCGCCGTTCTCGTCCGTCTTGTTGAGGATCGGCGCACCGTCGAGCGCGTAGCTGACCTGCTCGAGCGTGAAGGAGCTGCCCATCTCGTTGCGATGCACGAGCACCGCTTTGGCTCCGGAGATGACACCGTTGAGCACGGTCTCGCGGAGCAGGATCAAACGCGCTTTGCTGCGGAAGATTCGTTCCTTGAGATCGTTGACGCGCTCTTCCAAACCGCGAAGCTTGATCGCTTGATCGCTGTCTTCGATCGTGGTGGATGCTCCAGCGGCGTTCACCTGCGGATCAGGGTTCGCGGTGGTAGTGGCCTTCGGATCAGTGGCCCCCTCCTGCGCGAGCGCGCTGGTGCTCGACAGCAAGAGCGCTAGAGCTGCGACGTTCATCAGCTTCGTCATGATTCCCTTTTCCTCCGCACACAACCGTCCGTCCACGACTCGATCGTGGGCCGGACGAGACCACTTGCCAGCCTTAGAAATTGCCGTCAACGCTTCGCCAGCCCTTTTTAACTGAGCCCCATTTTGCCCCAAAATCCATCATTCGCGCAGCGCCTTCAACAAATCACGTCCGACCGCATCCACGCGCCATGCCGTGAAACCGTGAACCGTAGAAAGCTCCACTTCTGTCTGTGGCGGATCTCGCACGAGACGTTCGAGAAACGACGCTGAGACCAAGAAGCCCGGATCCATCCGCAGCTCCGCCGAGCGTTCGGCTCGCACCTTTCGCAACTTGTCGACGCGTTCGCGAACGGCCTCTCGCTCGACCCTTTTCTCCCCATCGTCCCGTCTTCGGACATGATCCTCCGGCTCCTCGACTTCGAGACCTCGGGCGATCGTGGCCGCGATCGCAGGCGCATCGTCTACGGACGGAATACGTTTGATGCGAAGCACGGACTCGTCGGTCAATGCGCCCTCTTTGTCGACTTTCGTCGCAAGCGAGACCAAGGCGTCATTCGGAAGCACGCGAAACGGCGGCACATCGCGCGCTTTTGCACGCTCTTCACGCCACAAGAACAACGCACGCAGCGCTCGCCGTCCGTTCACCTGCAAATTTTTTGCTCCTTGGATTGATCTGTAGCCGCTCTCGTCGAAGACCTTCTCGACAGGCTCACGTTTGCGGAGAAGCTCGCACTCCTCTTCCATCCACGAGAGCCTTTCGATCTCGACGAGCTGCTCGCGCAAACGATCGGCGAGCTCGAGCAGATGTCGCGTGTCGGTCGCTGCGTAGCGGAGCTGCTCGCTGGTGAGCGGGCGTTGTCCCCAATCCGAACGTTGTTCTCCTTTGTCGATGATCACCGAGAGCTCGGACTCGAGCAGCGCCTTGAGACCGAGCTCTTTTTTCCCGAGAAACATCGCCGCGATCGAAGTGTCGAAGATTTTTCCGAGGACGAGATTGAAGGATCTTCGCAGCGAACGCACGTCGTAGTCGGCGCCGTGCAAGATCATCTCGCGTTTCGGATCGGAGAAGATCGCTGCGAGATCTTGCGGCAAACCAGCGACCAGCGGATCGAAGATCAGATCGCGATCCGGCGTAGAGATTTGCACGAGACAAACCTTCTCGTAGTAGCGGTGAAAAGGATCCGACTCCGTGTCGAGGGCTAGCTTCGGCTCGATCGACAGGTTATCGACGACCGCATTGATGTTTGCGGTGTGGGCATCGAGCACGATTACGGAACGCGTCGTAGATCCTCCTCGCGTTTGGTTTCGGTCTTCGAAGCGCTCAGGTCAAGCTGTCCTCGCGATCATGTTGTGCGCGGGAACTTTCGATGCACGCGCTGAGGGTCCGACGCAGCTCGCTCGCGGTCGAGGCGGCGTGGTTGCCTCTGCGGATCTCGATGCGTCGCGCGCGGGCGTCGCGGTGCTGCGCGCCGGGGGCAACGCGGTCGATGCGGCGATCGCCACCGCGTATGCTCTGGCGGTCGTCGAGCCGTTCTCCGCGGGCATCGGTGGCGGCGGCTTTCTCCTCTATTTCGACGCGAAAACAAAGAAGACCACCGTCGTCGACTACCGCGAATTTGCGCCGAAAAAGGCGCATCGCGACATGTTTTTGGTCAACGGCAAAGTCGATCCCAAGCTGTCGACCGAAGGTATTCTGGCGGTCGGCGTTCCAGGCATGGTTCCCGGTCTCGACGCTGCACAAAAAAAGCTCGGCAAGAAGAAGCTGAGCGATGTTTTGCGGCCGGCGATCACCCTCGCTGAAGAGGGGTTTTTGGTGCAACCCCGCTTTCACTTTGCGACCTCCGAGATGACGGAAATGTTGGCCGCGAACGTCGAGGCTGCGCGCGTCTTTTTGAAAAACGGTGCGCCGCACGAGATCGGCGAACGCCTGAAACAACCGGAGCTCGCCAAAACTCTGCGCGAGCTGTCGCGAAGCGGTGCGCGCTTGTTCACGCACGGGCGCGTCGCGAAAGCGATCGCCGCGGAGAGCAAACGTTTGAACGGCGCGCTGGCGCTCGAAGATCTGCAGAGCTTCAAGGCACGTTTTCGCGAACCGTTGTCGGGCGAATATCAGGGACACACGGTGTTGACCATGCCGCCGCCGTCCTCGGGCGGAACACATCTGTTGCAGATGTTGAAGATGCTCGAGCTCGATCGAGCTGCGAGGAAGGACGAGGATCGCCGGAGCCTCTCCGCCGACGACACCCACGTGATGGCGGAGATCATGCGCCGCGCCTTCGCCGATCGTGCGACGTTCATGGGTGATCCGGCGTTCGTGAAGATTCCGATCGCGGGACTGCTCGCACCGGAATATTTGAAGCAACGGTATTCGACGATCGATCTCCTGCGCGCGACACCATCCTCTCAGATCAAAGCGGGCGAGCCTCCGAAGGAGTCCGAGCACACCACGCATCTGACGGTGATCGATCGCGAGGGAAACGTCGCGACGCTGACGCAGACCGTGAACGCGTTGTGGGGCTCCGGTGTGGTGGTGCCGAAGACCGGCGTGTTGCTGAACAACGAGATGGACGATTTCGCGGCGGCGCCCGGGGTGCCGAATATTTTCGGGTTGGTCGGCGGTGAGGCGAACTCGGTCCAACCGGGCAAAATTCCGCTGTCTTCGATGACGCCGACGATCGTCCTCAAAGACGGACAAGTTCGGTTGGCGCTGGGTGCGCCCGGTGGTCCGACGATCATCACCACTGTCCTGCAGATCATCGTCAATGTCGTCGATCGCGGGATGGATGCCGGCGAAGCGATCGCTGCACCGCGTGTCCACATGCAGTGGCTGCCCGATCAGGTGAACGTGGAAAAAGGATTCGAGCCTGCGTCGAAAGTGGTGCTCGAGAAACGCGGTTTCAAGATCAACGAGCGCAATGCCTGGGGCAACGCCTCGGTGATCGAAGTGCGCGCCGATGGAATGCGCGCAGGTTACGCGGATCCGCGCGGTGACGGCGCTGCGGACGCCGAGTGATCACTCTTCGCAGACGATGAGATTCGAGATCTGCGAGCCGTTGTAAAGGAGCGCGTCGTCGTCTTCCTCGCATGACGGGAGGTCGGCGAAACACGAGGGAAGCTGCTCCGCTCCGTTCGCAGTGTAGGCCTCGAAACGGGCGTGATCGACGCAGGTCGCGCCGGAAGCGTCCCAGCCGGCTTCGCGCGTGCCTTCGAGATCGCCGGCGTTGTTAGAGATGAGGATCAGCGTGCCGTCGCGCGTGAAGGAGCGGCCGTCGCCGCAATAATCGGCGCGCACCATACGGGTGCAGCTTTGGTGAACCTCCTCGTTGTCCCACGGCGCGTAGCCCCAATCGGCGCATTTGAAGGCGGCGCCGGTCTCGCAAGCGAAGCTGACGCCGCGCGCGATCTTCGTGCCTTCGTTGTTCCAGTATCCCTTCATGAAAGCACCGACCTGTCCTTCGGGACAGGCCCTCTTTCCGTCGACGGTGATCTCGTAGCGCTCGAAGCTCCCGGGCGTGGAACCGGTGATGTGAATGAGGTGGACCTGATCGGCCGCGCTGCGCAGTTTCAGCTCCGTGCCGGCGAGCTCGGCACCGCTGAGCACACGGCCCTCACCTGTACGGGCGACCAGGCCGTTCTCGTTGATGTCGAAGATCTCCAGCGCGTTCTCACCGAGCGTGGCCAGCTCGATGGTGCTGCCGCTCAACGCGGGGATCGCGTCGTGCAAGGCGAACAAGGAGCGACCGTTCCCGTCCCAACCGCCGCGGCGCACGGAGTCTTCGGTTTTGCCGTAATCGGCGCTGCACTCGCCGTTGTCGCAGGCGGCGAAGGTGAAAATTGCAGCCAGAAGCAGAAGACGACGCATCTCGAAGCAGGGATTACAAACGCCGTGCCACGATGGATGTCGAGTGAACGCTCGCATTGGCGGTGCGCGCAGCGGTTGCACTGTGACGGTCGAGCGTTACAGTCTCTCGTGTGATGATTGGGACGATCTTCGCGCTCGCGATCGCTGCCTCGCCCGCAGATGCTTCCGGCATCGCGTGGGTTCAAGATGATTGGAGTCGCGCGAAAGCGCAGGCGATCGAAGCGGGACAGCTGGTCGCGGTCGATGTCTGGGCGACGTGGTGTCACACGTGTTTGTCGATGAAACATTACGTCTTCACCGATGCGGCGATGGCGCCGGTCGCGAAGAAACACACGTGGTTGATGCTCGACTTCGACCGGCCGGACAACTCGACCTTCTTCGCGAAGTTTCCGGTGAGCGCGTTTCCAACTTTTTTGGTCGTCGATCCGAAGAGTGAAGCGGTGGTCGCGCGTTGGGTCGGCTCGGGGACCGCAGCGCAGATGGCCGCGTTTTACGAGAGCGCCGATGTGAAGTCGAAGGATCCGCTGCTCCTCGGCAATCGTGCGTTGGTGAAAGAAGACTTCAAAGGCGCGCGCAAGATCTTCGAAGGTGCCTTGAAGAAGAAAGACCTCGACTCCGCAACGCGCACGCGCCTCTTGAATGGATGGGCGGAAGCCGCGTGGAAGGCGGATCCCAAACTTTGTGCGCGCGAGGGCGCAAAGAAGATCGGTGAGGTCGACGAAACCGCGCCGGGCATCGACTTCATCGCCGTCGTCGCGATGTGCGCCGAACAGCTGCCGGAAGCCGAGAAAAAGACGGTGTTGACGGCGGTGCGCGATCGTTTGCTCGCGGTGTCTGCGGGACCGATGAGCGCGCTCGCCATCGACGATCGCTCGGGCCTCTATTCGGTGTTGATCGACGCGCACACCGGTTTGAATGCTCCTGAAGAAGCGACGAAGCTCGCCGCCGTACGTTTAGCGATGTTGGAAGCCGCAGCGACGGCGGCCGAAACCGCAGAGAAACGTGCGACTTTCGACTCCCACCGTTTGGAAGAATATCTGCGTGCCTCGCGCTTCGACGACGCGGAGAAGATGTTGCTCGACTCGGAGATCGCGCAGCCGAACGACTTCAATCACCCCTATCGTTTGGCTGTGCTCTACAAGAAGTCGGGCAAGACGAACGAAGGCCTCGCGGCGATCGATCGCGCACTGGCCAAAGGATATGGTGGCCGAAGGATCAGGTTATATTCGGCGAAGGTCGATCTGCTCATTCAGAAGAAAAATTGGGAGTGGGCGCGGAAGACCGTCGCAGACGCGAAAGCGGAGATCGCGAAGATGAATCCCAAGGTGGTGCGCCCGTCTTGGATCAAAGAATTGGACGGGAAATTGGCGGAAGTCGCGAAGCTGGAGAAGAGCGCATCTTAGAGCCCGCCGCAAAATAATCTTAGTCGAGGATCTGGCCCATACACATGGCGAAGATGACGCGTGCGACGGTCACACAGTCCTTGTAGTCCTGTTCGCTTGAGCCTGCCATGCGTCCCGCTCTGCAGCGATCTCCGGTTCGACCTCGAGGGCGCTCTCGTTCTCGTCGCCGCCACATGCCATCAGCGCCAGCAATCCTACGAACAGCAGTCTTTTCATGCTCGCGTCCTAACATGGCTCTGACAGTTGGTATGCAAGCACCCCCTGGACCGAAGTCACGATAATACTCCTGCGGGATGAAGATCGGGAGCCGCCAACACAATTGGGATCGCGCTTCGGAGGCGCTCGAACGCGCCAAGGTCGATCTCGCGATCGGCGTTGGAGGCGGCTTTTTCTGCGGGCTCGCCACGCTCGACGCAAACTTCTCGTTCTTCGCCAACGGACGCGCCGTGGCCACCGTCCTCGCCTATGCGACCGGCGGGACCGCGGCCTTGCTCGGCGTTCGCGCGGGATTTCGCGTATTACAAGCCGGTGCGTTCGCCGCGGTCGCCGGCGCTCAGTACGTGCTCGGCGCGGGCGCTTCGGCTTCGACGGCTTCCTCGGCGGAAGCGGATCGTCCGTCGAGCGCTTCCTGAATCAGCGCGCGGACGTGCTCCGCATAACTCTGCGCGTCGGGGAAACTGTCCGGAAGTACAGGTTCGAGCACTTCGACCACCAACGTCGCTTTCGCCGCAAAGGTGGAGCTGTGTTTTTGAATGAGGCTGTGTCCGCCGTGAATGGCGACCGGCACCACCGCGATCCCCGACTCTTTGGCCAGGGTGAAGGCGCCGTGTTTGAAGACCTTCACCGAGCCGTCGTCGGAGCGCGTGCCTTCCGGGAACATCATGATGGAGATGCCGCGCTTCAACCAATAGCGGCATTGGTCCATCATCTTCGCGATGCTGCTCGCGTCGCCGCGAACCAGCGGGACGTAGCGCGAAAGACGCATGTTCCAGCCGAGCAGCGGAACGTTGAAGACCGTCGACTTCGACACCCACTTGAACTGACGTTGCAAACAAAAGCAGAGCACGATGTCGGCGATCGAAGTGTGGTTCGCGACGAGCATGTACGTCGCGCCTTTCTTGATGCGCTCGCGGTGAAGGACGCTGATGTCCCAGCCCGGATAAGCGATCGCGTAGAGCGAGCCCCACCAGCAGGAGAACATGTGATTGATGCGGCGGTCGCGATCCCAGATCGAGGTCACCAGCCACAAGCAGACCGCGATGACGTAACAAACGAGGCTGGAGATCGCGAAGAACGTCCAAAACAGGACACTGAAGACCCGCCGCACGCGCGAGAGACTCATCATCGCGAACGCCGCAGTCAACGCGACAGTTTTACGCACCTGCAATCGATTTCGACCGACGCGTATGAATGGCTTAAATGGGCGGATCTAATAGATCAGGTGCGAACGGCGCTTCTCGGCGAACGCGGCTTCGTTTTCCTTGAAGGTGGCGAGGATGTCGTCGGTGCTCGCGCCGGCTTCGAGGATCTTGCGTACCTGATCTGATCCAAAGAGCAGGTCGATGGCCAAACGATCCGAGACGTATTCGTAACGTTCGCGGCGCCAGTCGAATTGGGAGGGGGCGAGATGATGCGCGGCTTCGAGGAGGGCCACGCTGAGGCGGAGGGACTTCGCGGCCCAGCGATCGGTGACGTGAACCTGCAGCGCGCCGCAGCGTTGTTTCGCATGTTTTTGGAACGTCGGTCTGATGATCGTCGGGCGCAAAAAGAAACCTGGCCCCATGGACAGGGAGGCGCGAGCGGCCCAAGCGCGGCCGTTGAGGTACGGCGCACCGCAGAGCTCGAAGGGACGCGTGGTGCCGCGCCCTTCGCTCAGGTTCGTGCCTTCGAGCAGGCATTGGCCGGGATAGATCCACGCGGTGTCGGGCGTGGGCATATTCGGTGAAGGCATCACCCAAGGAAGGCCGGTCGACTCGAAGTCCATGTCGCGCTTCCAGCCTTGCATGGGGACGATGGTCAAGGCGGCGTCGATGTTCTGTTGTGCGCGGACAAACTGTGCATATTCCGCCAAAGTGAGGCCATGCCGAATGGGCAGGTCGAAAGCACCGACGAAAGAGAAGTATTTGGCATCGATCGCGGGGCCTTCGAGATCTTCCACGCGGCCGCCGAGCGGGTTCGGCCGATCGAGGACCATCGTTTCGATGCCGAGCTCGCCCGCGACTTTCATGGCGTACATCATGGTCGCGGCGAATGTGTAGTATCGGGCGCCGACGTCTTGGAGGTCGATGACCAGGACATCGATCCCTTCGAACATTTCGCGCTTGGGGTGCAGCGACTCGATCGCCGCGCCGTAAAGTGAGTAGATCCGTGCGCCGGTCACGGGATCGCGCTGGATGTCGTGCTCATCGACGACTTCCATGTCTTGCGCTTCGCCGTTGATCCCGTGCTCGGGTCCGAGCAGGACCTCGAGCTTGATGTTCGCGGCGTACATCAGATCGACGATGTGGCGGAGATTCTTGTCGACGGAAGCCGGATGCGCGAGCACGCCTACGCGGCGGTCTTTGAGGCGGGCAAAATTTTCGGAGACGAGGACGTCGAGCCCAGAGAGCACCATCAGGGCGCGAAGGCTAACACGCGGGCGGCTCGAAATTCACGAGCACCGGCATTAATGAAGGGTGCCGTTCTGGCTGCCGAGGCCGATTTGTCCCAAACGTTCGAGCTCAGAAAACGACGCTCACCCGCGTGGCCCGAGCACGACCTCGGCACGAAGCTCAACAGAGCACCATCGCGCCAGCTCAGCGCCATAAGGAGCAAGCCGGGGAGGAATGGTCAGCGCCGCGTCGGCGAAGCGCACCAACAAACGCGCCTGCACGACATCGCCCGCGCAGCCCGGATCATCGATCAATCCTTCGACCACGGTGTGATTGTTGGGCCCGAGCCTGCGCCGTAGCTCGCTTTGCAGGTCGAGGATCGCGAGCTGGAGTGGCTCTTCGATCAGGTACACGCCGGAAGTCAGTGCCGGATATTGTGTCCACGCGTTGACCAGCGCGCTGTTCGCTGCGTTCTCGGATCGAACCGTATCTGGACATGCGCCTGCCGGAGCACGCGCTGTACCGATCGTTTTTCATGGGGGTGTCCGACGAATTCGTCCGGTTAATCGAATCGAAAATCAACGATGCCGGCCTGATGCACAAAATTGGATCTCTCGCTGTTCCTGTCGGACGTCGAAAAGGTTCGCAAATATTATCAGAGCGCCCACCCGAAAACCGCGCTCGGCACTACGTCGATGCCGAACGCGATCGGCGGCCCGCTGTCCTATCAGCTCATGGATCAAACGGGGTCATGGGATTTTGGTGATGACCATCCGCACGACATCTACGCACGCTTCGAAGCGCTGATGCGCAAGCTGAGCAACCTCGAAGGCGACTACGGCGAGCGCAAAATCGAAGACGGAACCTTCAAAGCGACGTTCCACTGGGAGCGCGAAGACGGAATCCACGGCTCGCTCACCAAAGTGATCGTGGAGAGCTGGTAGTGGCGTCCTTTGCTCGTTCGATCACGCAGTGTCCGCGCGGACACGATCTCCGTCACGAAGGCGGGTGCTGTCGGGACGTGGTTTTTCAGAGCTCGACCCCCGATCAAGATGATGTTGGGTCATCTTTCTGGGGGTCGAGGTGCAACAAAGATGATGTCAGATCATCTTTCTTGGGGGTCGAGCGGCGGCAAAGATGATGTCACCTCATCTTTGCTGGGGGTCGAGGTGCAACAAAGATGATGTCGGATCATCTTTCTTGGGGGTCGAGGTGCAACAAAGATGATGTCAGATCATCTTTTTTGGGGGTCGAGGTGCAACAAAGATGATGTCAGATCATCTTTCTTGGGGGTCGACCTTCGAAAAAAATGCGGTCGGCGCGTATTTCTCGAATTCGACGTGCAACAAGAATGATGTTTGCCCATCTCTTTGAGGCTCGACCTTCGAAAAAAATGCGATCGCGCGCATATTTTTGGGGTGTCGAGGCGCGAGGAAGAGGGTGTCTGAGCATTTTTTTCGGGAGTCGACCCCGAAAAAGATGAGGTCCTCGCATTTTTTTTCGGTGTCGATCTGCGCGCAAATTGATGTCCACGCCTCTTGGGTCGTTTCGACCTCCAACGCTGCTGGCACCTGAACGCCTGTCCGACAGGACAGATGGTGCGCGCGCGTTGCATCGCTGTCTCGGCGATCACGGCGTGCCTCCGCGGACACATTCCGCGCGGTGATGTTGTGATCCAAGTTGTTCGTCGCCCGTGTATAAGAGGGTGCATGGATCGGGGACGGCTGTCGGGCTTGGTTTCCTCGCCGCTCTCGCGGGCGGTTGCTCCGACGAAGATCCGCAGCACGACGGCGGCGTCGTGCCGCAGATGGATGCGATCGACGATTGGGACAGCGGCAGCAACGACGTGCCACGTGAGCTGAAGCGGCGCGAGCAGTTGATCGGCTTGCTGCGGCTGCATCGCGGAAATGTCAGCGAGGTCGCGCGCGTCATGTCCAAGGCGCGGAACCAGATCGTGCGGTGGCTCAAGCGATACAACCTCGACGCAGACGAGCGAAGCAGTGAGCCTCGAAGAAGTCTTGAAGCTCATCCCAGGCACGCGCCCGCAGGATGCAGACGCCGCGATCGCGGTGCACCACACGCTGTTGATGGTTCGCGCGATCATGAAGGAGCACCTCGGGATCGACTCGGGGGTACTGAAGAGTCCGCAGCAGATCGAATTCTCGCTTCGGCTGTTGGCGGTGCTGCGCGAGGAAGGTCAAAGGACCAAGGCGGGGGCAGCGCCGTCGTACCGCGACGGCCGTCAGTTCTCGTTGTCGCGCGACGCGTTGATCCCCGCACAAGCACGGGCGACTCGGGATCGCTGCCATGACGAAGGTCGACCGTTTCGTGGTATCGAACTTTCTTTCTACTGCCATTGGAGGTCGCCTCTAGAGAAGTGACCGCAGCCTTCGGTCCATCAAATAGCGTAACACTTGAGCACCGGCGCTTCGTCGCTCGGATGGCGGGCAGCGACGAATGGAAGGAATTCGACGCGACCCAGGAATTCAGACAGGTGTTGTTCGGCCTAGGCAACGTCGATAGTTTTCATACGGAGTTGGATGGCAAGCCCTTCGAAGGCCTGACCGTGCGCTTGTTCGATCCGCACACTCGGCTGTGGACAATCTACTGGGCCGACAGCAACGCAATGAAGCTCGACGGTGGAAAGGTCGGCTCGTTCGATGGCGACGAAGGCGAATTCTTCGGCCGCGAGGTTGTCGGCGGCAAGGACGTTATCGTGAAATTCCACTGGGATAAGCGTGACGTCGCAGCCCCGATTTACAGCCGTGCATTCTCCGCTGATGAAGGCCGAACGTGGGAATGGAATTGGTACTCAAACTTCTCACGACGCTGATCAAGCGAATCGTTGCGACGTGACCGATCAGCGACGGCGGGCTTGCGTTCAGACCTCGGCGCTGCTGGCCCCGCGGACAGAGGCGACTATCGCAAAATTTTCTTAAATGCCGCCGGCGTCATGTCTTCGATCGCCAGGCCATAGAGATCGCGATGAGTGCCCAGCCGCTCGAAGGCCCACGCGAGATACGCTTCCGCAGGCACGCCCACCGCGCGACACGTCGCCAGGAGTCCCAAGAGCACGCACGGTGCGCGCCCTCGGTGCTGCCGGCGAAGAGCATGTTCAGTCGCAGCTTCGCTACGTTTTGGAATTCTCGTTCCGACGGCGAATTGTCGATCGGCTGCCGCGGATCCTCGATAAATCGAAAGAGTGCGCGCGCGTGGTTTTTGTAATAGCGGACTGCGGTCATCAGAGGCTCTGACGGCAAGAGAGTTGGCGCCACGGCATTGAGCCACTTTCCGAAGTCCCCTTTGTGCCTACGATCCTGAGACATCCGAGCTGATCAATTTTAATGTAGTAGCCGTAGTGGCTGGCAC
>WUUC01144931.1_pt1 | contig 43771 bp, 27 predicted proteins | sample 6278441 | NCBI WGS metagenome assembly WUUC01 (sample SAMN13675441, study PRJNA597444) | soil metagenome | isolation source: soil | place: USA: Washington | collected 2017-10
CCGCACTGCAATCTCCCCCATCATTACTTACTTCAATATCTGCTGGCAATGCTGCTATCGTTGGATCTTCCGTATCATTTACGGTTACCGTAAAGCTTTGTGTTATTGCATTACCGGATGCATCGGTTGCTGTATAGCTGACTGTTGTTACTCCTGCAGGGAATGCTGATCCGCTTACAGGTCCTGCAGTTTGTTCAATTGTACTGCCAGCACAATTGTCATCCGCCGTTGGCGCTGTCCAGCTTACTACTGCACTACACACTCCAGCATCATTGCTTACCACAATATTTGCTGGTAATGACAGGATCGTTGGATCCTGTGCATCCAGGATTCTTACTATCTGCTCACATTCATCCACTATTTCACCAAGCCCGTTAATAGCCCTCCATGTCACCACGGTTTCACCTGCTGGGAATGGATCGGCAAAGGACAAGCCGTCGCCCCTGATCTTACCAAAAGTTACAGCGCCGCAGCCCAGCATGGTGGGCTGGTTGGCCGTATTGAGCCAATAAGTCTGATCGATCACCGCAGAGCACTGATTGGGATCACTGTTAAGTTCAAGCGTTGGTGGGCACGCGATAGTAATGTTAGTGGTGCCCGTTACTATAATAAATTGTGTACAGTTACTGCTATTAAAATTATCGTCTACAGCGATATAAGTCACGGTATGTGTACCAATACCAAATGGCTCACCTGCGGCTTTACCATCCGAACGCAGGGTGGCAATAATATTCGCTACGCCACAATTATCAGTCGGTACCGGTATGGTTAATGTAATATTCGCTGTGCATTCAGTTGGTGGCAGGTTGACAATAACCGGCGCAGGACAAACGATCACAGGTGGCGTGTTATCAACTACCGTTACTACAAAGAAGCAATTGATATTCGCATTACCGGCCGCATCCGTGAAAGTATATGACACGGTTGATGCGCCCTTGTTGAATGTATAACTGTCCAGGTTACCTGCACCGCTAGCCGTCGTGGCACCCGAGATGGTCCAACTGATAGCAATGTCACCAGGCGGGGTGCAATTATCCGAATACGTTGGAGGAGTCCATGTATAATTTTTATCACAGGTCGTGCGGCCAGGGCCGGTTTGTATCGTAATACTTGCCGGGCAGTTGGTTACAACCGGTGAAATATTGTCATCGATGGTATAAACAAATTTCCATTCTGATTGAAGACCCGAACAATCAGTATACGTATAAATATAGGTTCTTATACCCTCCGTTACTAACGGCTGTGGACTGTCAACAATCTCTAATGTCGGCTCGATAGCTGCGCCGCACACATCTGTTACTACTGGTACGGTTGGTGTTACTGCACCGGCAATACATTGTACGGTTGCAGCACCATCGGCCGGCACTACAGGAGCAGTTATATGATCAATTGTGTAAGTATAGGTCCACACATAAGAAAGACCGGCACAATCAATATAAGTGTAAGTATAAATTATCGTTCCTTCACAATCTACATAGGTTCCACTCATAACAGGAGAAGGAGCTGTCAATGTATTGCCACACACATCTTTAATAACAGGCAGCACGGGTGCTACAGCCTGCGCCGCGCATTCTACGGTACTTGACGTGGAAGCTGTACCAGCTTCGGTTGGAGTGCCGGTACGTTCAATCGTATAAGTGTAGCTCCATACAAATTCAAGGCCGGCGCAATCTATATATGTATAGGTATATGTTTTTATACCATCACATGAAGGATCGGTAGTAACTACCGGAACAGGTGTTGGCAGGATATTATTGCAGACATCAATCACTTCCGGTAAAGTTGCAGGCGCTACGGCATCAGCTGCACACTGTACCGTGCTTGAAGTAGCAACCGGGTCTAATGAATTTTCAAACGGTGCCGTCTCCCTATCAATTATATAAGTATACGTCCATACAAAACTCAATCCTGCACAGTCAGTATAAGTATAAGTATAAGTTCTTGTACCTTCACAAGCAATAAGAACATCGGTTACGACAGGTGCGGGCGTCGCTATTAAATTATTACATACATCTCTTACCTCTGGCAAATCAGTAGGTGGTATTGCATCGCCGATACATTCGATAGTGAAACCACCAGTAGATACAGGGCCACCGACTTCTGCAGGCGCTGCATCATGAATACTTACTGAATAAGATACACTGGAGAAATTGCCACAACCATCGGTTATAGTTACTAAAATAGTCTTGGTGCAATTGTCACCACTGCTGCTGACCGATGGCGTTAAAGGACCATCGCAATTGTCTGAAGAAACAGTAGCCGCAATAGCCGCTGCTTCAGCAGCTGCCAGGCTTTGGTAACATGCATTAATTGTTCCTGCTGTTACTGTTGGAGCTATGCCGTCTATTCTTGTATTATAGGTTACCGAACTACTACGGTTGGCAGCATCTGTTACCGTCACGGTAATTACTGCCTCGCAGGTGCCGTCGGTGCTGGCGGTAAATACCAGGTCGCCGGAAGCTGTACAATTATCGGTTGCCGTAGTAGCTGCAATGGCTGCCGCCTCTGCTGCCGCTACGCTTTGATAACAACTTGCAACCAAACCAGCATTGGCTACTGGTGTTGGATCGGTAATATCCTGTACAAGTACAGATACTACATCGCTTGTTGCAGAACATCCAAAGCTATTCGTAACCGTTAAGACAACAGTAAACGAGGCATCCGGATCCGAACCCGCGGTTACCGAAAGTGTTTGCTGGTCCAATGCGCTATGCGATGCATAGTTTCCTGAAACCACCCATGTATACGTGCTCATTCCTGCAGGACCAGAGAATTCGTTTGTCAATATCGTTCCGGGACAAATCACTGCACCAACTGAAGACAGTGTGGCATTTGTGATCGTTGAAACCGGCGAAGGATTAATAGTAATAATTACTTCTGCACTTGTGGCATGTGTGCACGGTGGTGCTACAGCACCTACGGTTTCCAATGACAGTGTCACGGAACCTGCCAGAATTTCTGCTTCCGATGGCGTATACACTGCGTTAAGTGCATTTCTACCAGGGGTGAATGTACCGGTTCCTCCGATCCAGTTTCCACCTGTTACATTTGTTCCGTCTACCGTGCCATTTAATGTGATGCTGCCTGCTGAACAGATACCTTGTGGATATAAGCCCGCATCAGCAGTTGGCGGTGTGTTGATCGTTAAGATCATAATATCGCTTGCAGGACCGCAAGGACCGTCAGGATCATTAGTTGTTAAAGTGATTGTTATATCACCCAGTTCGTTAACACCTGGAGTATAAGTCGCGGACAATGAATTTTCCGTTCCGTTAAAGCTTCCTGTTCCGTTATGTGACCAGGTTACGGGTTGCGAACCTACACCGGAAACACCTCCATCTACTGTAACTGTTTGTCCCTGGCAGATGGTCATATCCGGGCCGGCATCGGCTGTTGGAGCCGGAATAATTATAAAGGTTGTTTCAGTTCTGCAACCTGGATTATCAGAACACTCTACATAGAAAGTATAAATACCCGGCGTATTAGTGTTGCCACCCGGCAGATGACTCTGTGGATCAAAGCTCATACCAGTTGCCAACAAAGTTCCACCTGTGGGTTGATCGTACCAACTAAACGCACCGATGGCAGTATATCGAACAATCACCTCTCCATTTCCACCATGTCCGCCCCGATAATCATCATTTGAATTTGCGTTTCTTGCGCCACTACCGCCGCCGCCTGGAGATCCGGCATTAAGTCCATCACCGTCATCCTGTGACCCACGACCAGCGGACCCTGTAGCACCCGCATCTGACGGCGTACCAGAACCAGCGCCAGCACTTCCGGCAGTTAAAGGCGAACCGCCATTTCCACCATTTCCTCCTGCACCGGCACTACCGCCGCCGCCGCCGCTGGATGCTGAACTTGCATTACTGCCGCTACCGCCATTACCGCCGTAAAAGTTTGAGGTGGAAGTACCGCTAATAATATTGCCTGAGTTGGATGAATTTCCGCCGGCACCAAAGTTGAGGCCCACCGTGCCGAAAGTACCACCAATCGCATTAAACAAAGTGGCTTCGCCACTGCTAACACTGAAGGACGAAGCCTGGCCTGAGCCGCCATTGGCTGCATCTACACCCTGGCCACCCTGACCCACAACAACTGTATAGGTTGCGCCTGGAGTAACCGGTATTGTACCTCGAACAAAAGATCCGCCTTCACCACCGCCGCCGGCCCTTGGATCCTCAGCCACGCCACCGCCGGCGCCACCGCCGCCCCAGGCCGAAACTGATAAACTTGTAACTCCTGCAGGTACGGTGAAAGAGAAAGTTCCCGGCGTACTGAATGTTTGTGTACCCGGTCCTGTACCTGCGCAAGAAGATGTCGAAGTAAGGTTTTGAGTAGCAGCTCCCTGGCAAATTGTAACCACCGCATTTTCCACCACTGGTGGTGTATTGATAGTAACTGTTGCGCTACCCTCCGGACCCCAGCAACCTTCCGTTGAGAGAGCCCTGAAATAATAAGTTCCTGATGTCGTAATAATTTGAGAGGATGAAGGTATTACTGTACTGATGCCATTACTGGTAGTACCCTGGAAATAGATAGTACCTCCGTCACCACCTGTTGCAACCAATGTTGTACTTACACATGCCGAACCACCTCCGCTTACCGTTACAGCGGTTGGCGCACTTACCGTTAAAGTAACCAAGTCACTTGCGCCATCACATGCAGCTGTGCTGCTGCCGATATTTCTGCGGAATACATAGGTACCCGGGCTGTTGTAGTAAACAGAGTTGATCACATAATCAATATTATTTTGATCCCCTGCTGCATTATTAAAGCCACCGCCATTAATAGACACTTCCCAATCATAAGAGGGCCCTGAAGGAGCAGGACCTCCAATGATATTTACGCTGGGTGCAATACCCGCACAAGTAAAAAGTGAATTAACAATGGGGTCATTACCAAATCCTATATCATCAAGGAATGATACAGCGAAACTTCCATTACCCGTGCCGCAAATATTGCTGACGGCTACAGTAATATTTCCGGTTTCACCTGTTTGTCCTGAAGTTACATTTATGGATGAAGTGCCCTGGCCCGAATTAATGTTCCAGCCTGTTGGCACTGCCCAGGTATATGTTGCACCTGCAACGACAGGTGTTGTATAAGTTAAAGTCTCTACAGAACAAACGAAATTAGAACCACCGATCGAAACCGTAGTAGCCGGAGTAGCGTACACAAAGATGGTTCCGTTTTTAGGGGTAACACAGGCGGTACCCGTTGGAGTAACTGTGAAGTTAAACGTGCCGGTTTCAATGGGAGTGCCGCTGATAGTTACAACGCCGGCACTGTAAACGCCGTTCACTCCATTTGGAAGACCCGTAACAATCGCGCCGGTAGCTGCAGGCGCACCCACCGCACTAACGATATTATAAGTAATATCAGTGATGGCGTTATTGACGCATACTTCCTGGGGTTCGATGCCCGATGCCAATTCAGCGGTTGCATTTTCAATGATAATGAGCGCTGTATTGTTAGCCGGAGTTTCCCCGCAGGCACCACCGATAAATGAAATAGAAGTGACTGTTATTTCATATTCGCCAGGCCCAGGAAACTGAGAAGCAAGAACCGTAAAGGTTCCGGAAGTACCGCTGAATATTAAAGTTGCCTGACCGGTAAATGTGCTGGTGGAAGGAGAAGGTCCTTCTACACTATAATTAACTGTATAGCTTCCATCACCAAGTGACGTTGAGTTAACTGTTACTTGTGCATCCACCAATTCGCAGATTGCCGGTATCGCGGGTGTATTAAAATCTGAAATATCGATCCATGAGATAATTACCCGACCGTTGGCACCCGAAGCAGAGGTACCGCCATCTTCACCTCGACCACCACCGCCGCCACCTGGAGCAATTCCGGCGTCAGGAGCCGGACCATTATCTGCCGCTGCTCCATTACCTCCATTCCCGGTTCCCGTACCACCTGCTCCTCCGTTTGTATTGCTATTGCCGCCATTGCCGCCATTGTTCCCGCTGGCATTTGTAAATGCAGAACCACCACCACCACCACCAGCATCGCTTTGGGAGAATGTTGAACCGTTACCGCCATCACCACCTGCATAGGAAGCCACAACTCCACCCGTAAGTAATGAAGCAGCACCACCGTCTCCTCCATTGGTTGAATTCGTCTCAGATTCCCCTCCGTTAGCTAAAATGGTTCCAACACCTGAACTTCCGCCATTTACTCCAGCGCCTCCGCCAGTACCGACAGTGATTGGTACGGTACTTAAAGGAGCTACGGTCATAGTACCTCTAGTATAGGCACCACCACCACCACCACCGCGACCGCTACCGGTAGCATTGGTACCACCACCACCGGCTCCCCATGCTTCTACCTGGATACAGGTAATGCCGGGAGGGATGACCACACTTCCGGTGCTATTAAATGTTCTTGGCGCTTCCAGGTTTTCAACTGTGATGTAATCTGATTTGGTTTCTGTAGCATCGGGACAAAGTCCATTACTTGCCACCAGTGTCACATCAAATAGTCCCGCTGCATTATAGGCTATAGCAGGAGGTGTGGTTGCGCTACTTGAACCAGGTGAACCACCCTCGAATGTCCATGTATAAGTTGTCGCATTCTGTGAAAGATTACTGAACGTAGTTGAATTACCAGAGAATATGCTGGTTGAGGCTGCAGAGAAATTGGCTACCGGAACAGGATTGACTGTTACAGTTACCGTAAATGACTGGCCCTCGCAGGAACCAGCGGTGCCCGTTGGGGTAACTGTATAGATCACATCCTGCGGAGAGCCGGTTGTGTTGACCAGGTTATCGGTGATAAAGTCTCCACTTCCGGAGTTTTCACCCGTTACATTGCCATTTGGTGTTACCACCCAGGTGAATGTGCTGGGCTGACTTACAAGTGGAGCCAGATCGACATTCAATGTGCCACCTGAACAAATAGTAACAGGTGTAGGAGTTCCAGTCGGTGTAGTGTTGATCGTTTGAATGGTAACATTATTTGAAGAAGAAGCGGTCATGCTGGTAAAGCAACCCGTCCCTCCCGTCAACGAGATGTCAACCGTGATCACATCATTCACTGCAAATGAAGATCCCGCCGCTGTATAAGTTGGAGTTGTTCCTGGTGTGCCTACAGGGTTACCATTTACATAGAAAGCATAAGTAACAGTTGCAGCATCCGTGCCGGTTGCATTAGCTGTAAACACATGATCGGTACCCGAACATAAAACATCAGGACCAGAAATGGTGACCGCCGGTGTTTCAACCGGATTCACCGTTAACGTAATCTGCTGAGAAGAATTACAATTGACATTCTCAATGGTGAGTACACCTGTATAGGTATCCTCCGCCAGGTTTACCGGCAATGGTATTCCTGAAATGGAGCCACCACCCGTGAAGAATGTATAGGGAATATTAACCTGATCTATAAGACCAGCATTATTAGCATCAGTATTCCAGTCAATGCTATAAGAAGTCGGGCTACCAACAGAAGCCGTATATATCAATGAAGTCGAAGTTGCCATGCTGTAACAAATGTCGTTGGCAGCAATGCCTGAAGTAATACTCGGCCTATCATTTATAGTGATAGACGCAGTCTGGCCAGTTACAGTGTTGGTACAATTAGGATTGGAGTTATAGCCAACACTAACTAATTCATAATTGAATAAACCCGCCACAGTATTAGGTACGGTGATAGTGACCGAACTGCCGCTGGTAGTATTGACAAATTGAGTTGCGCCGCCGTTGATAGTGTAGCCAAATGTATAAGGAGGTGCAGTACCACCCGTATTTGAGCCGGCAAAGGTGATCTGGGGATCGATACCAAACTGGCAGATCACTGGGTTTGTTACCGCCGTGATCGTAGCTGTTGGCAATTGCCTTACCGATATTTGAGCAGAATTGTCTGTAAAACCGGTTGTTCTAATACATCCATTAGCATCAGTAACCGAAACTAATGTATAGGTTATGGTTCCCGCTGTAGCAATCGGATCTGCATCAAAAGCAACACCGGAGACAACGCCGGGCTGTGATTTAATATTTGCATTCTCATTATTGCTGTAATCAACCGTGAAAGGCCCAGTGCCACTTATTGTCAGAATAAGCTGTCCCGTCGTTCCGAAACAGATCGATGTATTGCCCGTCGCACTCGCAAAGTTTGTCACCTGTGGGCCATTAACTGTTACACTAACGGACTGCGTGCCCGTACAACCCGTAGCATCTGTTACTGTAACAATGTAAGTGCCACTCTTAGCTATGGTGGCATTGGGAATTGAAGGATTTTGACTGGCTGCAGCAAAACCACCCGGCCCGGTCCAACTATAAGTATATGGAGCTGTGCCGCCTGTAGCATTTGTTGCTGTAAGGTTCAGCGTTGCACCTACACAAATCGCACTGTTTGAACCGGCTGTCGTTGAAATTGCAGGGCACAACTTCTTTAGTGCTATTAGTATAGAACCATTTATTACGTTTCCACTTATAGTAGCAGTCCCAGTTCCAGTGGTACTAGCTGCAGGTTTTGTAGCCCAAGCCGCCCCAATACCCATATCCGCATTTGCATTGAAAGTCACATCATACAACTCGCTTAATGCTAGAGGGCCTGTAGGTATAGACCAGTTGCTAAAACTTACACCGTCATTACCCGTTACTCCAAACATTATAATACCCGCATTTGGTGTTGCAGTTGTTATAGCACTTGCAGTAAACGTATTATCATTAGCAATGTTTGTATAAACATCACCCGGATCTACATCAAAGGGACCACCTGCCGCTCCGGTTTCAGTAACACCGCCTGTGATCGCGACTCCCGAAAATGCACTTATACCTCCCATTCCATCTTCCGAATCTCCATCTAATGTAAAAGAATACGGAGTAGCATTTATATCACCGGCAATTGCTACCCTGTATAAGAGCGTTCCCCTATACCTGTCTCCACTGGTTGTAATGCTGTTACCGGCAATTTCAATCCATCCTGAACCGGTAGCATCCGACATATTATCATTATTGTTGTTGCTCTGAATGATATTTGCAATCAAAACATCGCCAATAGCTAATCCTGCAGGCTTATTTATACTTAATGTAGTTGAAGTTGTTGTATTAGTTGTTGATGCCTTTAGAGCGATTTGTCCAAAAACATCACTCACAAAAAACAAACTCACCACCATCAATATCATGGCCAGCATTCCGGATTTGCTAAATAATTTTTTCATAAAGTAGCTTGTATTGATCCCGGTTGTTTTCGGGTGATTAGAAGAGGTGGTACGAGTATTGAAAGCCATTGACGGATCAACAGCAGTTGGTTGAGGTTTGGTTACCGGCAATGGATGATAACTGTATGCATCCTGTTTTCGTCGGTAACGGCTCAATAAAAAAAATGATGCGGCACATTGCTTCCTCGCAGTCGCAATGACGGGCTTCGCATCATCTTTATATATCGTATTAACGGGTTTACCTGTTGTGCTTACACAACAAAACACAGGAGCAGGGCTCTGTGTACAACCGTTTACAGTAGTTGGTTCGGGAGTAAAAATTTTACTCATAAATGTTCTCAGTTTCGGTAATGAAAAAGATGCCGTTACTGATCTCTCAATAGATGGATGGTGGTGAGCTTTCGGGGGGTATAATTAGCGATTGAACAAGTACAATTTCAAAGCTGTAGTACAGCCTGATTCACTTCAAAGGAAAATAAATAAAGGATGATCGCTCGAAAGGAAAAAGGATTCGCGGAGAGAAATGTTAGTGGTTAATTAACACTGTCGAAAAACGAATGTAAAGTAGTTTTTTAACAAATCCAATAGGAACGTAGTTTTACTATCGTAGTTTTTTTGAACTTTTTTTGATTTTCCGGGAAAATAGCAAGGCATAAAAAGTATTAGCGAGGCTATTACCTGCAGCGTGTCAAAGTGCAGTCAAAGCCCACTCAAAGGCATACATAGTACGTGTCCCCCGCTTGATGGTAACGACCTTTCTAAACACGCCGCTTCAACAGGATGCATACCGGCAGCATCAACTTCCGATGCTGTTAACCAGTACGCAGAACGTTCAAACGATCATTCAAATCAGGAATCATTCTTGTAATAGTCAACTATGCCCCTTATCGAATTCACCAATAAAGGCTTGTATTGCCGGCAGGGAAATTTTTATATCGATCCATGGCTACCCGTCGACAAAGCCGTTATTACCCATGCCCATAGCGATCATGCACGGTTTGGAAGCAAGGCCTATTTATGTCATCATTTTACCAAACCCCTTTTGCAATTGCGGCTGGGCGATCATCCTTATCAAAGCGTAGACTGGAACGAGCCCGTATGGATGAATGGTGTAAAAGTTTCCCTGCACCCGGCAGGCCATATTATCGGTTCATCGCAAATAAGAGTAGAACATAATGGAGAGGTATGGGTAGTAAGCGGTGACTATAAAACCGAAGATGACGGGCTAAGCGGCGCTTTCGAAACGGTGCCCTGCAACGTATTCATCACCGAATCGACATTTGGTCTGCCCATTTACAATTGGAAACCACAAACAGAAATTTATAAAGACATACAGGATTGGGTACTTGAAAATAAAAGCGATGGAAAAGTATCGGTACTGATGGCATATAGCCTGGGAAAAGCACAACGGTTATTGCGATGTTTATCAGAAACTGGTTTACCGATTTTCCTGCACGGCGCCGTTTACAATGTGCATACAGCACTGGTAAATGCTGGTTGGAAATTGCCGCCGGTACAACGGGTAGAAGCCAGCATGCCAAAAGAAAATTTTAAAGGCGCTATCGTTATCGCACCGGGTTCCGCGGATGGAAGCCCCTGGATGAAACGTTTTACACCGTATGCGGTTGGCGTATGCAGCGGCTGGATGCAGGTGCGTGGTAACACACGAAGAAGAAATGCGGATGCTGGTTTTGCTTTGAGCGATCATGCGGACTGGAAGGGATTATTACAAACGATCAAAGCCACCGGTGCGTCTAAAGTTTTTGTGACGCATGGTTTCCGGGCGGCATTCAGCCGCTATTTAAATGAGTTGGGTATTGAATCAGCGGAAGTAAAAACAGAATATGGAAACGAAGATGAAGAAAAGGAAGATACTGAAGATAAAATTGAAGAAGCAAGTTGAAATCAATACAGGAATACGGATCATACTGATTTGATGGATGAACACAGATAATTTCTTATTTCATAAAAAACTGAAAAAATAAGGGAACCCTGCTGCTAAAAACTCGGACGTAAACGACAGATTTTAAAAATGATTTTCAGGAGATTAAAAAAATCCATGTTAATCCGTTAAATCCGTGTTCCGCTCCTATCACATTAACTAATGAAACAATTCGCTACGCTGGTAAAAGTTTTGGGCAGCAGTACCAAAACAAATGATAAGCTGCAGGCTTTATCCGATTATTTTGTCGTGGCCAATGATAAAGATAAAGTGTGGGTGATCGCTATCTTCAGCGGCAGGAGGCCTCGGCGATCTGTTAACTCACGTTTATTATCGGAGTGGTGCATGGAGATCGCCGGTTTGCCCGCCTGGCTATTTGGTGAATGTTATTCTACAGTAGGTGATCTTGCCGAAACCATTGCCCTGTTGCTTCCCGAACAAACTACCGCCATGCAGGGCGAAGAAGCATTGCATTATTACATCGAACAACTGATGCGGCTGGAAAAAGCCAGTGAAGAAGAAAAGAAAAAATTCATCACCACGAGCTGGATGAACATGAACCGTGATGAACGGTTTGTATTCAATAAACTTATCACCGGCAGTTTCAGGATCGGCGTATCGCAAAAAACAATGGTGAACGCATTGTCCAAAACAGTAAAGCTCGAAGCCAATATCATCGCACACCGGATCAGCGGCAATTGGGATCCTTCCACGACGCTGCTCGAAGATCTTTTAAGCGAGAGCACCGTTGATCATTCAAGGCCCTACCCTTTTTACTTAGCTTATGCGCTGGAAAATGATATTTATGAAATGGGAGATAACAATGAATGGCAGGCGGAATGGAAATGGGATGGCATACGCGGGCAGATCATACAACGCAATAATGAATTGTTTGTATGGAGCCGCGGCGAAGAACTAATGACGGATAAATTTCCCGAGTTTCATGTATTGAAGGATCGCTTGCCCGCAGGTACCGTACTTGATGGTGAGATCATGCCCTTTGCTGACAACAAAGCATTACCGTTTGCTATCTTACAAACCCGCATCGGCCGGAAAAATATTACCAAAAAACATTTGCAGGATGCACCGGTTGCCTTCATCGCTTACGATGTATTGGAAAATGAGGGTAAAGATCTCCGCGGGTTATCGATGGATGAACGTAGAAGGATCCTGGAAACGATCGTCGGCGCAATCAACTTACCCGTATTGCAATTATCGCCGGTAATTGATTTTACAAGTTGGAACGAATTGGCAACACAACGAACTGGAGCAAGAGATATCAACAGCGAAGGCATTATGCTGAAAAGAAAAAATTCGGCGTATGGTGTGGGCCGCAAACGGGGCGACTGGTGGAAATGGAAAATAGACCCGCTGGTAATTGATGCTGTAATGATCTATGCACAAAAAGGAAGCGGCAGAAGAAGCAACCTGTATACCGATTACACATTCGCTGTAAAGGACGGTGATAAATTGGTAAGCTTTGCCAAAGCGTACTCGGGGTTAACCGACCAGGAATTTGCACAAATAGATAATTTTGTAAAAAGAAATTCAATCGAAAAATTTGGTCCGGTGAGAACCGTAAAACCTGAACTGGTTTTCGAGATCGCATTTGAAGGGATTGCCGCAAGCAACAGGCATAAATCAGGCGTAGCACTTCGCTTTCCGAGGATGAACCGCTGGCGGAAAGATAAAAAGCCGGAAGAGATCAATACACTCGATGATCTGAAAAAGATGCTGGAATTATACGGGAAATAAAAACGATCAGCCAGCTTAATGGTGCTATTACGGCCTTTGTTTCTATTTTGCAGTTGCCAGTTCTTTATAAGTAATATCCACCAGCTGCCCTATTGTCCCGGATATCATTTTAGAATGACTGCCGCAAATATGCATGATCGAATTGTTGATGTCTTCCGTAAAGCCGGTTTTTGGATAGGCGCAGAACAGGCTTAGCGATTGTTCCTCGCAATACTTATTCCATAAATGCTCCAGTTGTACCGTAGCGCCGTTGTGCCCCTGGCCCCACAATATGGCAACCATTTCACCAAAAGCCCTGATCCTGCGATTGTCGGCGGAACCCTTGCTGAGGAGTTCGGAAACTGTTTTATTGAAAAGCTCTTCATCGGGCCATCCGTTGACCATAAATTTTGACAGCGCTTCATGTGCATTAACCGGCAAATACCTGTTTTCTGATATCAGGTCATGGATCTGTATACCATAGCTGGCCAGCCTTGCTTCAAGAGCTCTCAAATGATTATCGGTGGCGATAACAATACAACATTCACCTGAATTAATTCCACCACCAACAAAACCCGAAAGAGCATCTAAAAAAATTCTGTTATTCTCATAGATCTGGATCACATGGTCGCATGGGGCGATTTCTCCCCAGAATATATTTGTCTTTACCTGTTTCCAATCCGGAGACGCTTTACTATTTTTCATTATACTACTTAATGCGCTAGTTAAAAGATTAATCGATTAAAGGGAAAATAAAAGAGAAGGAAGGAATTTATCATCGCAGCTAATCCAACTATAATATACAAACATTAAGCCTTAATGACCGATTAAATTTAATTGCGGCTGATGTTACATTCAAGGACGGCGGCTTCAACGTTCAATCAATTTCATTATCCCTGAGCTCCTTTGTAAGTTTTGTAAATCCCACTACGTTTTGATCCTCATCATGCAAAGCAGTGATTAGGATGCTTCCCCAAAACGTGGTGCCGTCCCTTCTCACACGTCTTCCTATATGCTTCGCCCTTCCTTCTTTTTTAGCCTGCTCGATCAGCATTTGAGGAAGGCCTGCCTGCCTGTCAAGCGGCATATAAAAAATACTAAAGTTCTGGCCGATGATCTGTTCTGCAGTATATCCTTTGATCGTTTGAACGCCTTTGTTCCACGAAAGTATAGTGCCATCTGTATCCAAAAGAATAATTGCATAATCCTGGATCTCTTCAATCATTTTACCGTAAAGCAGTTCGAGTTTTTGTATTTTATCCATTGTGGCGTTAAATTTATCTGTGGTGGCACACTAAAATAAGAACTAGTGGCAATACACGAATATCTTTTCAACAATACTGCCAGAAAATTGGATGGAAACTAGACTATGACCTACTTGGCTATTGAGATCATTCAAACGACTACTACGAATAATTTTGTTTTTTATTTATATACGTTTGAATAAGCCATTTTGATACCTTCAGTGCAGCCCTTTATTAATTTAGTGCGCTGCCAAACCATTAGATCATGAGCGATAAACAAAACGCAGCTCCGCGTTCAAAAAAAAGTGCAGGCACCCTGCTGTACCGGCTAATGAACGGCATCATTGAAGTATTACTTGTGCATCCCGGCGGACCATTCTGGGCAAAGAAAGACCCTGGAGCGTGGTCTATTCCAAAAGGAGAGTTTACTGATGACGAAGATCCTTTGGAAGCAGCCAAAAGAGAAATGGAAGAAGAGACCGGCGTAAAGGTGTCGGGTAAATTCATTGCATTAACAGCGCTTAAACAAAAGAGTGGCAAACTAATTTACGCATGGGCTTTAGAAAAAGATATTGATCCCGGTCAAATCAGGAGCAATGAATTTGAAATGGAATGGCCGCCACGATCCGGAAAGAGAAAATCATTCCCTGAAATTGATAAAGCAGCATGGTACGGCCTTGCTGATGCAAGACAAAAAATTATTGCAGGGCAGTTGGCTTTTTTGGCGGAGCTCGAAGCAAAATTGAAACCGCTTAATTAAAATTATTTCGTTGATCTCATAGCTTGTTTGTGATTCATATTAGTCATTTCAATAGTTTGACCAGGGTGGCAAAAGATAATAACAGGCCGAGGCTTGTTTAAAAGAAATTATATTTGCTGCCCTGTGATCGGAATAAATAGCGGAGATGTATGGAAGAAAATAAAGTGTTGAACACGTTAGGTTATAAGATCATCAAAGAATGGCTTTTGCAAAAGGATCGTCATCCCTTTTTATTTCAAGAAGAAACCTGGCAACAAATTCTTCGTGCTGAAAGTGGCCTGGTAAACGCACCAACCGGGTGCGGCAAAACCTATTCTGTTTTTCTTGGCGCCCTCATTGACTTTATCAATAAAAATGCCGGCAGTTATAAAACCAAATCAAAAAATGGTTTACAATTATTATGGGTCACACCGCTTCGTGCTCTTGCAAAAGATATAGGGCGTGCTATGGAAGAAGTCATAAACGAACTAGGAATGAGCTGGCAGATTGGAATACGCAATGGCGATACTAACACCGGCGAGCGGCAAAAACAAAAAAGACAAATGCCGGAGGTATTGATCATTACACCGGAGAGCCTCCATTTATTGTTGGCACAAAAAGATCACCAGCAAATTTTTACATCATTGAAAGTAATAGCCGTTGACGAATGGCATGAATTGTTGGGTAGTAAAAGAGGTGTGCAGGTAGAATTAGCGATATCAGGAATCGTGATGGCGCAACGTTCACTGTCAGGTACACAATGCTCAATCTGGGGGATCTCCGCTACGATCGGGAATCTGGAAGAAGCAAAGGAAGTTTTATTGGCATCATTAAAAACGAAAGGGGCCATTATTCGTTCAGGAATAAAAAAAGGAATCGAAATAGAATCGGTCATTCCGGATGAAATAGAAAAATATCCATGGGCGGGACATTTGGGCATAAAGCTGGTGGATAAAGTGATCCCCATCATCATGCAAAGCAGAACGACACTCATTTTTATCAATACAAGAGGAATGAGTGAAACATGGTACCAGAAAATACTGGATGCCTGCCCTGACCTTGCGGGATCCATCGCCCTGCATCATGGGTCTATTGAAATGGCTCTTCGGCAATGGGTGGAAGAAAACTTACACAGTGGCAATTTAAAAGCAGTTGTGTGTACGGCCAGTCTTGACCTCGGTGTTGATTTTCGCCCCGTAGAAACGGTGATACAGGTTGGTTCGCCAAAAGGTGTGGCCCGTTTTTTACAACGTGCAGGCAGAAGTGGTCATAGCCCCGATGCGACGAGTAAAATATATTTTCTTCCAACCCATTCATTAGAGCTGGTAGAAGCCGCCGCATTGAAATCAGCGATTGCTGAAGATCTTATTGAAAGCCGGCCACCGATGATCTTGTGCTTTGATGTATTGATCCAGTATCTCAATACACTCGCCATAGGCGGTGGTTTTGAACCCGCTAAATTATTTGATGCAGTGACCGCTACACATTGTTATAAGGAAATGACCAGAGGTGAATGGGATCAGATCCTCCACTTTGTTACGCAAGGTGGTAATGCACTACAGCAATATGATGAGTTTAAAAAAATAGAAGTGGAAGATGGCATCTATAAAATAATCAACCGCCGTACGGCTATGCGCCATCGCTTACATATCGGTACGATCGTCAGCGAATCGATGATGAAAGTAAAATTTATCAGTGGTGGTTATCTTGGCGTTATTGAAGAATGGTTTGTCTCCCGCCTGCAACCAGGCGATGTATTTACACTGGCTGGTAGAAATCTCGAGTTTGTAATGATAAAGGATATGACCGCGCTGGTAAGAAAAAGTTCTTCGAAGAAATCGATCGTTCCGAGCTGGCAGGGTGGACGCATGCCTTTAAGTGCCAACCTGGGAAAGAAACTGAGAGAAAAGTTTAATGAAGCGCTAGCGGAAGAGGGTGTAAAATATAAGTTACAGGGCGCAAAAAATACGGAACAAGACATCAGCAATCCATTACATGAAACAAGTAACGGCAAACATGTAACAAGTAACGGAAAACGGGCCATTGAACTCGAAGTGCTAAAACCATTATTTGTATTGCAGGAAAGATTGTCCCGCGTTCCGAAAGCGAACCAGTTATTGATAGAACACATAGAAACCAAAGACGGATTTCACCTTTTTGTATATCCCTTCGAAGGGCGACTGGTGCATGAAGCGATGGCCGCAATACTTGCTTACCGTATTAGCCGCATTACTCCCATCACTTTTTCTTTCGCTATGAATGATTATGGCTTTGAACTATTGAGTGATCAACCCATTCCAATAGATGATACAAACGTGTATGATCTTTTTACACCGGAAAATTTATTAGCGGATATACAGCGAAGTGTTAACTCGACGGAAATGGCCCGCCGCAAATTCAGGGACATTGCTGTAATAGGCGGATTGGTATTCCAGGGTTTGCCGGGAGAAAAAATAAAATCAAAACATTTGCAGGCTTCCGCTTCTTTGCTGTTCAATGTTTTTACGGAATACGAGCCCAACAATTTATTGATCCGGCAAGCCTACCAGGAAGTATTTGATCAGCAAATGGAAGAGACCCGTTTAAGAGATATGTTACAGCGGATACAAGCGTCCGATATCATTATCACTTTCCCCGAACGATTAACCCCTTTCTGTTTTCCTATCAAAGTAGATAGTATGCGGGAAGACCTTTCCTCGGAAAAATTAGAGGATCGGGTTCGCCGGATGCAACAACAATTAGAGATCTGAACGTTGAAGTTTTCGACCGTCGCATGCTTTTCACTATCAGATACACTTCAAATCCGGACGCTGAAACTTCAAGGCTTCCTGTTAAATTTGCAACGCTTTATGGCAACCCTTTTATCACATATTATCGGCAAAGAGCATTTAATCCTTTGCAATGAAAGAACATTGTTCTGGGAAAATGAAAGTACGCTGATCGTTGCCGACCTGCATGTTGGAAAAACCGGTCATTTCCGAAAGGCCGGCATTGGTGTACCTGCTAATGTCTACAAAGACGACCTTCACCGCTTGCTGGCGCAGATACTTTTCTTCAAAGCCGAAAGATTGATCATTGTTGGCGATCTGACTCATAGCATCGCCAACCTGGAAATGGATCTTTTCCGAAAATGGCGAAAAGATTTTCCTTTATTAGAAGTTCATCTTGCCAAAGGCAATCATGATATACTGGATAACCGCTGGTACGCAGAAGCGGATATTCAAGTGCACAACGAACCTTTCGCTGTTAACGATTTTGTTTTCGTGCATGATATTATCAAACCAAAGATCAAAATAGACACGGATAAATATATTTTTTCAGGTCATGTACACCCAGGCATTACCATTCGTGGAAAAGCGAAACAAAGCTTACGTTTTCCCTGCTTCTATTTTGCTAAGCACCATTGTATCCTTCCTGCATTCAGCCGCTTTACAGGCACATACCGCGTTGAACCCGGGCAAGGCGAGAAAGTCTTTGCCATTGTAGACAAGGATATTATACCATTGAATGGAAAATAATTTAAAGCACATCAAAACACGGATTAGTGTTTCTTGCGAAGCTGGTTATAATCGAGGAAATAGATAAATCGCAACGTGGCTTCGTTACCATGCCTCAATCCAAATACCTGGCCCAGGTTGGGAACATAGCGCTTATAGCGGCTGGCATCCACGTATTGGTCATCGCCGAGCCAGTTCTTATAGCCCAGGATCAGGCGGCTGCCGTATCGAAAATCCCAGGTAAGAAACGCATCGGCATTAAAGAAATTGATATTGTCTGTTGCAAATGAGGGCGCAGTGGAAACAGGGTAACCTTTATCATCAAGGTTAGCCATTCTCTTTACCTGCACATTGCTCCAGTAATGACGCAAACGCAACGTAAGATTAATACGTGAAGTAAAATTATAAATACCGGAAACTATGGAAGTGACATCTTTAAAATCGACAAAAGCAATTACCGGCCTGTCAAGATTGTCTTTGCCTGCCGATATAATATAATCAGTTTCCGTTTCGTACCGGTGCGACAATTCTACCGTGAGTTGATTATTGAAACGATAACGAGCACCGCCTTCTAAAATATAATATTTCTTCTCAGGGTTTTTAAAAAAATCAGCAACTAAAAAATCATAGTTAACAAATAACCGTTTGCGGCTGTCTGTACTTCCATTTACCTGGAGGTAACGATATTGGGGACGCCGGGCATACTGAGTAAAAGGCATGCCGATAACAAAATAATCATGCTGATCGGGAAGATAAGAAGCAGTAAGCCGCGCATCCCAGAAATTCTTAAAATACCAGAAGCCACTGGCCTGCACCTGGAACATATTGAATTTACCAGGTTTTTGCAGCCGGAAATAATCTGTTCTTACATTATACTCATAACTAAGAAAACTTCTTGTTGGTGTCAATTGCTTATAGCTGAACGAGGCAGTGGTCGTGTTGAGATTCGCCGTTTGTAAATAGCCAAGATCTGTTGGATCATAGTTTAGTGACCGTAAAACGTTCTCGGCGAAAAACTGGATCTTGCCGCTTACCTTTCCCAGCCGTAGCGATGTATTATAACCGTCATAGGAATTTGTTTGGAATATTTTGCTGTAATGCGCAAAGCCTTTTGCATTGAACAGATTCCTCTTATCATAAAAACTAAAATCAAGTCCTGTAACGTTGGCATCCCTGCTCTTACCGCTTCGCATTACATTGGTGTTAGTGAAAGTCACATACGATCGCCCTTTCAACGCCTGGTCCAATACCAGGATATTATAATTGGTCAGGGGCTCGGTCTGTATCTTTTTTCGTTCCCCGGTGGTTTTATCTTTTATAATGGCGTGCATGGGAGCGGTCACCGCGTTAAAAAAACCAATACCCAGCTTTTTGTGGGTACGGCCCGAAAACTTGATCCCGTTATAAAGTTGTGTACGTCCCGGGTTCCTGACAATTTCAATATTCGGATCATCGTCCGCCATATTATTGATCGCCCGGTAACCAGAAGGAGCAGCACCTACCCTCCGCGAATAAAACAAACCTGACTTATTGAATATCTCTGTTCCTTCTGTAAAAAAAGGCCGGTATTCTTCAAACCTTATCTCGTAGGGTGTCAGGTTATTCACCACATTATCCGAAACCACCTGGCCGAAGTCAGGTATCAGCGTAGCATCGAGGGTAAAACTCTCGTTGATGCCATACTTAACATCCATGCCACCACTTTTGAGCCATTCTGTCCTGTTGCCATCCCTGCCCGGTGTATTTCGCACGCCCGTGGACACATAAGGGGAGAAACTTAAACGCAGTGACGGTTCAATATCTACCAGGTTTCTTAACAAGCCAAATTGATTTACAAAACCATTGACATTTGGATCCACCAGGTTCCAAAAGCTGGTTTCATTGGTCCGCCGTACGGAACGTAATAATTGTATACCCCAATCCTGCATATCTTTTTTAGCGAATCGTAACGAGATATAAGGGATCTTCATTTCTACTACCCAACCATCATTGTTTATTGAAACTTCACTGTCCCAAACAGCGTCCCATGTTTTATCACCGTATTCATTGTACCCTGCCACTGCGCTGGGTGACAATCTTGAATCTGTTTGTACATTTGAAGAAGATACGAGGAACTGAAAACCGTTCTGATCATCATTGTAGGTGTCGAAAAAAACGGAAAAATAGTCGAGGTCTTTAAACTGTTCCTCGTCACGGGCAGTAATCTGTTTGCGGATCAGTGACGGATCATCATATAAATAAGCTCCGATATAAATAGCGGCGTCATCATAAACGATCTTTACGTCTGTTTTTTGGCTTGCAGGTTGTCCGAAACCGGGAAAATTTTGAATAAAGTCGGTAGCAACAGGCACATTATACCAGGCAGAATCCCCGAGGTTTCCATCTATTTTTGGCGGCGGATGTTGTCGCCTGATAGCCTGTAATGTTTTTTGCTGTGAATATAATGACCCACAAATCAATGACACCAGGAACAAGCAAATTAGTCTTACATGCATAGTTCAGTACCAACAAATATAACTGACAGTTGCGAAGACTAAAAGAACATGATGTGGAAAAACAAAAAAATGGGTGAAAAACCGCATTTTTTTTGACCGTTAATTCATCTTTTTCTTTAAGGAAACTACCTGTTCCTGCAGGTCGCTGACGATGTTGGCCAACTGGCCCATATCCCATCGCTGCTGCTGGTTAGCTTTCGAAATAACCATCTGCGCCTGCCACATCTCCAATACATCCTCAGCCTTAACGGTATAGGGATGATAAATAGGATTGTCGCTTACAAGCGTCAATTTCTCCTTTGAGCGGCCATGCTTTTGTACTCTTTTGTATACGATTCCTTCATGGCGTGATACGACGATACAGGCACTGTCGTTTTTTAATTCATCTATTTTCTCGATTTTTTCGCCAACGATCACAGAACCGCTTGGTGTGGGCAGCATCGAATCTCCAATAATTTCAAATGCGCGGTAATTACCACCCGCCAGCATAGGGAGGGTAAAGGTATTCAGCTCGTCAACGAATTCTGGATCGGCATAGCCAGCAAGGTAGCCAGCGGCCGCTTTGACTGGGACAAATGGAATATCGGGGCGACCTGCAGCGAGCTTCATGGCCCTGCGCTTCGCCATATAATTACTCTTGTTATCGCTCAGGTCCTTTCTTAAGATCTCATCGAGGGTCAATTTAAAAATATCACAAACTACTTCCAGCACATCAATGCGGGGCTCGGCCCGTTCTTCTTCATACGCCCCCAACAATGACCGTTTGATACGAATCTTGTTTGCAAATTCTTCTTGCGTCCATCCCCTTAGTTTGCGGAGATATTTCATATTCTGGTTTGCCATTGCCATAATGAACTAATTTGTTTAGCTGCAAATTACTAATTTATTTAGACTTACAAAATCCTTTTTATATATGCTGTTTGGACATGCCGAAAAAAACAAACATTTTTGCTTTGAATATGACAAAAAAATCTTCAACGTCTGCCGCCCGAAAAAGCAAACCAAAAGCTGGAAAAAAAGCCAGCATCCGCAGCAAGGACAAACCGGTTATCCTGATTACTAATGATGATGGCGTAACGGCTCCGGGTATTTTAAATCTTGTGGAAGCTGTAAAAGATCTTGGAAAAATAGTAGTGGTTGCTCCTGACAAACCCCAGTCTGGCATGGGGCACGCTATTACCATCGGTCAGCCGCTGCGTTTGCATAAAGCAAATGGCTTTGGCGACATCGAAGCGTATTCCTGCACCGGCACCCCTGTGGATTGTGTAAAACTTGCCGTTGACAAAGTATTGCACCGCAAACCCGATCTGTGCCTAAGCGGCATTAACCACGGCGCTAACCATAGTATCAATGTAATTTATTCCGGTACCATGTCGGCCGCAGTGGAAGCAGCGATTGAAAGTATTCCTTCCGCCGGCTTTTCACTACTCGATTATAGCATTGAAGCTGATTTTACAGGGGCCAGGAAATTTGTAAGGATGGTGGTGGAAAAAATGCTTGCCACCAAAATGGAAAAACATACCGTATTGAATGTAAATATTCCTGCATTGCCGCTTGAAGCATTAAAAGGGTTTAAACTTTGCCGCCAGGCCTATGCCAAATACGAAGAGGATTTTATGGAAAGACAGGACCCTCATGGCAGAATGTATTATTGGTTAACCGGCGAATTTGTAAACTTTGACAAAGGAAAAGACACGGATGTATGGGCATTGGCTAACGGGTATGTAAGTATCGTTCCGGTACAATTTGATATGACACATTACGAACAAAAATCCAAACTTGAAAAATTGTGGAAACCATGATCTTCAAAAAAGATAACCTGAAGCTTGGATTAGTGCTGGGACTGATAGGACCATTGATCGGGCTGCTGGTGATCTATTTTGTACGGGACGATTTCAGGTCGCTTACATTTGGTGAATACCTTGAATTTGTTTTTACCGATAATAAATTGATCACTTCCATTGGCTCGCTTTCTTTATTAGCCAATGTCGTGTTGTTTACCTTATATGTTAATACGCACAGGGATCATACTGCGAAAGGAATTTTTATCATCACACTTATTTATGGTATTGCTATCCTGGTATTGAAGCTTTCTAACTGACCATGTGGTTAAAGCTGGGTAATATCGTTGTAAGTATCGCCGGTTGCGAAGCTCCCCAATCGCGGCCGGAATCATCATGCGTCTTCACTCAACTAAAACATGATAGTTGATTCAATGCTGGTCTTATCAACAAATCGTATTTTGCGCTATTGAATTTATTTTTATTTACGGAGCATGAAATATTACATTATTGCAGGCGAGGCGTCTGGTGATCTGCACGGCAGTAATCTTATAAAAGAAATAAAAAAACTTGATAGTTCCGCGATGCTTCGTTGCTGGGGCGGCGACAAGATGCAGGCAGCCGGCGGTCAATTGGTAAAACACTACCGCGATCTTGCTTTTATGGGTTTTACCGAAGTGCTGATGAACCTGCGTACTATTTTTAAAAATCTTGCTTTTTGCAAAGCCGACATTTCGCAATACAAACCAGATACACTCATCCTTATCGATTATCCGGGTTTTAATCTTCGCATTGCCAAATGGGCGAAGGAACAGGGTCTGAAAGTTATTTTCTATATCAGCCCGCAGGTATGGGCATGGAAAGAAGGCCGCGTAAAGATGATGAAGGAATGCATTGACAAAATGCTTGTCATCCTCCCGTTTGAAAAAGACTATTTCAAAAATAAATGGAACTGGGATGTAGAATATGTCGGACATCCGCTGGTGGAAGTAGTGGAAAAATTCAAAGTCAATAGTGCTGAGTCCCGGCCCAGTGACGGACAACTCACGACTTACGACTCACCGATCATTGCCTTGTTGCCGGGAAGCCGCAAGCAGGAGATTTTAAAAAAATTACCTGTTATGCTGGAAGTGAGTAGATCATTTCCCGCTTATCAATTCATCGTGGCAAAAGCCCCGGGATTGGACGGCACTTTTTATGATGAACTGCTGAAAGATTATTCCAATGTTTCGTATGTGGCCGATCAGACCTATAATTTATTATCGCAATCAAAAGCAGCGCTGGTTACATCGGGGACGGCGACATTAGAAACAGCTTTATTCGGTGTGCCGGAAGTTGTTTGTTATAAAGGTTCATATATCTCTTACCAGATCGGGAAACGGCTGGTGAAGGTTAAATATATTTCGCTGGTAAATCTTATTATGGACAAACTGGTGGTCAGCGAATTAATACAGGACCAAATGACCGTGGAAAATCTGAAGCAGGAATTGCAGGAGTTGTTAACGAATGAAAACCGGAAGCTGCAATTACAGAAAGATTATGCTGCACTCAAAAAGATCTTAAGCCAGGGCGGTGATGCCTCTGCAAAAGCCGCACAATCTATTGTTCACTTTCTCCACCAAATTGCCCGATAAAAAAAGAAGCCCTGGAAGAATCCGGGGCCGTTCGCTGAGAAAACTACTGCTTATGAGAAAAATTTTCAGGTTGGAAAAAGATCTAAGGTTAATGTCTCTGATTATTACACAAAGAAAGACTTTACGCGGTTTGAAAAGAACAAGGCTTTCGTCAATGGTTAGTTATGTTTGATGAACAGCGGATTTCACGGAATGAATTGAAAGCCGGATCACTGTTAAGTACCACTTTTTGGCATTGATCCTGTAGCATTACAAACACAAAAATGGATTGAAATGGAATCGTTTAAGGAATTGATCAATTCTGAAACTCCTGTTTTAGTTGATTTCTATGCAGACTGGTGCGGCCCGTGCAAAGCTATGAGCCCCGTTATACAAGAGGTAGCAAAAACAATCCAGGGAATTGCAAGAGTTATAAAAGTTGATATCGATAAAAGTGTGCTGGCCGCCCAGGCTTACCAGGTACAGGCAGTGCCGACCTTTATACTATTTAAAAAAGGAATTATTATTTGGCGGCATTCGGGCATGATCGATAAAAATACCCTGTTAAATGTGCTTAGGCAACATCAATGACAAAAAATATTGGCTAACCTTTTCTGAGCAATTTAATGGCCAGGATAACCAGGCAAAGGATAAAAATGAACAGGCTAATACGGTTAATACCGTGCATATAACCTATCCACTTGCTTTTAGGCCGGCCTGAATCTTTCTTCTTCAGGTAAAGATATTCCGCTATTTGAGTCCATACTCCCATACTGATGATTAATAAGCAAAATTAGAACAGAAAACAATGCAGTTGGATTCGATTTTTCTAAAAACAACAGATTGCTAAAAGCAATAGAGTAAGAGTGGGGGGCTGCAAGCCCCGCAGAGCTACCTTCTGTAATGTCATTTAAGGCTCTGTGAAACTTGCAGTTTCGCAGTATTATTTTATCGGCTGTGCCGATGCGTTTTTAATGCTGAAATGGGATGCCTTTTATGGCTGTATTTTATCAAAATAAAAATTCTATTTCCATTAACCCTTTCCCAGTTTCGTAATTAGCAGCACTGCTATACAAATAATGTGATGGTTCTGCCACTAATCCTGCTCTTACCGGGTTTATATGTATATAATTTAGTTTAGTTCTCAGAAAGGATTCACTATGTATTTCTTCCGGGTGATTATTACCTGTCCACACTTTAAAGTTGTCACTAGCATTTGTCCTGTTTGCATAAAACCGAAACATATACAATAACCAATCACGGCGGCTTTCCGGCTCCGATTCGATGCTGCTGGAAATGGCCTTGCTGGTATGTTTTTAAAATCGCGGATAATATCGCTTAGATTACTATTAGTTGCGGTCCAAATAGTATGAATATGATTGGACATGATAACATAGGCTCCTATTCTCAGCCCTTTTTTCTCACGAAAAAATTGAAAACTTTCAAGTATTAAATCCCGGTATCGCTGGCGGCTGAAAATATCGATCCAGCCCATTATAGAAAAAGTTAAGAAATGAGTGGCGGACTGATCTCTTATTTTAAAGCCTTCGGCAAATTCATAACTCATAGATATAAGGGTTTTACTAAAGTTATTGGATCTTATTGCTGAAGCAATATAATAAGACTGCGGGGCTACAAGCCCCGCAGAGCTTCGATATTATTGCTGAAGCTATATAATGGAGCGGCTCTGCGAAACTTTCAGTTTCGCAGAATTATTCTATCGCCTGTGGCGATGCAACCAGCACGAACGTAAACATCCACTTCTCCGGGTTCTGCCAGTCCTTTCCTTTAAAGCTACCAACCGGCGATTTTATCAGCACATCATTCCACCCTTTTTTCAATAGGATTTGGGTGGGCTCCCGGTATTCATATCCTTCGTCTATCAACGGAATTTCTGAATTACCTTTTTGTCCGCCTCTTTTCCAAGTGGGTGGGTCGATCAATTTTCCATTCACCCAAACTTTGCTTTGATGATAGTCCCAGGTGCCGGGTTTTGGTGAATCAGTAGCCGGGGAACGGGACAGGTTATTAAACCCGATCCAGAAGTTTCCTATTTTTTCCTCCTCGCTCCATATCCTGGTAGTAGCATACCATGTTGTATTCTCTTTCGGATCACTGAGTACGCCTTTTATTAAAGGCGCCCACCAATGGCGCCAGATAATAGTGCCGCCAACAACAGTCGAAGCGGGTCGTATTTTAGTTATATCACTATTTTCAGGGCTAAATGTTTTGCTAAGATCGCCTTCATTTGCATGAGGCCCGTATAATTTCCATTCAGTGGTTGATTGTTTTGTATAAGGAAAAGAGAGCCGGGAAAAATTTTGCTGTTGCTGATCCAGCAAACGATTTTCAAATGCAATAAACTCATTTGTCGCTTTTGAAAGCGGCTCACCGATATTGGCTACCCATCCATTAGTACCGCCACCGCGCCAGGTTCTCTCTGCAAAAGCAAGCATGCCGGGATAAACAGGACTCATTCTTTCCACATCTTCTTGTTTAGCAACAGCTCTGTCATGCCACATACATAGTGTGCCACCCAGCAATGTTTCATCGCCCTTTTCTTTATTGCCGATCATCCTGTTGAAGATGGTGACAACACTTTCCAAGGGATCCATATGATTCAGATACAAGTGCCGGGAATCAACAAATTGAATGGTTTTATTTGCCGACACATGAGCATTATCGTCCATCCACATTTGCCGGATCGTGTTATTTGTAAAATTTCCACCGGGCTCCCACCCTATGACTCTCTTTCCGAAACTTTCGATGTAGCCAGTTACTTCCGGCACAAAATTTTTGTTCGTGATCTTTACTTCATCGGCGCCGATGTGCAAATACGACACATCATAAGTTTCGAAAAATTCTTTAAGAATATTCTTTACGATGATCATTCCCGAATCGGACTGCATGTCGGTTTTCATCGCTCTTTCAAATGCGGCGCTGTGACCGGGCATATCGATTTCGGGAACAAATGTGATATATCTTTCTTTACAAAATGCAATCAGCTCTTTAATGTCGGATTCGGAATAATACATTCCTTTATTGCGCAACATATGTTCCGGCGCTGTCAGTTGCGGATATTGTTTAATGGCAATCCTCCAGGCAATATCTTCCGTTGGATGGAAATGAAAAATATTGAGTTTGTATTTCGCCATTATTTCTATCTGCTTTTTCAACAGCTCCATCGATTGATAATTTCTTCCCACATCAATCATATATCCCCGCCACGAAAAGGAAGGCCAGTCCAAAATTTCACAGGACGGAACCATTACACCATCCCGCATTAACTGTTGCAGGGTTTGTATGCCATTGAAAATACCGTGAGCGGTGTTGGCTGTGATGATGATTTTACCAGCGTCAACATTGAGCCGGTAGGCTTCCTGCGGTAACTGTGGTGATGTAAAATTTTTATCAAGCTGCATTTCAATGAATGGCTCGTCCTTATTCACAGTTTTTGAAATCTTTATTTTTTCAAATCCTTTTTGATGCAAATACTGCTTCAGCCTTTCAGCTTCTTTTCCTAACTCATCATTCTTCACAACAATAGTTTTACACGCATACAGCGGGAAATCACCATTTTTCCAACCTATTAATTGTGGCAATGGAATTAATGACGGCTTAGCCTGCAGATCATAAACATACGGGTATACAATATGCTTCCACACTAAATAAGCCGCGCCTTTTAAATGCAGTCCATCGTTGGTAAGATCTATTTTTAGTTTACCATTCTCATCGCTAAACGGTGTGTGCAAATCGATATACGTATAATGATTTACTGCCGCCTTCTCTCTTAGCTGATCATTTACCGATTTTATTTGTTCTGCCTTACTGGTATGCCCTCCGAATTTTCCGTATATATTATTCACCGGAAAAATACTTTGCACAAACATTTCTGCAGAAGGAGCCTGTTGCTGCAGATAAGCGACGGACAGTAAAATATTTTTTACAACACTATCCGGAGAAATGTTCCTGGCAAGGTCGTTAGTACCAATCATTAAAAACACTTTGGCCGGCCTTCTATTGGCTATTTCATCAATACGATGAAGAACTCCTGCAGTTATATCCCCGCTGATGCCGCGGTTCTTTATCCGTTTATCGTCAAACAATTCACTCCACTCTCCTCCATCGGTAATACTGTTGCCAACAAAAATGATATCGCCTTTCGTTTGTGGCAACGATTGAAACAGGGTAACCCGTTGATGATAGTAAGTAGAAAATATTGAATCAGGATAAACGGGAAGAATTACCTGCGCCATTATCATTTTCTGAACTATTAAAAAGAAAATGCCGCTAACTAGTTTTTTGAGCATAACAAAAATTAATCATTGAAGATAAAATGTGTTTAATTCTATAAAATGCCTTTTGACTCTTGTCGGTAACTTTGCATCAAATTCTTCACCACTAAATAAAATCATGAAAAAAAGATTCAAGGTTGGCGAACATGTCTCCTGGAACTCAGAAGCAGGTCATGTTTCGGGCACCATTATAAAAATCCATATAGCTGATTTTAATTATAAAGGTTATACCCATCATGCCACCAAAGATGATCCGCAATATGAAATCAAAAGCGATAAGACCGATCATATTGCGGCCCATAAAGGGACAGCGCTGACAAAGACCAAAAAAAAATAACCATTTTTTTATTTCACGCCTAATTTAAAGGTAGAAGCTGGCAACAATTCTGAATTTACAAGGTTGGCATCAGTAAATGGTCTCCATGCATAATAAATAAATGCCGGCTTTTCTTTTACCTTTATTATTATCTTGTTTTTTTGAATAATTGCGCCAATTTCTATTTTGCCATCTGTGGAAAATCCCCTCAAAGACTTACCATCTGCTGCCTGCAATCCTGTCGCTATATATTTAAAACTGATCACAATATTGCCATTGTTATATTTTGCCTTTAAAGGCAACGGCCCCGAAGGAACGATGTTTCTTCCATAGGTTTTATTTAACGCCCACCTGGCCAGTCTTTCACCAACAGCTTTCTTATTGGTGGGATGCACATTATTTTTAAACCCAATATCGCTGCATACTGCCATGCCCCCATTTTTTACTTCATTTAAAAGATTTCGTTGTTCGTCTCTGAATTGCGGCCAGTATTGTGATTTATAATTAGCCGTATCGATAGAAGATAATTGCACCCAGTAAAAAGGCAGGGAGGGTTGTTTCCATTTCCTGCGATAATCATCGATCAGCAAATGCAATAAGTCCCTGTACTCCTCCACCCTTTGCAATTCCAGCGAATTACTTTCGCCCTGGTACCACAATACGCCTTTTATGGGCATTGTTATAATGGGAGCAATGCCGCCAGCATAGGCGAACCCAGGTTTGTACGCATGATTTAAACCTAAATCGTCTCCATACCCATTTCTATTATTGCCCACATTTTGCTTGCCTCTTTCCCGAATCCATTCCGGGAGATTGTTATTCGCCAACCAGTTGCCACTAACCTTCTGAGCAAAGCGCTTATCATTTTGTAATGTCTCACGGCTGATAAAAGTTTCGATGGGGGCACCACCGATTGAAAGATTGATAAGGCCAATTGGGATATTTTCACTTAATACAATGCTTTTTGCAAAATAGTAACCAACAGCGGTCATTGGCTTTACGGCATTGCTATCACACTGCTTCCAATCGGCATCTCCGTAAAACTCATCCGTATTCAACCTTTCATTTAATGAATCACCATAAACTTCACCATATACATATCTTCCCGCGGGTGAAGGATTGTATAACCTGATCAGGGGTTGACCAGTATATCTCACCTCCTCCTTAAAATGCATTTCTTTTGACATGGCCCATTCCATATTGGATTGCCCGGAACAAAGCCATACATCGCCGATAACTATATTCTTTAAAGCAATTTTTTCTTTGTGGGCTGTAATAAGAATTGTTTGAGGTTGAGCATTTGCTTTTTGTTTGCCAAAATAAACACTCCAGGATGAATCAACTTTTACAACAACTGTTTTCTGAACCTTTGCAAAGGATACAGCAACCTGCTTTAAAGGAATGCCTTTACCCCAGATATGTAGGGGCTGATCTCTTTGCAAAACCATATTATCGGAAAAAATTTTAGCCACCTTTAACTGAGCAGTTGAAACGAATGGCAAAAAAAACATTGCTCCCGCTAAGGCACTGAGAACACAAAGAAACCTGCCCGGATGTGTAAGCTCTTTGCAACCGCTGTGCCTTTGTGGGGTAAAATACCGGTTAATCAAAAACAACTTCATTCTTTCTTCTATCAATTTTCGAAAGCAATAATCCGACTACAACTAATATGACCCCCGTCACCGTGTAAATACTGATCACATCATGCGTTAACCAGGCAGCAAACACAAACCCAAATAAAGGGCATAAGAATAACCACAGGCCCGCCCTCACTGCATTTTTTTGTAATAACCTTAACCAAAGCTGCACTGCCACGATGGAAACTGGTATGGCCAGCCAGCCAACAGACAACCAGAATGTCTTATCAAAATGATTAGCATCATCTCGATAAAAAAATAAAGTAAAAGGCAATAAGAATAAACCGCCCAGTAATGTTTGCCAGCCATTGATGGTAAATAAAGAAAGACTGTTCCATTGCCTGGCCGAAAAATAAATAGCAGCTACCGAATAAGAAAGCATACTAAAAAGCAAGATCAATAAACCTTTTGTCGTCACAGTAGCATCGTCAAACAAAGGCCAGGCTGCACAGACCACACCTGCTATACAAACGATGATGGCCGATATAACAGCCCTGGTCAATTTCGTTTTTAAAAAAAATACAGATAGAAAACTAATGTATACTGGACTAGTAGCAATAGCTAATGCACCGATACCGGCAGAAACTGTTTGCATGGCCACTACATAAAATCCCAGGTAGATTGTGATATTTAACAGTCCATAAATTGCAAGCTGCTTCCATTCTTTACCAACCGGCAAACGGGATCTTTTGATGACATGGGCAATCATTAACATGATAGCTGCGGCCGTAGCAAACCGGACTACAGCAATGACGAGGGGCTGCGCCACTGTAAGCCCTATTTTCGTAGCCGTAGCGGCGGAAGCCCATAGTGCGGCAAATAATGTTCCTGCCAGCAGCCATTTTACTCTTGTATTGCCTGTACTCCACATGTAGTATAACCTTTTACCCGGGACCAAAGTCTTAAAAATACTTAAATAAAAGTGCTACTTTAAATATTCCTGCAATATCTGCTGGCAATACCATTCCTGTCTTGGTAAATGAAAAGGCCCTTTGAATAAATTCCCTTTAGCAGTTTGTGCAATCGTTCCATCACGATGGAGATATCCAAACCATTCGCCATGTTTTTTATCATGAAAATGTTTATAGGAATAATCATGAACCAACTTATGCCACTGTGCATATTTTTCTTTGCCGGTCATTAAATAAGCAAGCAATGTTGCAATGATGGCTTCATTGTGTGGCCACCAGAATTTCATATCCTGCCAGTATTCCTGCACAGGCTTGTTGTATACGTCACGAAAATATAAAATACCACCATGCTCTTTATCCCATCCACGCTCCCACATGTAATCGAGCATTTTGCAACCAAGTTCTATCAAGCGCGGATCATTGTTGCGATACTTTGCTTCATGTAAAATAAACCATGCGCCTTCCATAGCATGACCGGGGTTTAATGTTCTGCCGTCAATATGATCTATAATGCTACCATCGGGAGCTACCTGCTCCATCACGCATTTAATATCATCTTTCACAAAATAGGTTTCAATATCAATGATCCATTTACTGATCCAGTTGTCGCAACGCGGATCGCCAATCGTTTCCCTTAATTGTTGTGCCGTATTCATCATGATCATGGGCACACCAATTCCTCTTGACGGTCTTGTAGCCGTAAACTTGGGTTGTAATAAACCGGGTGTAGTAGCATATTCCAGACATTTTCCAAACATCCGTCTTGCTTTATCAGCAGCTTCTTCATCACCGCTTGCTTTGGCATAGGCGGCAGCGGCTATTACATAAAATGTTTCGGAGAAAAAATACCTCCTCTTGCGTATGGGTCTTCCATCTCTTGTTACATGAAAGAACATTTGGCCATCGGTATCAAAACAATGTTTGTTCAGGAACTCATAGCCCAATTTGGCACCATCCAACCACCCGATAGCTATCGGGTCCTGTTTTTTTTCATTCGTATTGTACAAAGCAGCTAATAGCCAGGCTGCTCTTCCCTGTATCCAAACGGCTTTATCATCATCGATCAAACTGCCGTCCGCATCACGCATCAATAAAAAACCTCCATGTTCTTTATCGAGCGAACGGGGAAACCAAAAAGGAACTGTATCACTCAGTAGCTGGCTGGAGTAAAAATTTTTCAAGTCAGTAAGGTCTTGCTCTGTATAATTCATTGCTTATAATTCTACCAGATTTACAATAAGCTTGTTCAAGTTCTTAGTATTTCATGTTTTAAATCCCCTAATTAAGACACACTTATGAGAAAGTACTGCCGCCCCCGGGAGGGGATGCGGCTCTCACTATACGATGCCTTATTGATTTACTCCTATTTCCATTTTACTGTGGTAAAAACGATCTGTGAATAATTGTCTTTTTCGAATAATACCCCGACTTTTTTCTTGCCTGTTTTTACAATGTCCGAATAAGCGGCTGCGTCCCGCTTATCAGGATTCTTGTATATCCCAAAATTTTTATTCCAGGTTTTTCCATCATTGTCGCTGATGCGCAGCGTAAGGTTATCCCTTCGTTTTTCATCGGCTGCATTGCAAAATGCAAGTATATTTTTTCCTTTCTTATAGCCAATATTCAGTATGCTTGCCTGGCAAACGGGGTCGGGAAGATTGTGGTCAAAATAGGTAGTATCCCATGTTTGGCCGCCATTACTGCTAATACCAATAATCCTTGCACGAATATCTCCCTTTTGATTACGGCTATTGATCATCAGCCGGCCATCACTGATTTCTGCAGCCATTGATTCGTTACTGCCGGGAACATTCAGGCTTAGCCCAAGTTGAAATGTTTTGCCATGATCATCGGTATAAAATCCATGCGCATCATAATCCATTCCTTGTTTTTGCGGACCACCGGCTGAATGATTGGCGGCGACAAAAATCCTTCCTTTATACTTTCCCGCTTGAAATTGCATGGCATGCCCGGGTGTGTTGGCATAAGTGCGCCAATCTTCTGAAAAATTATAAGCAGGATTCATTTGTGGCTGATTGGGCCGATGAACCTGCAATGTAATATCAACCGCGTGGCTCCAGGTTTGACCACCATCCACCGACGTTTTATACCATACCTGTTTATAGCCTTTGCCTTTTCTCACTTCGCCTTCGTGATTATTACCGGTATTGTAAAAAAGAAAAACCCTACCATTCGGATATTGTGGATCAGTAAGATCAACAACCGGTGCGGGATTTCCGCACTGCAACGTATCAAACTCCGCTACGAATTGCAAGGCACTCCATGTTTTTCCTTTATTATTGCTGCGTTTCATTACAATGTTAATATCACCGAAGTCACCGGCTCCATGTACACGGCCTTCTGCAAAAGCCAATATATCGCCGTTGGGCAAGCCAATGATGGCAGGGATCCGGTAACTTTTATGGCCTTCCATTCCGGAAACAAAAACCGGTATAGTTTTGCTTTGGGCCAGCAAATTGAAGAAAGAAAGAAATCCGGCAATAATGAACAGCATTTTTTTCATTGAAACTTTATTTAGTAAATCCATTAAAAAAATTATGAACCTGTTTTCTCCGCATCTACATAATCATTTGCTTTTGGCCGTAAAAAAGAAAGCTGTATAATCAGCGCTACTGCAACAATCCCTGAAAGCATAGCGAAACTTTTGCCCAGGTTGCCTGCATCAGTCGATTTGCCTAACAGGTCAGTAATAAAAGCTCCTGCAAATACTCCGCCCATATTCATCAATCCATAAGCGGTTGCCCTGTACCTGGATGATACAAACTGGCAAAGAATCGGCATGTTGTTCGCATCGAACATACCGAAACCGAAGCCAAAACAAAATGCTGCGCCTATAACATGAAACAGCGAGTGACCATATCCTATCAGCAATAACGCTGGAATGGTTAATGCAAGGCCTATAGCACTGGTATAAATTCTTCCACGAATATTCTTCTGCACCCACCTGTCAGACAAAATGCCACCGAAGATCACACCAAGGAATGAGGAAGCCGCGATTGTAATAGTAGATAGTGGTCCTGCTTTCGACATGTCTATGCCCAGGTTGTTGGCAAAAAGTGTAGGCAGCCAATTTTTAATTCCCCAACCCGGCAAGCTGGGGATGGCAAAATAAAAAAGGATGATCCAAAAAGAAATATTTGTAAACAATAATCCCAGTCCTTTAAACAGGGATGACCTTTCAATTGTTTTGACGGCGCTTGTTACAGCCGTCTTCACTACTTCAACCTTTTTCTCTTTTAGAAAAAGGATCAGTACAGCGGAATAAACAATACCGATAATGCCAAAAGATTGGAAAGCCGTATTCCATGAAAATTTATCGGCGATAGTAGCGCCAAAACCACCCAGGGCCTGTCCCATATAAAGCCCTGTCATATGAATCCCAATGGCCAATGATCTCGTTTTTGATGTATGAAAATCGGCGATCAATGATAAACCTGCGGGAATATATAATGCTTCGCTGACTCCCATAATAGCCCGGAGCCAGTACAACTGGTTAAACGTTGTTGCATATCCCATTGCGAAAGTAACCCCGGACCAAACAAACAAACTTCCAACGATCAACCATTTGCGATTAAACTTATCAGCGATCATTCCCGCCACAGGACTCATAAAACCATAGATCCAAAGAAAGATCGCCATCAGTCGTCCGAAATTTGTCGCCGTCTGAAGTTCCGCAATATCAATCATCATGGAAGGCTTCATGGTTGATAACATTTGCCTGTCCATATAATTCAGTAAAGCTACTACCCATAACAAACCAACTAATATCCAGGGATAAAAATCGCCCCCGCCCCTAAAGGGGGGCCTTGAAGCATTTTCTATTTTAGTACCAGTCATTTTTTTTAACACTTGAATACTTGTTGTGCCGACTTTAGTTCGCCACAAAGCGTGGATGAACCATACTTTGGATGTTTCTATTTCAACTTTAGTTCCCGAAACAAATAGATATTGTTTGACCGCCGTAAGTCTCCCCTTTGGGGGATATTCAATCTAAGTCTTCCTTTAGGGTGACAGGGGTCCCCCTATCAATATTTGTGGCGTTCTCACACCGGCTCTTATTTCCCCGCTTGGTATGATCACCTTATCATCCCACTTTACAGCAGTAGTTGTAACTGGTGAATCAAAAGGAATACAACCTACAACAGTCCATTCATTCAATTCAATGTTATACATTAACACTTCTTTGCTAAAGCCGGGGTGAGAAGCTTGCAATGTATTTTTCTGTTGATTCAGTTCTGCTTTCCTGCCCTCGTTTTTTTCCGAGTTGATCGCAGCGATCAACGCTTCGGTTTTATGAAATGTATCTCCCTTGTCGCCGCCAAAGATCAAAATACTATTAGATCCGGCAGCAATACCTGTACCGGCTGATAATGCGTAAGGAAGAGATGCTTTTTCTTCCCACTGATTTTTACGGATATCGAATCTAAAAACACAGCTATAAAGTTCGCTGATGCCGCTTGTATTTTTTTTACGGCCACCTGTTATATAAATGGATCCATGATCAGCATTTGTTTGTGCAGTCAACACGGTATGAGATACCGGCTTTGGAATAGCTGGCAACGTATTCCATCCTGCTGCTTTATTATTCATGTCTAAAAAATAGAATTGATCAGAAGCCGCACTTACTGTTTCACCACCTGCGATGTACACAATATTATTATAAAAAACTGCCGCGGCATTGGTCACTGCAGCAGGAAGATCGGGAAGGTTCTTTGTAACAATTGTTTCATTAACACCATCCCATTGCACTAAAAATACTTTATTGCTGATGCCTTTCTCATTTTCACCACCTGCATAGATGATGCCCTGCGGTGTGGAACAATTGGCTGAATAAGCAATAGGTGACAGAAGCCGGAATGTTTTCCTATACAGCGCAATTGCCTTTTTGTTCTTTACATAAACAAATACCTCGTCGTAATACTTTTTCTTTCCACCTTGCCAGGGCATGCTATCCGGGAAATTGGCGCCACCACCAACAATCAACTTGTCATTGTGCACACCGGTAACAGGACCAGCAAAGCCTAATGCCGTAGGCCGGCTGTTTGAAGCAGGAAGCTGAGCAGCAATTTTCCATTGCATAGCATCCCTTTTTGATTTTTGTGCATATGTTGATACAGTAAAAAACATGATAATTAAAGAAAGTAATATCGTAATGCGAATTGAGCCATACAATTTTTGAGCTATAATTTCAACCAGCGATGAAAATTTTATGGCGAACTCCATGTGACAAATAAAAAATAAAAAATATTTACATGAAACGTTATAGCTTATACATTAACCGCAGATGGTTTTCGTGAAGAAAAGCTATTGAAATTTAGTTGCTCAACATCTTTTTTAAACAGCTCAAATTGTTCGGCGCTCATATTTTTTACCGGCAACCTGAATTCTCCGCACTCAAGCCCAATCAGTTTCATATAAGCCTTGCCGGTTGCAATGCCGCCATATTTGCCCAGCAACCTGATCATATCGATTGATTTTTGCTGTAATGCATTCGCGGTTTTCAGATCGTTCTTATTAAAAGCATCCATCATGTCATAATATAAAGATGGCGCATAATTGAAGGTACTTCCTACGGCACCTTTTGTTCCCAATGCCAGCGCAGGCAACATATTCTCATCCCTTCCCCAAAGCATATCGTATTTGCCATTTTTAAAATTCATGCAGGAAAGAAAATCCATAAAGTCTTCGTGGGTGTATTTGACGCCGGCGAAATTAGGGATCGTGCCATCAACGGCTTGCAAGAGGTCATACATTGCAACATCAACGCCTGTCAATACAGGAATATGATAATAATAGAATGGCATTCCCGGAACCACCGCTGCAATTTCGGCACAAGCATTCGCCAGCATGTCAACATTGGCTGGTTTAAAATAAAATGGTGCGGTAAAAGAGATCCCGTATAAACCAATCTCGCCGGCATGAATAGCTAACTCCTTACAATCGGCAATACTGGTGCCGCCAAGCAGCGTCATCACTTTAAAATCATTATCCTTTTTTGTTGCCACTGCCCAGGCTTCCGCTACTTCCTTTTTTTCCGAAGTTGTCAATGAAACTCCTTCCCCGGTAGAGCCACAAATAAAAGCGCCGGTTACTCCGTTTGCCTTCAGCATTTCATAATACTGCGGTATAACGGAAAGATTCAATGAGCCATCTTTGTGCATAGGAGTGAAAGGAGCCGCTACCAGGCCCTTCAAATGTTCAGTCCTCATGTTCTTATTCTTTTATTTTAATAACGAAAATATTGTTTTAAAAAACCAGGAACAGGATTATTCCCGGTTATAACTGCAGATTGCTTATATGAGAAACAAGGTTTCTATTTAGGTTTTGATGTGGCATATCCGGGCGTCTGATCAACCAAAGGATCGTTTGTCCAGATACCTGCCTCAACAGGCCACAGGATTTTATACCCTTGCATGGCTTTTTCTAAAACACCATAAGGATGACCAGTGCTTATAAATACAAGCGGCTCGTTGCCATACTTCATTCTGCGTATATCATACCAGCGTTTTCCCTCATAAACAAATTCTTTACTTCGTTCTGCAAAAATGGCCAGTTCGTTTGCATCTTTCGATCCATTGACAAAAGGAGTGGGGTCTGCACCAGCGGCAAAAGCACGGTCGCGGATTTGCTGAATATACAGCGAAGGATCGCCGCCTTCTGCATTCACAATTTCCGCCAGCATCAGCAGCCTGTCTGCTTCGCGATAAACGGGCCAGTCATTCGTAAATACCCTCCTGTTGGCAGCATTCATTTCTCCCAGGAATTTAACGAGGGCCGTATTTCGTAACGTCACTACTACACCTGCACCCGAAGCGCTGGTTTTATAATAATCGTAAAAGGTAGCATTCCTGCGCTTATCGGCAACATCATACGACTGAAACAATTCAAAAGTATAGGCATATCGCTGAATGATCTGTGCAGGAGCGCTGGCGACATTTAAAGGATCTGTCAACGTAGGCCCAAGCATTGTAGAATCCTTGACATGCAGGTTATCAAAATTAAAAGTGGAATACAGGAAGTTAGAATAGGCGGTACCCATTTCTGTTTCCCCATCGCGGTAGCGAATGGCCAGGATAATTTCATTGTTATTCTTGTTTTTAAATACATCGGAGAAATTGGGAAGCAGTGAAGGTCCGGATATTGAATTCAAGGCTGACTTTGCCTCGGCCAGGTCAGCTGTTGTGTTGTAAACTTTCGCAGACCACAAATACACTTCCCCTTTCAATATCGATGCTGCTTGTGGATTCCACTGGCTTTTATCGGCAGGTGCACCGGCTGTACCAAATAATGCAATGGATTTATTTACATCTGATTTGATAGCCGCTAATACTTCAGCTTCGGGTGCTCTTGATTTGCGTAATAAAACCGCATCAGTATTGCCATTCAAAACTTCGGGTTCTAATCTTAATGGCACTCCGCCATAAGTGCGGAGCAAATGAAAATAGTAATAAGCCCGCATCGCATAAGCTTGTCCCAGCAAATAATCTTTCTTATCTGCGGCTAAGAAATCAGCGCTTTCTACTTTTTGAATAAAAAGATTAAGCTGAAGTATGGGATTATAAAAACCCGCCCAACTACCTACGCCGGCAGAGGTTTCTTCGATTGCATGGTTAATAATGGTCAATTCGTTCAGTGATGTATTTTGCCGGTCTATGTTGCTGAAACCACCACCCCGCATTTCACCCAGGCGAAGGAACATAAACTGGTTGTCACGGAATTGCTTATGCAAACCCACCATGAAGTTGGTAACCTGGGCTTCATTTTTCCAAAAGTTTCCATCGCCATAATAATCCTCCGGGGCAAGTTCTAATGTTTTTCGGCAGGACGAAGCTGCAATACCAAGTATGCCTATGAATAATAAATATTTAAACTTGTTCATAATATAATGCATTAAATAAATTAAAAGGTAAGGTTAGCGCCAAAAACTAATTGTGTAGGTATAGTATAGGCACTGTTCTGGATACCGGTGCGTTCCGGCAAATTCAATAAATCATTGGTTAAATAGCCAAGGTTCTGACCGGTAACCGTCAGCTTCAAACCACTAATCTTAGCCTTCTTTAATAAAGCAGTGGGCAAAGAATAGCTCAATGAAACCTCCCTGAATGCCAGGTAACCTGAGTTTACAAAAAACATGCTGCTGGGTCTGTCGAAATTCTTTGTGTTCAACTGGTCGGCCCAGGAATATCTCGGATATTTTGCATCAGCATTATCAGGAGTCCAGGTTTGTTTTACTATATCAGTAGCGTTAAACTCACCCTGGGCGCTTGTAAGCGACCACATCTGTTGAAAATCCTGTTGGATATGACCGAGTGCAAAGTCTAAACGGGCAAACAGGCTAAATCCCTTCCAGGATACAGTGGTATTGAAACCTCCGGTCCAGCGTGGAAGCGTACGACCAAGCGAAACCCTGTCACGATAATCAATGGTATCGTTCTTATCAATATCCTTCCACCTGACATCGCCTAATTGTGTGGCTATATATCTTTGCCCGCTTGCATTTAAGTTATACTGGTTAATTAATTGCTGACTGGCTACTCCTTTACCTGCACCGCCATTCTGATAAGCTGCTTTAGCCGCTTCGTCAAATTTATTATAGTCGTTCAGTTCCTTTTGGGTGCGGATAATTCCTTCGGAAACAAAACCAAAAATTTCGCCCCACTCCTGTCCTTCCTGGAAGCCACCTACCCACATTAATTGTCCAGTTCGGGAATCATAGATCTGCTCCCCACCCTGCCTGTTTTTGTCATTGCCATTAAAAGGAAGTTTCAGAATGATATTTTTATTCCAGGCTGCGTTAGCACTTACCTGCCATGTCAAATCTTTTCTTTGAATGACTTTGTAACCCGCATCTATTTCGAAACCTCTATTGCGCATGCTTCCATTATTGGTCCTGATACTTGATACGCCGGAAGAAGTGGGCAGGTTTACAAATGCCAGTTTATCGTCTGTTACCCTGTTGTAATAAGCTACAGAGGCGTTTAACCGGTTATTAAAAAACCCCATATCTGCTCCTATTTCGGTTGTATTTGTCTTTTCCCATCTTAACGTGGGATTGGCTATACCAGTTTGTAAAAAACCGATGTTCCCGTTGTAGGCAGTTTGTGAGCCATACGAACCCTGCACTTCATAAAGCCCAATCGCATTGCTGGTTCCAATACCAATATTTCCATTCTTACCCCAGCTTGCCCTGAGCTTAATGTAGGATAACCAATTTCTCGTGGAAGACATAAAGTTTTCTCTATGCAATAACCAGCCAACGGAAGCAGCGGGGAAGGTGCCGTATTGATTGTCTCCGTCCAGACGTGAAACACCATCACGTCTTACCGTAAAGCTGGCAAGATACTTACCATCCCAATCATAGAGCAGGCGGCCAAAGCCAGACATAATTCGATCCTGGTTGTGGTAAGAATCAGTACCCCGGGTTTGAGTAATTGCATTATTCAATGTGTATTGCAGATCCTGGAAATCATCGGTAGGCGCCTGGCTACCACTTGCAGCAAGGCCTTTAGAATAGGCGTCAAAATATTCAAAACCTGCCATCGCATCTATATTGTTTTTACCAAGGAAAGTGGTACTGTAATTAACAATAGCATTATAAGTTTGGCGGATTGTCCTGTCAAAATATGCATCCGAGGCTCTTGTCCTGTTCCATCCTGTATTGGGATTGGTCCTGCTTAGCAAACCGGTGCGGAAATCCTGGTTGAAAGATTCTCCAAATCCTTCATCGTACATCCAAATAGCACCAAGTTTTACATAGAGGTCTTTCATCAGATCCACCCTGAAAGATTGGCCTAAAGTGAATTTATCCGTCTGGTTGCTTCGTTTATATTTATCAATATTGACAATTGGGTTCCCATCGCTGGCATCCCGGCCAAGGATGAATTCTCCATTTGCATTGGTTCCACGCATGGTAGGCGGAGCAGAAAGCATACGGCCCCAATAGTTTCCTTCGCCATTTGTCAAAGACTGGTCTCTCCAGTTGGCTTTGTTAAATTGCAGGCTGCTTTCAGACTTCAACCAATCTTTGATTTTATAATCACCATTCAGCGTAAAGGTTAAACGCTTATAAAATGTTTCAAGCGATAAGCCGCCTTCATCATAATAGCCCACATTGGCAAAATAATCACCGCGATCATTACCGCCGCTGAAACCTACATTATACTCCTGTACAGTTGCTTTATCGTGTAAACCATAATCGCCATAATTAAAATCTTTATAGATCAGATCGGCATAGGTTCCATTGGGATCATAATTTCCACTGGCATTGGTAAGCACGCCATCTTTCATTGTTTTCCAACCAGGTTGATTCAACAGTTCGCGGTTTACATCATTTAAGCGCATCACACTCCAGATGGCCCTGTTATCATAGTTTCCGTCAAGGATTTGCCCGGTAACCGGATCTTTATACAAATTACCTGTTGCCCTCGGGCCTACCCCTGAAAGAGCGGAGTTAGAAGCAACAGTCCCAAATGTTCCATTAACAATAGCCTGCACCACTCCCATACGGCTCCATTTAATATAATCTTCAGCATCAAGGAAATTGTAAGGCACATTCAAATAGCTGGTTCCTCTTTTAACATTCAGGCTGATGGAAGACTGACCTGCCTTTCCTCGTTTGGAAGTAATAAGAATTACCCCGTTACTTGCCCTTGCCCCATAGATAGCTGTTGCAGATGCGTCTTTTAAAACTTCAATGCTACCGATATCTTCTGGATTGATATCGCTAAGAGAACCTCTTACCTGTCCATCCATCAATATTAATGGGCTACCGGTGCCATCAAAATTAGTTCCCCCTCTTAAAACGATAGAAGGCAAAGAACCCGGTCGGCCTGTACCGGTTGATACTCTTAATCCAGGAATTGTTCCCGCCAAAGCCTGTGCAGGATTTGAACGTAAACCTGTCTCCAGGATTTTTGCGTCCAATTTTGCAATAGAAGAAGTAATCTTGGAACGTTTGGCGGTACCATAACCGACTACTACCACTTCATCCAGTTTGGCAACCGAAGTTTTTAATACTAGATCAATTGTTGATGAACTTCCAACTTTTGCTTCTTGTGTTGCAAAGCCGGTATACGAAAATACCAGAACATCGCCTTCAGCAGCATCAATAGAATATTCACCTTTAGAACCGGTTTGTGTGCCACTGGCCTTTCCTTTAATGATAACACTTACACCAGGCAGCGGACTCCCGCCTTCTTCGGAAATAATGGCTCCGGAAATTTTCTTTGCCTGCGACCATCCTGTAGCAGCGATCAAAAAGCAACTGATCAACAGTCCTAATTTGAGATAAGCAGATCTCATAACAGCAAGATTTTTTATTTGAGTATTATGTATGACATAATAAAGTTAAAAATATTTCCCCCTTTTCGCCAAATATTTTTTTTCGTTTTTTATTAAATTAATAATCATCTACTTATCATTTTATTTGTATTTTTGACACATTACGCTATTTTTATGAGAGCGATTAAGTAATACATATTATGCCTCTCACATCCATAAAAAACAACCTGAAGTCCATCGATACAAGCTCTCTTGTTGATAAGGTGGAAGCCAATCTTGTTGAATTGCTACAGGAAAAAAAATTGAAAGTTGGGGACTCTATTCCTAAAGAAATAGAATTGGCGGAAACACTTGGCGTAAGCAGAACAGTGATCCGCGAAGCTTTGCTGCGCCTGCGCATGATGGGGTTGATAGAATCCAAAAAGAAAAAAGGTGCTGTTATAACAAGTCCTGACCTGTTTGGTATCATGAGTAAAAGCATGAATCCGCACGTATTGGACCAGGACACGCTGAAAGAAATATTTGAGATCCGCCTGGTGCTGGAGATCGGGATGGCAGATCTTATTTTTCAACGGGTAAAAAAAGAAAATATAGAAGAATTGCGAAAGATCGTAAGCAATGAACCACCGGCAACGCAATATCATTTGTTCAATATCGAACATGAGATCGCTTTTCACGGAAAACTTTACGAGATAACCGGTAATAGCACGATGAAGAAATTCCAGAAAATGTTATTGCCTGTTTTTGATTATGTTCACAACAGCGGCTTACTAAAAAAACATCCTTTACTCAAAACTTTCGTTTCGCATAAAGGCCTTGTTGATATTATCGAAAACGGCACGCCGGAATTATTTCGAAATGCAATGCGCAGTCACCTGGAAAATCACTTCGCGAGGTTGTTTGAATAAATAAGCAACTGCGCCTCTTTCTCTGCCAAACGCTGTAATAATACTGCCTGGTTTCCTGCACGGACAAAATTTTGTCCGGGGTATTTCGCACCATAATACAGGTCGCCGTTAAGATGATCAGTTAGAAACCGAAGCGCTTGCATATAGATCATAAATTTGCCAGCATAAAAAAAATATTTTTTTTCG
>WUUC01068322.1_pt1 | contig 43766 bp, 41 predicted proteins | sample 6278441 | NCBI WGS metagenome assembly WUUC01 (sample SAMN13675441, study PRJNA597444) | soil metagenome | isolation source: soil | place: USA: Washington | collected 2017-10
AGGTGCTCGGCAGAGCCGCGGTCGGCCCGGAGCGTGATCAGCTGTGGCAACGCTGGCGCGAGACGGACGACAATCTCGACGGCTACGCCGCACGACGCGGACACGAGACGGCGGTCGTCGTCCTCGAGCCGCGGTCGATGGCCGGGTAGGACGGGACAGATCGGGGGTCAGAGCCACTCGATGTGGGAACGTTACCATCGGTCAACACTCCGGACCGAGGAGGCGAGATGAAGTCGATCCACCCGTCACGGGAGCTCGCGACGCCGCACCCCACGCCCGAGTGGTTCAGTGGCCCCGTCTACGTCCACGCGCTGAACGACGGGAGCGCCGGCACCGACCTCGAGATCCTCGCGGTTTACTTCGATGCCGGCTCGCGGACGAAGCCTCACCGTCATTCCACCGAGCAGTTGCTTTACTTCCTCGAAGGAGAAGGGGTCGTCGCTGACCGAACGGCGCGTCGCCGCTATCGGGCCGGCGGCATGGCGGTGATCCCCGCAGAAGAATGGCATTGGCACGGAGCGACCCAGGATCAGGCCACCTGTCACCTCTCGATCCGGCCGGCCGGGCCGTCGACGTGGCCACCCGACGTGCCCATGGATGACTGGGATTCCTACATGAGCGGGATCGAGGACGACTGACGGGTCTCCGGAGCGCCGACCGGCCGGTCTGAGGCCTCGTGCGGTTGGGTTTACGGGGAGACCTGGGAACGTTACCATCCGCCCCAGCCATGGCTTCGCATACGAACCAAGAGCTGAGGCCCATCCGTGGTCTCGGGAGGGATGGATCCGTCCGGTGCTCACCGTGCGGTTCCGAGGGAGGTGGCGCGGTATGAAGTGGCAACGTGCGTTCGGCGCGATCCTCGCGGTATCGCTGGTGGTGACCGCCTGCGGCGGGGACGGGGGTGGCGGCGGAGACGGCGGGCCGAACGAGCCGGTCACGCTCGACTTCTGGGTGTTCGAGTCCGGAGGAATCGGGTCGTTCCTCAAGACGCTCGAGTCGGGCTTCGAGGACGCGAACCCGAACGTCGACGTCAACATCACCGCGTACCCCGAGGAGAACTACGGGACCAAACTCGACCTGGCGATCGCGGCGGGCAAGGCACCGGACCTCGTCCTCGTCTTCGGTCCCGAACAGATGCGCGCGGGACTGCTGCTGCCCCTCGACGACGTCGTCGAGGAGAACGACGTCGACCTCTCGACGTACGTGCCGGCGATCGTGGAGCCTGGGGACGAGTTCAGCTGCGCCTACGAGGGCAGTCTCTACTGCATCGGATCGTACGCGGGCTCGGTCCAGATGCTCTACAACAAGGACATGTTCGACGCGGCCGGCATCGACTACCCCGCGCCATGGCCGCCGATGACGCCCGAGGAGTTCGTCGACATCGCCTGTCAGCTCACCGACAAGGAGAAGGGGATCTGGGGCGGAGCGGCATCAGACCCCTTGGCGTACGTGCCCTTCGACATGCTGTGGAGCCCGGACGGGCACACCGCGACGGGCTACGTGAACGGGCCGGACTTCGTCCAGCAGTTCGAGACCCTCGCCAACGCTTACGACGACGGGTGCATCCCGACGTCGAACATCCTCGACCCCTGGGAGCAGGGCCGGGACTACTTCGCGAGTGGTCAGCTCGCGATGGTGATCACCGACTTCCAGGACCTGCCGAAGGTCGAGAAGGCGGGGATCAACTACGGCTCGACCGGTGTCCCGACGCCCGAGGGCCAGGACCCGTACTTCTTCGTGTGGACCGACAGCGTCGGCGTGATGGCCGACACGGAGCACCCGGAGGAGGCGAAGGCGTTCATCGCGTACCTCACCACGGAGGGACAGCGGATCCGCTACGAGACCTCGGGCGACATCCCGCTCGATCTCGCGATCGCGGAGGACATCGGCTGGGCCGACGGGATCGCCGGCCGTGAGGACGGTCTCGAGGTCCTGAGCCACGCCCGGCCGCTGGTCTTCGTGCCGAACCGGTGGGACGTGGCCGGCCCGTACTACGACGCATGGGATTACGTCCTCGCGGGTGAGAAGACCGCCCAGCAGGCACTCGACGACGCGGCCCCGGACATCCAGGACAACCTCGAGAAGGCCTGGCGCGACTGGGAGAACTCCGGATAGCCGTTCACGCCGACGCACCCGCCGCCGCGTCGGAACGGCGCGGCCGCGGGGCGCCTTCTCGGAAGGGACGAGGGGTCCGATGATGCGCACCGCTCGGAAGGGGTTGATGGCGCGGAAGGAGCAGCGCGCCGCCTACCTCTTCCTGTCGCCGTGGCTCATCGGACTGGCCGCCTTCTGGGTGGTCCCCCTCGTCGCCTCCGCCCTGCTCAGCATGAGCGAGTGGAACATCATCACGGACCCTGAGTGGCTGGGGCTCCAGAACTACAAGGAGATGCTGTTCGAGGACCGCTCGTTCTGGATCTCGATGGGGGTGACCCTCAAGTTCATGGCGATCTCCGTCCCGCTGTACCTGGTGTGCGGGCTCCTCCTGTCCCTCCTTCTGAACCTGAAGATCCGGGGCATCAACCTGTTCCGCACGATCCTGTTCCTCCCCTCCGTCCTGAGCGGCGTGGCCGTCGCCGTGTTGTGGGTCGCGCTGCTGAACCCCGACGTCGGGGCGGTCAACACGCTGCTGCGGGCGATCGGGCTCGACGATCCGCCCCGGTGGCTCCAGAGCCCGAGCTGGGCCGTACCCTCGGTCGCGCTCGTCGGCCTGTGGGGGATCGGGGGCGGCGCGATCATCTATCTGGCGGGGCTGCAGAACATCTCGGCGCAGCTCTACGAGGCCGCGCTCCTGGACGGGGCCGGCCCGCTGCAGCGGTTCCGCTACGTGACGCTGCCGATGATCACGCCGACCTTGCTCTTCGTGCTGCTCACCGGCCTGATCGACGCGTTCCAGGTGTTCGATCTCGCGTACGTCTTGAGTCGCGGGGGTCAACAAGGGGTCGGGGAATCGCTCAACTTCTACCTGATCAACCTGTGGAACGAGGGGTTCGTGAACGGCAGGTACGGGTACGCGTCGGCGCTCGCGTGGGTGCTCATCCTGATCGCCGCGGCGACGATCCTGCTCGTCTTCCGGACCTCGGGGCGGTGGGTCTACTACGAGTACGACCCGGATCGGGAGCGGTGAGCGACGTGAAGACCACGATCGACGCCCCCGCCCGCCAAGAGGTCCATGAGCAGACACCGTCGGTGCCGTCGGTCTGGCGATACCGGCTCCGGCGCGTCTCCTTCTCGCTGGCGATGTACCTGCTGCTGCTCGCCCTCTGCGCGTTCATCCTGCTGCCCGTCTCGTGGATGCTCACGGCCGCCCTGAAGCCCGACCTCGCACCGGTGTTCACGCCGACGACAGAGTGGGTCCCCACCGAGTTCTGGGAGTGGGACAACTTCCGACGGGTGCTCACCGAGGCGATGCCGTTCCTTCGGTACATGATCAACAGCACGATCATCGTGGTGGCGAACATCCTCGGGGTCTTGCTGTCGTGCTCCCTCGTCGGGTTCGCGTTCGCCCGGCTGCGGTTCCGCGGGAGCAAGGTGCTCTTCTCCATCCTGATCGTCACGATGCTGATCCCCTGGCAGTCGCTGATGGTGCCCCAGTTCCTCTTCTACGTGAAGCTCGGGTGGTACGGGACGTACCTCCCCTTGATCGTCCCGTCGTTCACCGGGATCGCGTTCTTCATCTTCCTGATCCGCCAGTACATGCGCACGATCCCGAAGGACCTGGACGACGCCGCGCGGGTGGACGGGCTGAACACCTTCCAGATCTTCTGGCGGATCATCCTCCCGTTGTCCACGCCGGTGCTCACCGTGTGCGCCGTGTTCACCTTCCTCTGGAGGTGGAACGATCTGCTGGGACCCCTCATCTACCTGGACAGCCAGGAGAAGTTCACGGTGCCGCTCGGCCTCGCGAACCTCGTCACCCTCGCCGATACACCGTGGAACCTGACGATGGCCGCCAACCTGGTGTCGATCCTGCCCTGCGTGATCGTGTACTTCTTCGTCCAGAAGAAGCTGATCGGAGGGATCGCCTCCGTGGGGCTCAAGGGCTGATGCGCGTGCGACGGAGACGACTCACTCCCCGACCCGATCGGAGCTCGTTCGATGGCTGAGATCACGCTCGCCGGCGTCACGAAGGTGTTCGCCGACGGAACGGAAGCGGTCCACACACTGGACCTACGCGCACCGGACGGGGAGTTCCTGGTCCTGGTGGGGCCGTCCGGATGCGGCAAGACCACCGTCCTGCGGATGATCGCCGGTCTCGAGGATCCGACCGAAGGCAGCATCCGGATCGGTGGACGGGAAGTGAACGAGGTTCCGCCGGGGGACCGCGACGTCGCGATGGTGTTCCAGAACTATGCGCTGTATCCGCACATGACCGTGTATCAGAACATCGGGCTCAGTCTGAAGATCCACAAGGTCAAGAAGGACGAGCTCAACAGGAGGGTGCAGGAGGCCGCCGACGTCCTTCACCTCGAGGAGCTCTTGCACAAGCGCCCTCGCGAGCTCTCCGGCGGCCAGCGGCAGCGCGTCGCGATGGGTCGGGCGATCGTCCGCGAGCCGCAGGCGTTCCTGATGGACGAACCCCTCTCGAACCTCGATGCGAAGCTCCGCGTGCAGATGCGCGGGGAGATCCTCCGGATCCAGAAGGAGCTCCGCGTGACGACCGTCTACGTAACGCACGATCAGACCGAGGCGATGACGCTCGGCGACCACGTCGCCGTGATGAAGCGAGGGGTGCTCCAGCAGGTCGCCTCGCCGCAGGAGCTCTACGCACGCCCCGTCAACCTGTTCGTTGCCGGTTTCATCGGATCGCCGGCGATGAACCTCGTCGAGGCCTCCCTCTTGCGCACGGGTGACGCCACGTTCGTCGAGTTCGCCGGCCGGCGCCTCCGGATCCCCGCCGAGGTCGAGTCGGCGCGTCCTGGGCTGGCCGGCTTCCGCGACCGATCGATCATCCTCGGCATCCGCCCCGAGAACATGGACGACGGCGCCCTCGTCCCCTCGTCCGACGCGGACAGCCGCTTCCCCGTGACGGTGGACCTGGCCGAGGGCATGGGGTCGGACGTGTACCTGCATTACACGATCGAGGCGCCCCCGGTCTTCACCGAGGACACGCGGGAGCTCGCCTCGGATATCGACGAGAAGGCCCTCACCGACCTCGAGGAGCAGGCCAGCGAGCGGAGGACCTCGTTCATCACGCGGGCCGGTCCCGAGACGCGGGCGAGGTCCGGCGAGCAGCGGGAGATCCACGTCGACACACGCAAGCTGTACTTCTTCGACCCGGCGACCGGACGATCGATCGAGGGCGACGAGGCCCGGACAGAGTCGCGTCCGAGCCTCACCGTCTCGGAGCAGGCCTGAGGGGCGCGATGGCAGTCGATGTGAGGCGGGGCCTCGTCGAACGGGCATTGGCCGACGGCAACGGCGTCGTGGCGTTGGAGCCCGCGTGGGTGGGCAGGGACTTCCTGCCGTCGGGCCGACGACTCGGTGTGGCCGAGGAGGCCTACGACCTCGGGGACCGAGGCGAGCTCTGCGAACGGTGGCTTGGGTCGACGACGAAGGCGGATAACCGAGTCGGGCCGCCCGATGAAGGGCTCAGCTACCTCGCGCTCGACGGCCCCGACCGCATCACGCTGAAAGAGGCGGTGGAGAGCGCTCCGGACGCGGTGATGGGGGCGGAGTACGCAGCGACCCACACCGGCCTCGACCGACTGGCGAAGATCTTCGACTACGCGGACCGGCTGCCGCTTCACCTGCATCAGCGCCAGGAACACGCTGCGCTCGTGGGACAGCACTCCAAGGACGAGGCGTACTACTTTCCCCCGGGCGTGGACATGGGGGCTCACCCGGAGGCGTTCCTCGGCCTGCATCCCTCGATCGTCGAAGACGGGGACCACGAGGTCCTCCTGCCGTACCTGGAACGGTGGGACAGCGATCGGATCGTCCGGCATTCGCCCGCGTACCTCCAGTCGGCGGAGGAAGGCTTCCATATCCCCTCGGGGGTGCTCCACGGACCCGGGACCGCGCTCACGATCGAGCTGCAGGAGGACTCGGACGTGTTCGCGATGCTCCAAGCGGTCGTGGGCGAGACGCCGATCTCGAAGGACCTGCTCTGGAAGGACGTGCGATCGGAGGATCGGCAGGCGAAGGGCGAGCGGTTCATCCTGGATCTGATCGACTGGGAGGAGAACGGCGACCCGCACTTCTATGCGAACCACCATCTCTCCCCGCAACCCGTCGAAGGGTCGAGGAACGACGCCGGCGAGGAGCACTGGATCTTCTACAACACCACCAAGTTCAGCGGGAAGAAGCTCGTCGTGCACCCGGGCGGCTCGTACATGACCCACGATCGAGGTGTGCACAACATCCTCGTGTGGTCGGGGCAGGGGACCTACGGCGGGCTCGAGGTGCGGGGTGGCGACGCCGACAGGGACGAGGTGCTCGTCACGCACGATCGCGCCGTCGCCGGCGTCGAGGTTCGCAACACGGGATCAGAGGATCTGCTCGCGATCAAGTTCTTCGGTCCGGGTGTCAACCCCGACGTCCCGATGATCCAGCGGCGCTGAGCTCCGATGCGAGCGGCCCGATGACCGCCGAGGACGGGGTCGTCCGGTGGGGGATCCTGGGGACCGGGAAGATCGCTCGCGTCCTCGCGCGGGCGCTCGCGGAGTCGCGGGATGGGACGCTCGTTGCAGTGGCGAGCCGCGACGCCGAGCGGGCCTCAGCGTTGGCGGATGAGTTCGGAGCCGATCGTCATCACGGCACGTACGAAGGGCTGCTCGGTGACGAGGCCGTCGACCTCGTGTACGTCGCGACCCATCACCCCGCGCACCGGGAGTGGGCGGTGCGGGCAGCGGAGGCGGGGAAGCACGTGCTGTGCGAGAAGCCGCTCTCCATGAGGGCCTCCGATGCGGCGGCGATCGTCGAGGCCGCCAGGGCGAACGACGTGTTCCTCCTCGAGGCGTTCGCGTATCGATGTCATCCGCAGACGGCGGCGCTCTCCCGTCGGTTGCGGGACGGTTCGATCGGGGAGATACGGATGGTCGACGCGGTCTTCGGGTACGACGCCGGCCCCGACCCCGGGAACTACCTGTTCGCGCACGAGCTCGGCGGGGGCGGGATCCTCGACGTGGGCTGCTACACGACGTCGATGGCGCACCTGGTGGCGGCCGCCGCCGCCAACGCAGGGACCGTCGAGACCGTCGACGTGGCGGCGGCCGCGACGATCGGCCCGACGGGCGTCGATGTATCGTCGGCGGCGACGCTCGTCTTCGAGGGAGGAGTCCTCGCCCGGGTGGCCTGCTCCCTCGAGGCCAACCTCGAGAGCAGCGTGCGGATCTACGGATCCGAGGGCGTGGTCGCGATACCGTCACCATGGCTCCCCGGTCGGATCGGCGACACGGCCGAGATCGTCGTCCGACGCCGGGGGAGCGAGCCGGACGTCGTCGCCGTCCCTCTCGAGTCCGACGTCTACACGGTGGAGGTCGACGCGGTGAACGGGTTCGTCCGAGCGGGTGAGCGGTCACCGTCGGTGATGCCGATGGAGGAGTCGCTCGCGAACATGCGGACGCTCGATCGGTGGCGGAGGGCCATCGCTGTGTGGTACGAGGGTGACGACGACGACGCGGGAGACGAACGTGGCAACCGTCGCTGACGTTGCGAAGAGGGCCGGGGTCTCGGTCTCGACGGCCGCGCGCGTGCTCTCCGGGAACGGCTACGCTGCCGACGCGACCCGGCGTCAGGTGCTCGATGCCGCGAAGGAGCTCGGCTACGTGCCCAACCAGGTGGCTCGCAGCCTCCGGACCCGGCAGACACGGATGATCGGGCTCCTGATCGGCGACGTCGAGAACTCCTTCTATTCCTCGATCGCGAAGAACGTCGAGTCCGTGACGAAAGACGCCGGCTACCACGTCGTCCTGTGCAACAGCGACGACGACGCCGAGAGCGAGCGCGAACACCTCACGCTGCTCGAGTCGATGCGGGTGGACGGCCTGATCGTGACGCCGACCAGGAAGAACCGGAGGCACCTGGCCCGGATGATGCGTGACGTCCCGATCGTGCAGGTCGACCGACAGGTCGAGGGGCTCGGAGCGGACGCGGTCGTCGTCGACAACGAGGGTGGTGCGTTCAGCGTGGTCTCCCACCTCATCGAAGCGGGGCATTCGCGGATCGCGATCCTCACCGGCGAGCTGGACGTGGCGACGGCCAGCCAGCGACTCGCCGGCTATCGCCGCGCGCTGAGCGAGCACGCGATCCCGATCCAGGAGTCCCTGATCAAGTCCGGTTCGTTCCATCGGGAACATGCGATCGAGGACGCGACGGAGCTGATCCGGGCGAGGCCGGCGCCCACCGCGATCTTCGCGGCGAACAACATCCTCGCCGAGGGGACCTTGATGGCCCTCGAGCAGCAGGGCCTTCGCGTCCCGGGCGACGTGTCGGTCGTGGGCTTCGACGACGTGCAGTGGATGAGCATGGTCGACCCGCCGCTGACCACCGTCCGGCAGCCGCTCGCCGACATGGCTCGCACGGCCGCCGAGCTGATGCTGCGCCGTCTCCGCGAGGGTCGCGAGGGTCGGCCGAGCACGGTGGTCTTCGAGACCGAGCTCGTCGTCCGCGATTCGGTCGCGCCCGTGCGGGGCGCCAAGGTTCGGAAGACCGCTTCCGTCACATGAGGGTGGCGATCGGCCTCGACGTCGGGACGACCGGCGCCCGGGCCGTCGGCGTCGACGAGCACGGAGGGGTCGCCGCCGCGGCCACGTCCGAGTACCCGTTGCTCACGCCCCGGCCGCAGTGGACGGAACAGGACCCGGCGGAGTGGTGGCGCGCGTCCCGAGAGGTGCTGGCGGCGGTCGCCGAGTCGTGCCGGGACGCGCGTCACGACGTCGTCGGGGTCGGGCTGACCGGTCAGATGCACGGGTCGGTGTTCCTGGACGACGCGGGCGAGGTGATCCGTCCCGCTCTCCTCTGGAACGACCAGCGGACGGGTGCGCAATGCGAGGCCATCACGGACAAAGTGGGCGCCGACCGCTTGGTCGAGATCACGGGCAATCCGGCGCTCACGGGGTTCCAGGCGCCGAAGGTGCTCTGGCTCCGCGACGAGGAGCCCGAGCAGTACGAGCGCGTCGCGGCCATCCTCCTGCCGAAGGACTACGTCCGGCTCCGGCTGACCGGCGAGCGAGCGACCGACGCCTCGGACGCCGCGGGCACTTTGTTCCTCGATCTGCGGGCCAGGTCATGGTCGTCGGAGGTGCTCAAGGTGCTCGACGTGCCGGAGGACTGGCTGCCGAAGGTCCTCGAGGGGCCGGTCCGATCGGGCGAGGTAACGGCGGGGCTCGCCGACGAGCTGGGGCTCGCGCCCCGGATCCCGGTCGCGGCCGGTGGCGGCGACAACGCCGCGGCGGCGATCGGCACGGCGGTGACGCGCGCCGGTCTCATCTCGAGCTCGATCGGGACGAGCGGCGTGCTCTTCGCGCACGCGGACGAGGCCGCCGTGGATCCTTCGGGTCGGATCCACGCGTTCGCACACGCAGTGCCCGACCGGTACTGCCTCCTGGCGGTCACGCTCTCGGCGGGCGGCTCGTTGCGCTGGTGGCGAGACCTGACCGGGCTCGGCTACGACGAGCTCGTCGCCGAGGCCGCCACCATCCCGATGGGGAGCGAGGGACTCGTGTTCCTCCCGTACCTCACCGGGGAACGAACGCCGCATCTCGATCCGCTCGCGACGGGTGCCTTCGTCGGCCTCACCGCGAGGCACACGCGCGCCCATCTGACGCGCGCGCTGATGGAGGGCGTGCTCTTCAGCCTCCGGGACGGGCTCGAGATCATGGGTGACCTCGGCGTGCACGGCAGCGAGATCCGGGCGATCGGCGGCGGCGCGACCTCACCGCTCTGGCTCCAGCTCCAGGCCGACGTGTACGGCGCGGCCGTCGTCCGGCTCGCGATCGAGGAGGGAGCGGCCTACGGCGCCGCGCTCCTCGGGCATGTGACGGCCGGGACGTTCGCGGACGTGGCCGAGGCGGCCTCAGTGGTGCGGACCCTCGAAAACCTCACCGAGCCGGATCCGCGGGGCGTCGCGGCCGCCGAGGAAACCTACGGCGTGTACCGGGGGCTGTACGGCACGCTCCGCGACGACATGCACCGGCTGACGGCGCTCACCTCCTGATCGAGGACCGGGGGAGACGAGATGGATATCTGCCTCATGATCGAGGGCCAGGAGGGCGTGACGTGGGACCAGTGGGTCGCGCTCGCACGCGCGTGTGAGCAGCACGGCTTCGAGGGACTGTTCCGCTCGGATCACTACCTCGCGTTCGCCCGGCAGAGCGAGCGCGGCGCGCTCGACCCGTGGGCGACGATCTCCGCGCTCGCGGCCGTGACCGATCGGATCCGCCTCGGCACGATGGTTTCCCCGGTGACGTTCCGCCACCCCGCGAACCTGGCGAAGATGGTGGTGACGGCCGACCACGTCTCCGGAGGCAGGGTCGAACTCGGCATGGGCGCGGGGTGGTTCGAAGAGGAGCATCGAGCGTTCGGGTTCCCGTTCCCCGACGTCCGTGAGCGGATGGACATGTTGGCCGAACAGGTGGAGATCGTGCACGGGCTGTGGGGAGGCGAGGGCGACGTGTTCTCGTTCGCGGGGGAGCACTACCGCCTCGACGCGTGCCCCGCACTCCCGAAGCCATATCAGGAGCCCCATCCGCCGTTGATCATGGGGGGAGGTGCGGGACCGCGTTCCGCCGCCCTCGCCGCCCGATGGGCCGATGAGTACGACGTCGTGTACCACGGTCCGGAGCAGTCGAAGGAGCGCATGGACCGGATCTCCGCGGCCTGCGAGGCGATCGGTCGAGATCCGGCGACGGTTCGACGCTCACTCCTGACGAAGACGATCGTGGGGACGGACGAGAACGAGGTCCAGCGCCGAGCGATCGAGCTCATGGAGTGGGAGGAGCATGATGGTGACGAGGACGCGTACCTCGCGGATCTCCGTGCGACGCACGTCGTGGGGACGCCCGAGCAGGTGCTGACCCGCCTCGAGGAGTTCGCCGCCGCCGGCATCCAGCGGGTCCTCGTGCATCAGCTGGTCCACACGGACCTCGACCAGGTGGAGCTCATCGGCCGAGAGGTCGTCCCGGAGGCAGCGCGCCTCTAGCGGATGAGACGGATCCTCCTCACCGGCATGTCGGCGGTCGGGAAGTCGACGATCGCTCAGCGCCTCTCCGAGCTCGGCTACAAGGCGGTCGACACCGACGTCGGCGGCTACTCCGTGGTCGACGAAGGCGGCGACCAGCATTGGGACGTCGATCGCATCCGCAAGCTCCTTACGACCGAGGACGCCGATGTGCTCTTCGTCGTCGGTTCTGACGACGCTCAGGTCCACTTCTACCCGGACTTCGACGACATCGTCTTGTTGAGCGCGCCGCGCAACATCATGGTCGAGCGGCTCGCGGCCCGGACCAACAACCCGTTCGGCAAGAGTCCCGACGAGCTGGCGAAGATACTTGTGGATCTCGAGACGTACGAGCCGATGATCCGGCGGGCTGCGACCCACGAGATCCACACGAGCCAGCCCCTCGACCAAGTGATCGACGAGATCCTCAGCCTGATCCAGCAGCCGAACGCACCCTGAGCGGGATGGTCAGCCTGGCTTCAGGAGCCGGAAGGCGATGAGCCGGGCTCGCGGCTCAGCTTCGCGTGATCATCGGGGACCGATCGGCCATCTCGGGCCGGGGGAGCGGCTCCACCAGCCGCTCGATCAGGAACCCGGCGTCCGTGAACTCCTCGCACGTCCGTTGGAGGGGTGCGCGCCAATACCGAACGTGCCATCGGCCTTCGTGCCAGTCCTCCTCGATGGGCTCCACCGAGAAGTAGCTCGCTCCCAGGCGCAGCCAGTCGGAGGTGGGGTGATGGGTCGACACGACGAACCGACCGCCGGGCCGCAACACCCGGTGGATCTCGCGCAGAGCCGCGGTGCGGTCGTCGACGTGATGGATCACGAGGGCCGCTAGGGCGGCGTCGAAGGTCCGATCGTCCAGCCAGTCGAGAGGAGACTCGAGGTCGTGCACGCGAACGTCGAGGCGATCGCCGACTCGGTGACGGGCGAGGCGAACCATCTCCGGGCTCTGATCGAAGCCGACGACCTCGGCTCCGCGGGCTACGAGCTCCTCGGCGTAGAGGCCTGGGCCGCACCCGGCGTCTAGGACCCGCTGTCCTTTCACGTCACCGAGCAGCTCGAGAACGGCCGGGCGATCGTAGAGCGCGTTGTAGGCACCGTCGAAGGCGTGGAGTTCGTACTCCTCCGCGAAGTGATCGAAGAGAGGAGCGTCGCTCTCGGATCCCGTGCGCTGACTCCTCGTCACAGCGCCGCCGAATAGTCGACGAGGTTCCCCATCCGATCGGGCGAGCCGTCGAGGTAGAGACGAAGGTTCGCGCAGAAGAACTCGACCTCCCAACGCCAGCTCTCGGGGGCGTTCCCGGAGATGTGCGGCGTGATCAGGAGGTTCGGGGCCGACCAGAGGTCATTGTCGGACGGCAGAGGTTCCTCGCTCGTGACGTCCAGCATCGCCCCTCGGATCACTCCCTCCTTCAGGGCATTGACGAGAGCCACCTCGTCGACGAGGCCCCCACGGGCGACGTTCACGAGCACGGCCGACGGTTTCATCGCAGCGAGCTCGGGCTCGCCGATCAGGTGGCGGGTGCTCGAGTTCAGCGAGGCGCACAGGGCGACGAAGTCGCTCGCGGCGAGCAGCTCGTGGATCGCGTCCGAAGGCAGGAGCCGGTCGAGCGGCTCACCGCTGAGGAACAGAGGTGATCGCTTGGTCGCCCAGACGTCCATCCCGAGCGCCCGTGCTGCCACCGCGAGCTCCCTCCCGACGGCCCCGTAGCCCACGATGCCGAGGCGCTTCCCTCGGAGCAGCGAAGCTCCGAACGAGTCCGCTTCGAGCCACCGCCGTTCACGCTGTCCCTCGAGCCACGAGTGAAGGTTCCGGGAGAGGATGATCATCCCCGCGACGGTGTACTCGGCCATCGCCGACGCGTAGGCGCCCGCCGAGTTCGTGAGGAGGATCTCTCGCTCCGCCATCGCGTCCAGCGGGAGGTGTTCGACGCCGGCGGAGACGCTGTGGACCCAGCGAACGTCCCCGTCCGTGATCAGCCGGTCGAAGGTCTCCTGGTCGATCCCGGTGACGACCACCTCGAGGCCGGCGGGTGTTCCCTCTCCGAGAACCGGATCGTCGTCGGCGATCAGCGTCGCTCTGCCGTCGGTGGCGGACTCGATCTGCGGTCGATGGCCGTCGAGGAGGAACCGAGGCAACACGACGGAGGGCGTGCGGTCAGGGCTCATGCTCGGCGACGGATGATAACGGTCTCTCACCCGCCGGCCATCGCATGTGCCACGATCGGGCGTGTCACTCAAGGTGCCCGAGCGGCTCGCCGCGAATTGTCGGAAGTCACCGGAGACGATGGCCTGGCTCGAGCGTCTTCCCGGCGTCCTCGATGAGCTCGAGCGACGTTGGGCGGTCACGCTCGGGCCGCCCTACGACGGCCCTGAGGTCAGCGCCTCATGGGTGGCGCCGGTTCATCGCGCGGACGGAACGTCGGCCGTGGTGAAGGTGGGGCTTCCCCACGAGGAGGCCGAGCACGAGATCGATGGACTCCGGTTCTGGGACGGGGACCCGACCGTCCGCCTGCTCGAAGCCGACGACGCCCTGGGCGCGATGCTCCTCGAACGGTGCGAGCCGGGGACCGCCCTCCGGTCCCTCCCTGAGCCCGAGCAGGATGTCGTGATCGCCGGCCTCCTGCGCCGGCTCTGGCGAGTTCCGAGCGCCCCGCATCCGTTCAGGCCGTTGTCCGAGATGATCGGTTCCTGGGTCGAAGAGACGATGTCGAGCGAACCCCGCTGGTCTGATGCGGGAATGGTGCGGGACGGGCTCCGTGTCTTCGACGACCTGTTGCACGGCGCCACGGACGACCACGTGCTCCTCTCGACGGATCTCCATGCCGGGAATGTGCTGCACTCCCGGCGTGAGCCATGGCTCGTGATCGACGTCATGCCGTTCGTCGGCGATCCCGCCTACGACGCGACGCAACATCTCCTGAACTGCGAAGCGCGGATGCGCGACGATCCGCAGGGCACGATCGCTCGGTTCGCCGACCTCCTCGAAGTGGACGCGGAGCGAGTGCGCGCATGGTCGTTCGCACGCGTCGCAGCGGAGTCGGGCGGCGACTGGGAGTCCTGGGCGGACCTCGCCCGAGTCCTGGCGTAGCGAGCAGTCGTTGGGCGTCTCTCAGCCCATCGGCGGTCCGGTCGCGTATCGGCTGCGATGCTCTCTCCGTGTCATGGGCCTGGGATCCGTCCCTGTATCGAGGGAGCGCGCGCTATTACCTGGAGGGTCGGTTGCCGTACGCACCGGGCTTGGCCGATGCGTTCGCCCGCGAGCTCGGTCTCGATGGGCGAGGACGACTGCTCGACATCGGATGCGGCCCCGGCATCGTCGCCCTGGAGCTGTCGGCGTTGTTCGAGGATGTCGTCGGCGTCGACGCGGACCCAGACATGATCGCGGAAGCGGCACGCGAGGCACTGCGGCGCGGCGTCAGGAACGGCCAGTGGCTCGCGATGCGCGCCGAGGAACTTCCGGGCGAGCTGGGTACGTTCCGGGTCGCCACCCTGGCGCAGTCGTTCCACTGGATGGAGCGGGAACGTGTGGCGAAGGCGATCCGCGAGATGCTCGAACCTGGCGGCGCGCTCGTCCACCTCAACGCGTTCACCCGGCGCGGCATCGAGGCGTCGTCATCGCCGTACCCCGAACCTCCGTGGGAGGCGATCTCGGCCCTCGTTCGCCGATACCTCGGATCCGAGACCCTGGCCGGGCAAGGTCGTCGTGACGCGGTGTTCGTGGATATCGATGGCATCTTCGGACGATCTTTCCGCGGTCCGGACGTGGTGATGATCCCCGACGGGAGGGTCCTCGAACGGACGGCGGATCAAGTCGTCGCGGCCGTGTTCTCGGTCTCGTCCTCGGCCCCCCACCTGTTCGCGGAACGCCTGCATCGGTTCGAGTCCGACCTTCGTCGGGTGTTGAAGGAGGCCTCAGCCGAGGGACGATTCGCTCAGCAGACGGGCGAAACCGAGCTGAGGATCTGGCGGCTGCCTTGAGCCACCGTGGCCATGGGAGTGGATCGACTAGCCGCCGAACGGGCGTGACGGCAGTCCCCGTACCCCAGGTCGGACGCGGAAGAGACCGCCCGCGAACGGCTGCTCGCTCAGTGCGGCATCGGTGAGACCGGACCGTGCGGACGTGACGAAGAGTTCCGAGAGGTCGGGGCCACCGAACGCGCAACTCGTGACCTGGGTGACGGGGACCCGGACCGTCGCATCCACGCGGCCGTCGGGGGCGAGACGCCGCACGGCCGAGCCTCCCCAGAACGCGACCCACAGGAAGCCGTCCTCGTCGACGGTCATGCCGTCCGGGAGCCCCCACGATCGAGGGATCTCAACTTGGGGCCGGCGATTCGAGATGGCTCCGGACGTGAGGTCGTAGTCGAACGCATCGATGCGATACGTGGGGCTGTCGATGTAGTACATCGTTCGTTGGTCGGGGGTCCAGCCCAGCCCGTTCGAGGTGGTCACGTCGGTCAGGACCTTGGTGAGGCGACGATCCGCGTCGAGGCGATACAGCGACCCGAAAGCCCTGCCTCCCTCTGCGCCCTTGGTGCCGGCCCAGAACCGACCTGCCAGGTCGCACTTGCCGTCGTTCATGCCCGTCCCCGGCTGGGGGTCCTCGAGCTCAACGATCGGATCGACCTCGGCGGTGGCTGGATCGAGGAGCATGAACCCGCTGTTCGCGGCGAGCGCGACCCGCCCGTCGCTCGTGGGGACGGCCGCTCCCACCGGTTGCCCGATCTCGAACACCTCGTCACGTTCGGTTCCGGGATCGAACCGATGGACGAGGCCGTTCGTGATGTCGACCCAGATCAGGAGTCGGGCGTTGCCGTCCCAGGACGGCGCCTCGCCGAGATCGGCCCGGGCATCCAGGACGAGCTCGACGTCACCGACCACGATCGACTCCTTATACGAACCGGGCGCTGAGCCCGCCGTCGACGAGGATGGACGCGCCGGTGACGAAGCTCGCCTCGTCGGACGCGAGGAACGCAACGACGTTCGCGATCTCGCTCGGCTCACCGATCCGGCCGAGCGGATGGATCGCCGCCATCTCTCGCTCGGTTGCCGCCGGATCATCCGACGACTCCACACCGAGCATGCGTGTCCTCGTGTAGCCGGGGCAGACCGCGTTCGCGCGGATCCCGTGCCACGCCTCGTCCAGCGCGAGGCTCCGTGTCAGCCCCACGACCCCCGACTTCGCGGCCGCGTACGGGAACTTCCCGGTCGACGTCACGAACGCGTGGATCGACGCGATCGTGACGATCGACCCACGTCGTTGGCTGCGCATCTGCGGGAGCGCGTGCTTCAGGCTCAGCCACACCGACTTCAGGTCGATGCCGACGAACGCGTCCCATTCCTCTTCCGTCATCGTGGCGGCGTCGAAGGGACGGTCGATCCCCGCGTTCGCGACCACGACGTCGAGCAATCCGAAGCGTTCGATCGCGAACGTGGTCGCGCGCGCCATCTGATCCTCGACGCGCACGTCCGCTTCGACGAACTCGACCGGGGCACTCTCGTTCGACAGGGCCTCGGCGACCGCGCGGCCGGCGTCCGGCTCGATGTCGCAGAACAGGACGGCGGCACCTGCCGCCTGGAGCCGCTCGACGCACGCGCGCCCGATCCCGTGCGCCCCTCCGGTGACGAAGGCCACCCTCCCATCGAGTGACGTCATCGCCTACCAGTCCAACAGCGAGCCGTCGGGCGCGAACGCGAGATGCGGAGCCGGCGACCCGCCGCGGTGGGCGGCCGCGACCTCCTCGAGGAGCTCGACGCCGATCCCCGGCCCCGTCGGCGGCATCGCGTAGCCGGCCTCGGTCTCGAGCGACCGGCCGACGATCTCCCCACGCCACGCCACGTCGTCGCGGACCTGCTCGAGGATCAGGAAGTTCGGCAGCGCCAGCGCGAGGTGGATGCTCACCATCGTTCCGATGGGGCCGTTCGGGTTGTGTGGCGCCACCGATACGAAGGACGTTTCGGCCAGCGCCGCGATCCGCCGGAGCTCCGAGACGCCGCCGCAGTAGCAGACGTTCGGCTGGATCACGGCGCAGGCCCGCTTCGCGAGCAGCTCCTGGAACTCACGGCGCGAAGAGAGTCGCTCCCCGGTCGCGATCGGGATCGGAAGGGCGCGGGCCACCTCGGCGACGGCGTCCGTATCCCCCGGCGGACACGGTTCCTCCAGGAAGAACGGTCGCGAGGACTCGAGCGCCCGGCCGAGCTCGATCGCGGTGGCGGGGGTGGTCCGTCCGTGGAGGTCCACCATGATGTCCGCGTCGTCGCCCGCCGCCTCCCGGACCCGCGCCACGAGCTCAGCGGCCTCGCGGACCGCGGCCGCGCCCTCCAACCCCCGGGCTGGCGCCATCGGGTACACCTTCATCGCATCGAAGCCGGCCTTGCGGGCCGCCGCGGCGGCGTCCGCCCATGCCTCCGGATCCCGCGCGTCGCCTCCCAGCTCGGATCCGAGGTTGACGTACGTCCGGACCCGATCGCGGACGGGACCTCCGAGAAGCTCGAACAGCGGCACACCGAGGTCCTTCGCCTTGATGTCCCAGAGCGCCTGGTCGATCCCGGCGACCGCGCTCATCGTGACGATGCCGCCTCGGAAGTACGGGCCGCGGACCATCCGTTGCCAGAGACGCTCGACGGGACGCGGGTCCTGACCGAGGAGCAGCGGTTCGAGGTCCTGGACGGCCCCGCAGACCGCCCGCGTGTGCCAGCCGAGCGAGGACTCACCCCAGCCGACGAGGCCGGGCTCGTCGGTGGCCACGCGCACGAAGACCCAGTCGCGGTCGCCGGCGTCGACGACCACCATGGAGACCCCCGAGATCCGCACGATGGAGCGGATGATAACGTTGCCACACGTCGCGGGGAGGAGAGCGCTGATCGAGGTCGTGGTGACCCGGGTGCCTGCGTGAGCAGCGTGGCGTTCCTCGGTCTCGGTGCCATGGGTCGACCGATGGCCGGCCGACTGATCGAAGCCGGGCACTCCCTGCGCCTCTGGAACCGCACGCCGGGTCGATACGAGGCGCTCGTGGCGGCGGGGGCCTCTCGGGGGTCAACCCCCGCGGCAGCGGCGCAGGGGGCCGACGTCGTGATCACGATGGTGGCGGACCCGGCGGCCTTGGAGCAGGTCCTCTTCGGTGCGGACGGCGCAGTGGAGACGATCGCGCCCGACGCGACGCTCATCGACATGTCCACGGTCGGTCCGACGGCGATCCGCGCCGCCGCGGAGAAGCTCGAGCCGGCCGCCGTGCTGGACGCCCCCGTCCTGGGCAGCGTCCCCCACGCGGAGGCGGGAACGCTCGCGATCCTGGTGGGCGGCGATCCGAGCGTCTTGGACCGATGCGCGGAGATCCTCGGAGCGCTGGGGACCGTGCGTCACGTCGGGCGCCTCGGCGCCGGTGCCACGGTGAAGCTCGCCGCCAACGCGGCGAACATGTCGACGATGGTGTGTCTGGGAGAGGTCCTCGCGCTCACCGATCGGGACGGCATCGAGCCGGAGGTCGTGCTCGCTGCGCTCGGCCTCGGACCGCTCGGCTCGTTCGTCGATCGGTTCCGTGACAAGGTGCTCGGCCGAGTGGAACGCGTCGACTTCCGCCTGGCGCTCGCTCGCAAGGATCTCGCGCTCGCGCTCGAAGAGGGTGAGGTCGATGGACTCACGCTCACGATCCCGAGGTCCGCGATCGCCAGATGCGACGAGGCGATCGCAGCAGGGGGTGCGGACCAGGACAACACGTCGGTGATCCCGGACATCCGCTCGCGAGCGGCGAGCGGGTGAACGCATGAGTGTCCAGGGGAGCCGGAACGTGGAGCTCGTGACCACGGCCGCCTCCACCGAGCTCGCCCGCCGCTTCCTCCCGGTCATCGTCGGCGCACGGGTCGGGGACGCGATGGGCGCACCGGCCGAAGGACTGAGCCACGAGGAGATCGCGGCGCGGTTCGGCTGGATCGACTCGTTCACCGGGGACGGCACCGATGACTCGCTCATGGCGACCCTGCTCGCCGATGCATTGGTCGCCAGCGGCGGTCACGCGGGCGCGGACGACTGGGCCGAGCAATGGATCCGCCAACGCGGACTCATCGACGCGAGGAAAGACAAGTTCTTCCCCTCGGTGCTCCATACGGTCGAGAAGCTCGCCTACGGATCCCCGCCCCGCCGTGTGGCATCCGGCAACATGGCCTCCAGCAGCTCGGCGATGTGCATCTGGCCGGTCGGGCTGGTCAACGCCGGCGATCCTCGCGCCGCTGCGGCGCAGGCCTACGCCCTTGCCTCCCTCATCCACGTCGGCGAGGTCGACTTCTGTCAGGACGCCGCCGCGGCCGTCGCCGCTGCGGTGGCCGCTGGCATGCAGCCGGGCACCAGCGTGCGCGAGGCCTGTGACGAGGCGCTCGTGGCCCTCTCGCCGACGAGCGGCGCGCCGATGCGTGACCTGATCACGGAGGCTGTGGCATTGGCCGGGGAGGTTTCCGGCTACGAGGAGTTCCGAGCGCGATACCTCGACCGGTTCACGCAACGGATCGCGTGCGATTCGCGCGAAACGGTGCCCGCGGTGTTCGCGCTGGCCACGCTCGCCGGCGGCGACCTCCGTACCGGGGTCGAGTTCGCGACGAACCTCGGCCGCGACACGGATACGATCGCGAGCATGACGGGTGCACTCTGCGGCGCCGTGGGCGGGCTTGACGCGATGCCCGACGGTTGGATCGCGACGCTGGGCCCGGCGGCAGTGAGCGACGCCGAGGAACTCGCAGGCCGGCTCGCCGAAACGGCCCGTGCGAAGGTCGCCGATCGCGAGCGCCGCGCTCGCTCCGTTCCCGGACTCGTCGCCGAGACCCGAGATGGATAGGACGCGGTCCTTCCTCGAGTCGATCGGGCTTCCGCCCGGAGATCTCACGGCACTCCCGGACTCGCCGAAGCGCTTCCCGGACGGCGCGTCGTTCCGCATCGAGATCCCGAGCACGGAAGGTCCGAGGTCCCTCGAAGCGGTCCTCGATGAGGCGGAACGACGCGAAGTGCCTGTCCAGCGGGTCTCACAGGGAAGCGGGAGCTTCCTCCTGACCGACGACGAGCTGGACGAGATGGCCCGGCTCGCCGCGGAGGCTCGGGTCGAGGTGAGCCTGTTCGCTCAGCCCACCGCCGCGTGGGGTCCCTCCGCCACCGCTCGGACGGAGGGCGGGGCGGCCGTCGGGGGTACGAGTCACGGTCAGGAAGGTCTCGTGCACGCGCTCGAGGACATCCGACGGTCGGCCGCCCACGGGATCCGGAGCGTGTTGATCACCGACGTCGGGCTGCTCGCGGCGTTCCAGGCGATGCGCGAGGCGGGTGAGCTTCCCCGCGACATGCAGGCGAAGATGTCGGTCGCGTTCCCGACCGCGAACCCGAGCACGGCGCGGGTCCTCGCGGGGTTGGGGGCGAACACGCTCAACGTCGCCTCTGACCTCTCGCTCGCGCAGATCGCGGCGATCCGCGCAGCCGTCGACGTGCCGATCGACTTCTACATCGAGTCACCGGACAACCTCGGCGGCTTCGTCCGGCTGTACGAGCTCCCGGAGCTGATCCGGGTCGCCGCCCCGGTCTACGTGAAGTTCGGTCTCCGGAACGCGCCGAACCTCTACCCATCGGGGACGCATCTCGAGGCTATCGCCGTCGCCCTCAGCCGCGAGCGGGTTCGGCGTGCTCAGCTCGGGATGGAGATGCTCCGGCGCGCGGGCTCTCCGGCCGAGACGTCGGAACGAGGCGCCGCCGGGTTCGCGATCCCGGTCCTCGAGGCAGCCGAGGCGGCCGCTAGCCCGGATCGCGCTCCGTCGTCGTGACGAGCGTGCCGTCGTAAAGCCGCTTGTCGCGCACCCTCGCGGCGTGGTGGGGCTCCTCACCGGCCAGGACACGAACCGCGTCCGCGCACGCCTCGGTCAGGCAGCGCTCGTGCGCGAACGGCACGTTCCCGGCGATGTGCGGTGTGGGGAGCACGTTGGCCGAGGTCCGGAACCAGGCGTCCTCCGGAGGGGGCTCCGGGTCGTAGACGTCGAGCGCAACGCGCAGCTCGCCCGCGCGGGCCCGACGCCAGAGAGCCTCCTGCTCCACGACGGCCATGCGGCTGAGCAGGACGAACAGCGAGCCCGGCGCCAACGCGTCGATCACGTTCGCGTCGATGACACCGAGCGTGGTCGGCGTCGGCGGGATAGCCACGACCAGGATGTCGCTGCCGCTCGCCAGGTCGACGAGCGAGTCGGCTCGCGTGAACGAGTCCGTTACGGCGACGTCCTCTCCCACGAACGGATCGAAGACGCTCACCGCGCACCCGTACGGCTCGACGAAACGACGGTAGTGCCGGTTGATGCTCCCGTATCCCGCCAGGCCGACGCGACAGTCCGCCAAGTCCCGGAAGACGTACGGCCGCCCCGTCCGTGCGGAATCGGGCCATCCGCCGTTCCGGACGGCATCGATCGCGGCCGGGATGTCGCGCAGCAGCGCGAGCGTGATCGCCACCCCGAACTCCGCAACCGTCCAGGTCATCGTTCTGGACGAATCGACGACGACGATCCCTCGACGGGCTGCCTCGTCGAGGTCGATCCACCCGAGCCGGTAGTCGAACGTCCCCGCGATCACCTTGAGACGCGAGGCTCGCCGCAGTCGCCCCTCGTCGAAGGGCGCCACCTCCCCCAAGCTCAACCATGGCGAGGCGACGAGGGCGTCCACACCGTCGAGCTTCGAATCCAACGCCTCCGCCTGCGCCTCGATCGACTCGTCCTCAGCCCACTCGAGGACCTCGACCGTCCCGTGCGGGGACAGGGCAGCCTCGGCCAGGTTCCGGTACCGCTCCCCGCCGTGGAAGAAGCGACGGGAGCCGCGGGGCGAGCCCCAACCGGATTCCCGCGGCATCACGAACAAGAAGCGAGGCCGACTGATCACGCCGTTCAGCCTCCAGGGTTCGGGTCGTCGAGCAACGGGACCTCGTGCCCCTGCGCCGCTTCCGGCGTTCGATGTAGGTGGCCGATCCGACCGCCGGGCGGCGTCGCGGCCTCGAACCAGAACGCCTCGAGGGTCTCGTACACGCCCACGACGTCGTGCTCGGTCCCGGTCGGGGTGCAGACGATGTCGCCTGGACCCACCGTGTACGTCTGCGACCCGACGAGCACACTCGCGCGGCCCGAGAACACCAGCCAGTACTCGTCGCAGTCGTGGTAGTGGAGGTCGAAGCTCCCATTCGGCTCCACTCGGAACCTTCCCGCGCTCGTCACGTCGGACCACGCGGGCCGAGCGTCCGGGGACAGGGTTCGCACGACCGTGAGGTCCTCAGCCATCAGCGCTCCTTCCTCGCCCGACGTTCTCGCGTTGCGCCTCGCGACCCGGGATGATCTCGAAACCGGGGAGCGGCCGGTGGATGCTCCCGTCCGGCGTGCTGACGTCCCGGTACTTCCCCAGGAGTGCCAGGTCCGCCTGCCCGAGATGCTCGTCGTACTTCGCTTGCCACCAGTACGGATACAACAACGCGGGCGCGCTCACGTCGTCGAGCCGGCCCATGCCTTCTTCGTCGAGGGACAGGTCGGCCGCCGCGAGATTCTCGATCAGCTGCGCGTCGGTTCGCGCTCCGAGCACCAGGGACGCCACGCCCGGCTTGCGCAACAGGTACGCGAGGGCAACCTGCGGGACCGCGCATGCGCGTGTCTCCGCGATGTCCACGATCACGTCGATCGTGTCCCAGAGCTTCGACTCGTCGTAGATCGGCGGGTCCGGCCACCCACGCATCCGACGCGTTCCGTCGGGTGGGGGAGCATCGCGCCGCCATCTCCCGGTGAGCAACGCGCCACCGAGAGGACTCCAGACCAGGATCCCAACGCCCTGATCGAGGGCGATCGGGACGAGCTCGTACTCCGCCTCGCGCGCCTGGAGCGAGTAGTAGATCTGCTGGCTGACGAAACGAGGCAGACCTTCCAACTCAGAGAGACCGAGCGCCTTCATCAGATGCCACGCCGACCAGTTCGAGACCCCGACGTGCCGAACCTTGCCGCTCGTGACGAGCGTGTCCAGGGCGGAGAGCGTCTCCTCGAGCGGAACGGTGCCGTCCCACCCGTGCATCTGCAGGAGGTCGATGCGGTCGGTGTCGAGTCGGCCCAGGCTTCCCTCGCACGAATCGATGATGTGCCTCCGGGAGAGGCCCGATCCCACGGACTGGCTCGTGCCGAAGAAGACCTTCGTCGCGATGATCGCCTCGTCCCGGCGGCTGCCCAAAGCGGCGCCGAGCATCTGCTCGCAGCGCCCGTCGCCGTAGGTCTCCGCGGTGTCGAACAGGTTGATCCCGGCGTCGAGCGCGATCGCGACCTGGCGTCTCGCGCCTTCGGCGTCGACCTCCCCGAACTCCGCGTGCGCGCCCCAGCCCGTGGTGCCGAGTCCGAGCACCGACACCATCAGGTCGGATCCACCCAGCCGCCGGCGCTCCATCGAAGCCTCTCCAGTGTGGGAACGTTCTCAGCAGGGACGGTACCAGGTGGCCTGAGACCGGAGAACACCTATCGTCGTGCTCTGGACATCCGAGGGACCATGTCTTCCGAAGCGTTCAGCGGCGCCGTGATCTTCCACCTCGCGACCGGGGGTGATTGGGAGAGCGCGATCGCGGAGGGGGCGTATGCGCCCGATGGCCTCGAGCGCGAAGGCTTCATCCACTGCTCGTTCGCCGAGCAGCTTCAGGAGGTCACCGACGCCTTCTTCGCTGGCAGGGACGACCTCATCCTGCTGATGATCGACGTCACCAAGCTCGATCCCGAGCTTCGGCTGGAAGGTGCGGATCATGAGGGCCGTCCCTTCCCTCACGTGTACGGACCGCTCGAGACCGAGGCGGTGTTCCAGGCGGAGTTCTACAGACCCGATGAGGGCAGGTGGTTCGGGCGCCACGTCGAGGTGGTCGCCTTGGCTACGCACGGTGGTTCAACCATCGAGCAGGTCGGCGAGCGGGTGCGCGCCACGATGGGTTCGTTCCCGAGGCCGTGGTGGGTGGCAGGCGGCTGGGGCGTGGATCTGTTCCTCGGGCGGAGGACGCGGCCGCACGCGAACCTCGAGGTCTCGATCCTCCGATCCGATCTCCGCGCGCTCTTCGATCACCTCGACGGCTGGGACCTCCGGGTGGCGACCGAAGGAACGCTTCGGGATTGGAGCGGCGAGGACATCGAGCCGTCTTATCACCAGATCTGGGCTCGCCGGGGGCCCGTCAGACCTGGGGACGTTGAGGACTTCGCCACCGACCCGACCTTCCTCGACGTGTTGATCGAGGAAGGGGGCGCGGACCGCTGGGCGTTCCGACGTCGGACGTCGATCACCCGTCCACTCGAGGCCTTCGGGATAACCACTCCCGAGGGTGTGCCGATCGTGAGCCCGGAGGTCGCGCTCCTCTACAAGGCGAAGGGGAAGAGGTTCAAGGATCATTGGGACTTCGACGCCGCGATCCCACACCTGGATGGTGCCGCGAGATCATGGCTTGCATCCGCCCTCGCCGAAGCACATCCGGGTCATCCGTGGATGGCGAAGCTCTAAGCGGGCGCAGCTCATCACTCGTCTTGGCACTTGGTCAGACGGTGTCGGCGGCTTGTCATGCAAGACTTCTGAACTGTGTCGCGTTCGGAGGAGATCAGCCGGTCGTTCTATGCACAGTTGGGTGCGGACGGGCTCGCGGATCGGACGCGGCCCGAGTGGGACGAGAGCATCCTCGGCGCGGTCATCGAGATGCTTCCTGAGGACGGGAAGGTGCTCGACGTAGGTTGCGGGTACGGGCGAATCGCCTTGCCACTCGCGCGAGCGGGTTACGAGATCGACGGGCTCGACCTTTCCCCGAGCCTGATCGAAGCGGCACGACGGGCGGCCGATGCCGAAGGTCTCCTGGTCGGCCTCACCGTTGGTTCGATGCGGAGCCTCCCCTATCCGACCGCCTCCTTCGACGCCGTTGTCTGCCTGTGGAGTGCGTTCCACGAGCTGCTCGAAGAGGAGGAGCAGGCGGAGGCGATCCGCGAGATGTGGCGAGTGCTGCGGCCGGGCAGCTTCGCCGTGATCGAGGGGCCGCTCTACGAGGAGCCGAGTGAGGCGGAGATCCAGAGTGGCGCGCGGCGTGGCCCCGAGCATCGGATCGGCTGGGGCCTGGTCGAGGGCATCCTGAACCCGCACTACGTTCACGACGAGGGCAGCTTCAGCCGTGTCTGCGCCGCGTCAGGTGTACCGCGGTTCCAAGTATTCGAGCGCGACTGGGCCGGGCGGAAGCGGCTCTTCCTACGCCTCGAGAAGCCCTCCACCTGATCCCTTCGACCGAAGCTTCATCGAGACTCCGCGAGTCGGACCTGCTCGAGGTGATACTCGCCGTGCTTGCGCATGTCGCCCACGTCGGCCCGGTCCCAACACCAGGTCGCGACCAATGCGCTGTTCAGGGTGCGGAGCAGCCCGAGCAGCACCGTGTCCACCTCCGGGAACAGCCTTGCCGCGTCTTCGGAAAGGAAGGCGACATCCCATTCCAGAGGTCCGACGCACACCGCCTCCAGGTCGATCCACCGCACCCCCTTCGTCGTGACGAGGAGATTGTCGAGGTGCGGCTCGCCGTGAAGAGGGCCCTCGACGTTGTCCAACGCCTCGAGCTCCGCGGAAGCGTGGTCGTACGCCCGTCGCAACAACGAACGGTCCTCGTCGGGTAGTGCGGTCATCAGCCGATCGTCGTCGAGAGTCGCTCGCGCTCGACTCACGCCTTGTCGGAAGCTGGGGAGCTCACCCGGGTAGCGCGAGAGATCCTCATGGAGTCTGCGGAGCGCTCCGGCGACGTCGACCGGCGAGGGCTCTCGTGCCGCGTCGTGCTCGAGCCGCTGCCACAGTGTCACGAGGAACCCGGAGTGCTCGTCGCGGATCGGTTCGGCGTCGGGGACCGGCGGCGCGATCGGAGCGTCGGCGGCGGCGAGGATCGTAGCCACGGCGTGCTCTCGACGGAGCGTCTCCTCGCTGTGCTCCCATGTGCCGACCTTGGCGATGATCTCGTGTGGGCGGAGCCAGACGACCGTGTTGTTGGTCTCTTGACCAGGACAGGACCGTCTACCATGTACCCGAACCGCGCTGCTGCCCGGACGGCCGCAGCTACCGCCTCAGATGTCCTCCCGTGGTGTGGTCGTTGATCAGACGTCGTCGGGCTTCCTCGCGATGACCCAACGGGAGTCTCCCCGACCGTAGCGGACGTCCATCTCCGTGCGGATCTCGGAGAGCTCGAGCTCGAAGCCGGCGTCTCGCAGGTATCCGTCGTAGGACTGCGGTTCGACGCCTGCGAAGAACATCGAAACGTCGAGCCATTCCTCGACCCGGTCCTCGGCCTCCGTCGTGAGGAGCGATGTCATCAGCCTGCCGCCTGGACGGAGCCACTCGAAGATCCTCGCGAACGCGGGTTCGACGTCATCCCGCGGCACGTGATTGAACACGTAGAAGCCGACGACGCCGTCGAACGACGCAGGCCGGAACGTCATCGAGGTGAAGTCGCCGAGGACGAACGTCGCATCGGGAACCCGCCGGCGTGCGATCGAGAGCTGTCCCTCCGACAGGTCGACGCCGACGTACCGTCGGCCGGCCGACATCGCGGCGGCATCCGTGCCGGGGCCGCAGCTGAGCTCGAGGACGTCGGACCCGTTCCCGAGCCTCGCGAGCACCTCCCCGAGGAACCATCTCCTCGCGTCGGGCGCACGTTCGTCGTTCCATTCGGGCAGCCGTTCCCATCCGGTCGTAGCCCTTGGCGATGATGCGCTTCGGAACGAGCACGCTGCGATCGGAGGACATCCGCTCAGCGTACGGTGATGTCGGTCCCGTTCGTCGAGAGAGACTCGCCGTCCGAACCCAGGATCTCCATCGTCACGCGATAGGTCCCTCGCTGCACGGTCGCGGGGATCGACCAGTCGATGCGGTCGACCTCGTGGGCAGCATCGGCCGGGACGGACACGGTGAGGTCGTTCTTGCTCGCGATCTCCTCGGAATCGGTCCGAACGATCTGCCAGGAGACCTGGGCGCCCTCCAGTTCGTGATGGAAGTCGTTGGTCACCCAGACCGCCGCCGTGAACGAGGTGCCTCGGTCGTAGACCTTCTCGCGTCCGATGATGTAGGGGTCGGGGTTCCGGTCGAGGCTGATCAGCACCCGGCCGTACACCGCCTTCATCGCCTCGTACACCTGGTACGGGCGCCGGTAGTAGTCGAGCAGCCCTGAGCCCATGATCGGGCACGGGTCACTCCAGTAGTAGTGATACATGGAGGCGATCGGGCGGTACTTCCGCTGGCGGAGGTACTCGATCTGCTCCTTCACAACCTGCGCCTCGTAGCCCTGGTAGTCGTCGATGAACTCGCCCAGAGAGGCCCGGATCGGCACCTTCGCGAACCCGAACGCGAGGTTGTAGAAGCCACCGTGGTACTCCCAGGTGTCCCAGTCGGGGGGCCACAGCTTTTCCTTGGGGATGAACGTCTCCAAGGTTTCGCGGACCGGGATCGAGCCGGCCCCGAACTCGACGATGTTCGGCGGGAGCTCGACCTTGTTGAGGTCGGTGTCGCCGTCCCAGCAGTAGCCGATCATCAGGTTGTAGACGCCCTCCCGGTAGTCGCCGAGGTGGATCCAGCGCACCGGGTCGACCGTGCCGAGCGACTCCTTCAGGATCGGGCACAGCCGGTGATAGTTGTTCGGCTTGTCAGGCAGCAGGTAGACCTCGGGCTCCTTGAAGACGGACCACATCCCGATGCTCGCGTGGTTCGTGAGCATCAGGCCCATGTCCACGATCATCTCGCTGGCCCGTTCGATGAAGTCGTCGCTGTCGCTCACGCAGTAGTGGAGCGGGAAGACCTGCCAGACGAGGAACCCCATCTCGTCGCACATCGTGTAGAAGCCGTCCTTCTCGACATGACTGCCGATGCGGATCGAGTTGACCTCCATCTCGCGGATCTTCGCGAGGTCGTCGGTCCACATCTGCTCGTTCGCCTCACTCATCCACTGGCTCGAGATGTAGCGCATGCCGCGCAGGAAGATCCGGCGTCCGTTGAGGATCCACTGTCCCGTCTGCTCGTCGTGGACGACCTCCTTGATGCCGAACGTCTGCGTGATCGGATCCCCGTGGGCGGTCACCGTCGCCGTGTAGAGGTCCGGATCGCCCTGGTCCCAGGTCCACCAGAGGCGGGCGTCGGGGACGGTGAGGACGAGCTTGTGCGTGGTTCGACCGGGTTGGAGGGCGACGGTCCGCGTTCGGTCGAGCGCCTCGCCGTCGAACGTCTTGGGCTCGACGGTCAAGCCGAGATCGGCCTCCACCACCTCGCCGGTCGCGTTGTGGACCGTGACGTCGACGCTCACGAGCGCCGTGCCGTCCGGCTTGTCGCGCTTGTCTCCGAGCCAGTCCTTCCTGATGCCGATCTTCGTGAAGATCTTCACGCGGTCGACGTACACCTGTGGTCGGGCGATCAGCTCGACGCTGTCCCAGATGCCCCCCGAGTTGCCGTCCGAGCGGAACGACGTCATCGACCCCGGTCGGTGCATCGCGTCGATCATGTGGCCCTTGATCTGAGAGATCGCCTTCGCCTGGTGGGTGCGGTAGGGAACCGAGAGCGGGTTCTCGGAGAAGTCGACCTGGACGTACTCGGTCTCGTCGCGCGGCGCGCCGTCTTTGACCACGACTACGTTGTCCTCGTCGAGGTCGACCCGGTCGGTGATGTCGAACTCGAACGGGTTGAACATGCCCTCGTGGTGCCCGAGGCACTCGCCGTTCAACCAGACATCCGCGAAGTAATCCACGGCCCCGAACCGGAGGTAGAGCCGCTGGCCCCGGAGCTCAGTCGGTACGCGGAAGTCCCTCCGGAACCACATCGTGCCGAAGAAGTCGCCGACCTCGGTCAGGTACCAGTTGGTGGGGAGCTGCATGTCCTTCCAGGACGAGGTGTCGATGTCTCGGAGGTGGTATCCGAGTGACTCGCCCGGCTCGTCTCCCTCGAGCGCGTACTTCCAGACGCCGTCGAGGCTCAGCCGGGGTCGTCCCTCGTGCAGCGAGATCATCGGATCGATTTGCCTCGTTCGTTCGCTCGGCCGGTCCAGCGAGAGTGTGGGAACGTTACCATCCGCCTTCGAAGGCTCCGCCGTCCGAAGCACCGGGAGGTGACGCATGGAAGAGCGGATCGGCTTCATCGGGCTCGGGGTCATGGGGAAGCCGATGGCGCGCAACCTACGGGCGGTTGGCCTCGATCTGGTCGTGCACTCTCGCTCTCCGGGCCCCGTCGACGAGCTCGTAGCGGATGGCGCCGAGCGAGCATCGGATCCGAGCGAGCTCGCCGCGAGCGTCGACGTCGTGATCACGATGCTCCCCGACACCCCGGACGTCGACCTGGTGCTGTTCGGCGAGCGTGGCGTCGCGGGCGGGATCCGTGCGGGTTCCCTCGTGATCGACATGAGCACGATCCGGCCGACGGAGGCGAGGCGCTTCGCGGAACGGCTCACGGCAACGGATGTCGCGATGCTCGACGCGCCGGTCTCGGGAGGCGAGCGGGGTGCGATCGACGGCACGCTCTCGATCATGGCCGGCGGCCGGGACGACGCGTTCGCGCGGGCGCTCCCGATCCTCGAGATCCTCGGCGGGAACGTCACCCACGTCGGTGGTTCCGGCGCCGGCCAGGTCGCCAAGGCCTGCAACCAACTGATCGTCGGCGCGACGATCCAGGCGGTGGGGGAGGCCCTCGTCCTCGCGGCGAAGGCCGGCGTCGACCCCGCGACGGTCCGCGAGGCGCTCCTCGGCGGATTCGCGGGGAGCAAGATCCTCGAGGTCCACGGCCAGCGGATGCTCCGGGGGGACTTCGCGCCCGGCTTCCGCTCGGCGCTGCACCTCAAGGACGCGGGGATCGTCACGGAGACGGCCGAGGAACTGGGGTCTCCGATCCCATCGTTCGCCGTCGCAGCAGCAGCGCTCAGCGAGCTCGTCGCGACCGGACGCGGCGACCTCGACCACTCCGCGCTCGTCAGGCTCCTCGAGGACCGGGCCGGCGTCGTGGTGTCGGGCGCGTCCACCGAGCCCGGCCGTCAGCCGTCCGAAGGTGCGCATTGAGATGCGACTGGAGCTGAACCTCGACTTCGAGGAGCGGTTCGCCGCGGACCGGTTCTTCTTCGGCGTCGCGTACGCCCCGTACTGCGAGGGAGGAGGGCTCAATCGACCCGACGGGTTCAAGAACACCGACTGGACGCGCCGTGCGCCGGACGACGACTCCTACGCCGAGGGGATCCGCTTCTGGACGAACTACGCCGACCATGTGCGGCTGGCCGCCTCTCTCGGGCTGAACGCCTTCCGGATGGGCATCGAGTGGGCGCGCTGTCAACCGTCCCCGTCCACCGAGCCGACCGAGCCGCCCGAGTGGGATGCCTTCGCGCTCGACCACTACGCCGACATGGTCGAGCTCGTGATCGATCTGGGGATGCAGCCGATCATCACGTTGCACCACTTCACGCATCCGCTCTGGCTGGGTCTCGACATCTGGCTCGAGGACCGAGGCCCCGACCAGCTCGTCGCCGCACAGGTCCGGATCGTGGACGAGATCAACCAACGATTGATGTCCCGAGGCGGCAAGAAGATGGCGCACTTCCTGGTCTACAACGAACCCAACCTGGTCCCGCTCTTCTACCACTCCCTCGGTTGGTATCCGGTCGAGCGCGTGGGCCCGGAGTACCTGCTCCCCGGGTTCGACACGATGCTGTCGCACTACGTCAAGGCCTACGACGGCCTCCACGATCTGTTCGAAGCGCGAGGGTGGGGGAGCCCGAACGTCGGGTACACGATCGCGAGCCTCAACCCGTACGAGTACGACAAGCAACTCGACGACCTGCTCCGACTGCGCAGCTGGGGCGTGGCGCGTGAGGACGCGGCCGCCCGGATCGCCGAGTGTCGAGCGGCATGGCGCGTGCGGATCGACGATCTCGCGAGGTCGCAGCTGACCGACGAGCAGTACGAGCGGTACGAGGAGATGGTGGGCACGATCGCCGGGCTGCTGCCGTCAGAAGGATTCACCAAGACGCTCGACGCCGTGTACGCGTCGCCCCGGGTGAAGAAGCTCGACTACCTGTCGCTGAACGTCTACGAGCCGTTCGGTGGTGCCCGCCGTGACCCGGGCGACACGGATCGGCGGGTCAAGTGGGAGCGCTACATGATGGACGGCGAGGTCTATCGCACCTTCATCCTTGCGAAGCACGACTTCAACACGGACCTGCCCATCTACATGGGCGAGAACTCACTCGGAAATCTTCAGCCGGCAGGCGAGGCCGCCCAACCTCGCCCAGACGGTTGGTCGCGGGAGCGCTACCTCAAGACCTACCTGATGGAGATGATCCGCTGCATGAAGGAAGGCGTGCCGATCGAGGGATACCTGTACTGGACGCTGGTCGACGACGTGCAGCCCCCACGCCTGGGTCTCTACAACTACGACTTCGTCAACCATCGCATCCTCGACACGGACGGCTTCGGTCAGCCGGCGGGCAAGATCTACGGCCATCTCGTCGCCGCCCTGCGGAGCGGCGACAAAGCGACGATCTCTGACGCCTTCGTGAAGGCCTATGAGTCACCGTAGGAAGGGCGCTAGGACTCGGAGCGGACCGTGGCCGGCAAAGAGCAGCCCGCTCGCGTCATCTCCGCTTCGGCTTCGAGGTACGGCACGATCTGGGATGGCGGGGGGCCGGGACCGACACCGATGACGTAGATGCTGTCGGGGCCCGGTGTGTCGTGACCCGGCTCGAGGTACGCGACCCTCGCCTCGTCGAGGCGGTTACACGAGACGTTCCGCAGGAACGAGAGCACTCCGATCGCGGCGAAGAGCATCCCGATGACGGCGAGGACGATCAGCGCTCCCAACGCCAGTTCCTTGAGCCGCTTCGGCACGTCACAACCTCACATCAGAGATCGAGGGCAGGTCCCATGGCTGCGGAAGGCGACGCGCCTAGCGTCGACGACGGGACCTCGCCTCCAGCCACCACGGGTCGAAGCCGCGGTCGTTCTCGTCGACCACGGTCCCGGGCGGGACGACGGCATCGATCGCATCGAGGGTGTCCTCGTCGAGCCGCACGTCCGCTGCGGACACCAGGTCCTCGAGCTGCTCCATCGTCCGGGGCCCGATGATCGCCGACGTCACCGCGGGGTGCGCGAGGGTGAACGCGATCGCCATGTGCTGCATAGGTAGGCCGGCGTTCGCGGCGATCTTGTCGAGGTCCTCCACGAGGTCGAGCTTCCGCTGGATCGCGGGGCGGGACTCGTCGAACTGCGCGGCGACCTGTCGCCCCTCGGCCCGCCCGGCCCGAGAGTCCGGCGACCGGTCGAAGGCCTCCCGCCGGTACCGGCCGGTCAGCCATCCCCGGCAGAGTGGGCTCCAGACGAGCACGCCCATCCCGTACTTCTCGGCGACCGGCAGGACGTCGAGCTCGATGTGACGCACGAAGATCGAGTACGGGGGCTGCTCGGTGCGGAATCGCGACAAGCCGCGACGCTCCGCGGTCCACTGCGCCTCCACGATCTGCCAGCCGGGGTACGTCGAGGACCCGAAGTAGCGGATCTTGCCCTGCCGTTGGAGGTCGGTGAGCGCGCCGAGCGTCTCCTCGACGTCCGTATCGACCTCGGGACGGTGGATCTGATACAGGTCGATGCGGTCGGTTCCGAGCCGGCGGAGGCTGTTCTCCACCTCGCGCGCGATCCACATCCGGGAGTTGCCCTTCTCATTGATCCCCGGCCCCATCCCACCGTGGACCTTCGTCGCGAGGACGACGTCGTCGCGACGTCCCTGCAGCGCCTTCCCGACGATCTCCTCGGACTCTCCTGTCGAGTAGACGTCGGCGGTGTCGACGAAGTTGATCCCGGCGTCGAGCGCCGCGTGGATGATCCGGACGCCGTCGTCGACGTCGGTGTTCCCCCACGAGCCGAACATCATCGCGCCGAGACAGTGGGTGCTCGCACGGATGCCGGTCCCACCGAGCGTTCGGTATTCCATTCGCGCCTCCTTGGCGTCGCCTCCTCGCCGGAACGCCGTCGCGGACGTGTGGGAACGTTAGCATCCCGCCGATCGAGGATCGGCGCGAGCTCGACTTCATCGGCTGAAGAGGGAGGACGAGATGGAGCAGCGGAGGCTCGGTCGCATCGGGCACCTGAGCAGCGTGCTGATCTACGGCGGCGCCGCGCTCGGTGACGTCAGCCAGGAGGTGGCCGACACCTCGATCCAGGAGGCGCTCGATGCCGGGATCAACCATTTCGACACGGCGGCCGGGTACGGCGACTCCGAGCTCCGGCTGGGTGAGTGGATGCCGCGCATCCGCGACCGGATCTTCCTCGCCAGCAAGACGGGCGATCGGACGGCCGACGCCGCGTTCGACTCGATCCGGCGATCGCTCGAGCGCCTGCGCGTCGAACGACTCGACCTGCTGCAGCTCCACGCCGTCTGCGACCTCGAGGACCTCGGTCGCGCGACGGGAGCCGGCGGCGCGCTCGAGGGGGCGCTGCGGGCCCGGGACGAGGGACTGATCGGCGCGATCGGCATCACCGGCCACGGGATGAAGGCACCGGCGGTGCACCTCGAGGCGCTCCGGCGGTTCCCCTTCGACACCGTGCTGACCCCGTGGAACTACCGGCTGTCGATCGATGAGCGGTACCGGCGCGATCTCGAGGCGCTCGAGGAAGAGATCCGAGCGCAGGATGCCGGTCTGATGTTCATCAAGGCCGTCGCTCGGAACCACTGGCGTCCCGGCGAGCATGCCTTCTCCACGTGGTACGAGCCGCTCGACGATCAGCCCACGATCGACGCCGCCGTCGCCTTCGCGCTCTCGCGACCCACGGTGACCGGCATCGCGACCGCGGGCGACGTCCGCCTGTTGCCGCTGCTGATCGAGGCCGAACGCAAGGCCGTGCGTGCATCGGTCGAGGAAGCGGCCGACGCACTCTCCCGCGTCCCGGAGATGGAACCGCCGTTCGTGCGCGTCCCCGGACGCGAGGTCCCCGACTGGATCGAGGAGATCGTGGCCGACGCCTGAGGTCGGCCCGCTATCGGTTCGATACGACGAGCACGGCGTACGGGTCGAGCGTCGGGACGTCCACGACCAGCGTGCCGTTCTCGACCCTCGTGGTGAGCTCCGACTCTCCGGCGAGCGAGAGCATCGTGCACGCGGCGTCGGCTCCCTGCCACGGGATCCGGAGTCGGAGATCCTCGATCGGCGCCACCGCGTCCGTCGCCGCGTCGTAGCGGTAGTCGAGCAGATGGAACACCTGCCGGTCGCCGTTCGCGTACCGAACGACACCCACGCCCGGCTCGGAGCTCGCGACACGCGCGGACGCGGGGACGCCGGCGCTCTCGAGGACGCGCTGTCGATCCTCGTCCCGGTAGTCGCGCCAGAAGGCGAGCAGCGTGTCCCCGTCGGCTCCGCGGGCCAGCGTCCGATCGAGCGAGTGCTCGGAGAAGATCACGACCTCGCCCCCGGCTCGGGCGAACGACGTCAACGCGGCGGCGGGGGCCTCACCCAGGTCCCGTGCCTCCGGCACCAGGATCGTGCGGTAGCGCTCCAGCGCCGCGGGGTCGAGCTCCTCGGGATTGAAGCGTCCGTCCCCCGCGTAGACGACGTCGAACTGCACGCCGGACTCGACGAAGACCTGCGCGAGCGCGACGTACTTCAGATGTCCGTCCGTGCGTCGCAAAATCGGGCCTTCGGCGTAGAGGATGGCGACGTCGTTCATCGAGCTCGTGCCCTCGTACAGGTCACGATGGGCTCCGATGAAGCGGATGTGATCCTTCAGGACGTCGGGAGCCGTGGCCGCGCGGCGTGTCTCGCCGTCGACCCCAGGCCACCAGTAGTAGCCCCACCGTCCGCCGTTGGCGTACGCCTCCAGGAACATCAGCTCGTAGTAGCGGCGATGGTCCTCGTCGGCGAGCTGCTTTGGAACGTTGATGCTCGGGCAGATCCACGTGGGTGCTCCGTTGAACGCAGAGCCCAGCCGGTACCAGGGCGCGAACGTCCCGCGCGGGAGGAGGAGGTGGGGCGATGGATGCCCGACCCGATAGTCGTTCTCCATCAGCACGAAGTCGACGTGCGGTCCCCAGACGCAGCCCCAGAGCGGGCCGAATCGGGGAACCAGGTTGCCCAGATAGCCGACGTTCGCGCTCACCGCGAACGTCGGATGCCGTGCGGCCGCGTACGCACGCAGATCCCGGATGAAGTCGGTCATCACGGCGAACGCCTCGGTCTCGTGGAAGTGGCGGTAGCGGTCGTACAGATCGTCGTCGGCACGGATCGCGCTCCGGAGCGCGTCGTCGTCCATCGACGCGAGCTCCGAGCCTTCGCCGGCCCGGAACCGCTCCAGGCACCGGGTGCAGAACCCCGATCCTCGCGGCTCCCGGTTCATCAGCCCGATGGAGGTCATGACCTCGTCGACGTTCACGACGTCCATCCCGAGGTCGACGCCGGCCTCGCACCGCTCCATCAGGTAGGTGCGGAACGTGTCGCTGTAGATGCACACGGAGTAGACGGGCTTCGATTCCCAGTAGTACCAGCCGCACTCCGCGGATCCGCCCTCGACGTCGCGACAGACCTCGTCGAGCAGGTGTGCCGTGCCCGGCTCTTCGTACACCTTCGACGTGAGCGCGATCATCGGCACGGAGAAGAGCGTCCGCTTGCCCTTCTCACGCGCCTCCTGGACGGACGAAGGCGAGCTCAGCTCGGGGTCCGCCCACATGCCGTCCACCGTCGTGCCGAACGCGGCGGCGAGGTCGGCCGGCATGGCCACGGCAGACACGAACTGGACCTGTCGATACCAATCCACCACGATGACCTCCCCGTCTCCGCGCGACGACCACCGCGCGGTCCGGGAGGAACCCTATGATATCGTTCTCACATTCGCGACCCGCCGAGGTCTGGACACCTCTCGTCCCGCCCGGTGAACGACGAAAGGAGCGGGAGGGATGAAGGCGCCGGCGGTGGTGTTCCCCGAGCCGAAACGGGTCGAGATCCGCGAGATGGAGCTCCCCGATCCGGGCCCGGGAGAGGTGGGGATCAGGACCGTCTGCTCGGGCATCAGCCAGGGAACCGAGCGGTGGGCCCTCACGGGACGCTACGGTCACTTCGACAGGGACTACTCCGCGTACTACCCCTGCTCGCCGGGGTATCAGGCCGCCGGCGTCGTGGAGGCGTTGGGTCCGGATGTCGAGGACCTCGAGATCGGCGACCACGCGTTCACGATGGGGACGCACTTCGTGGATACGGGCCACAAGTACCCGGGTCCGTGCCAGGCCTCCCATTCCGGGTACCTCGTGGCGCCTCGCTCGGAGGTCTGGCGCGTGGCGCCCGAGGTCGATCTCGCCACCGCCTCGCTGTTCCACATGGCGGGCGTGTCCCGGCACGGCGTCCGGCTGACCAAGGTGGAGCCGGGCGAGCTCGTCGTCGTGATCGGCCTCGGGATGATCGGCCAGATGTCCGCCCAAGCCGCGCGTCGGGCCGGAGCGCGGGTCATCGCGGCCGATCTGATCCCGCTCCGGGTGGAGATGGCCGAGAAGCATTCGGCGGATCGGGTCGTGGACGCGAACACCGAGAGGCTGGAAGACGTCGTCCGCGAAGAGGCCCCGGACGGTGCCGACGTGGTGATCGACACAACGGGGGACCATCGCATCTTCGACCGGTGCCTGGAACTGATCCACCGCGAGGGACGGATCACGATGCAGGGCTACTACCCCGATCCGATCTCGATCGACTTCCATCCGACACACATCCAGCGGCCGACGGTGATCTTCCCGTGCGGCTGGGACGACGAGTTCAACGACGAGCTGGCCGAGGACATGGCCACGGGGCGGATCGCGATCGAGCCGCTCATCACGCATCGGATCGGGTACCGGGACGCCGCGGAGGCGTACGAGCTGGTGGTCGAACACCCCGAACGTTCGCTCGCCATGGTGCTGGAATGGGGCGAGGGCTCGTAGGTCGAGACCACGACGCGAGACGAGCCGGAAGAACCGAAGCAGAGGCCAGAGGGAGGATCTGAGCGGATGGAACGCGGTGTCTACTTCGACGGATGGTTCCCGCGCCAACATTGTTATCACCCGAGCCTGCCACCTCGGCGACTCAAGATGGTCGAGGACCTCGAGGCGTATCACGCGACCTCGCTCGTCTGGGCGTCGCTCGGCGGCGGCTCGATCTCGCTCCCGTACCTCGAGCAGGAGGCGTGGGGCGAGGTCGACGAGCGGTCCCGCTTCTACGGCTTCGTGAACGACGCGGAGTTCATCGAGGCGTGCCAGGAGCGCGGGATCAAGGTCTTCGGCTGTGTCTTCGAGGTGCAGGGCTGGGAGTTCCCGGTCGAGTTGAACGAGGACGAGTCGAAGGTCCTGTCGATGAACGAGCTCCGCGGCGTCGGCAAGCGCGGATGGCTCGGCCTCCGGGAGTTCACACAGAACACGTATCCGAAGATCTGGAGGCCCCTCGAGGACTACTTCCCGGACGGGCTGGTCAACAGCGACGGCGAGAAGGTCACCGACATCCTCGAGGAGTGCACCTCGCGGGACATCTACGGCGCGGCATGCCACTCCACGTGGGTGGAGGTCCCCGGGAACGAGCACTACGCCTATCTGATGGACCGCAACAACCCCGTCTGGCGTGAATATCTCAAGGCGATCATCCGCATCCAGATCGACGCCGGGGTCGCCGGCGTCCACCTCGACGAAGCGGACCTGCCGATCTTCGCGACCGGCTACGGCGGCTGCTTCTGCAAGGACTGCATGAAGCTCTTCCGCGCCTGGCTCCAGGCGTTGCCGCCCGAGAAGCTGCCGGAACCCCTGAAGGACACGGACCTCGAGACCTTCCACTACGGCTCGTGGCTGCTCGAGCGGGGGTTCGACTTCAAGTCGGACCGGGAGACGACGCCCCTCTACTGGGACTACATCCGGTTCCAGCGCGAGACGATCGTCGGCTACTTCGCGGAGCTGGCCGACTACATCAAGGAGTACGGGAAGTCGAAGGGTCGCGACGTCCTCGTGTGCGGCAACTACTACTACCTCTCCCCGCACTACTACCCGTTCGAGCCGAAGGCGGACATCCTCGTCACCGAGATGAACGCTACGAGCTACCGTCAGCCTTCGTGGTGCCGCTACGCCGCCGGGTTCGCCCGAGGCAAGCCCGTGATCGTCGTCGAGAACCCCTACGGCGGCGTCGGGCCCGAGCTGCTCCCGAAGCTCCAGGAGGGCAAGGGCTACGACCTGTTCCGGATGATGCAGTACGAGGCCTCGGCGCTCGGGATCAACATGAGCGTGCCCTACGGTGCGTGGATGGGCAGCGTGATCGAGGACTCCTTCTGGGCGCCGCACGACCTGAACGTCGAGATCCAGGACTTCATCACCGACAACGAGCGCCTCTACTCGACCGAGACGTTCTCGGAGGTCGCCGTGCTCTTCAGCATACAGAGCGCGTACGACTGGGAGGAGCACGAGGGCTGGAAGCAGCGGTTCCCGTTCTGGTCGACGGTGGACGGCCTCGTCGAGCAGCACCAGCCGTTCGACGTCGTGGTGCTTCCCGAGGGGAAACTCCGAGAGGACTGGATCACGTCCGCCGACCTGTCCCAGTATCGAACGCTCGTGCTCCCCGAGTGCACCTTCCTGACGCCGGCGCAGGTGGAGGCCATCCGCAGCTACCTCGAGCACGGCGGTCACGTGATCGCCACGGGAGAGCTCGGGTCGAACCTCGATCCGTCGGATCGAGCTTCGCTCTTCGGGCACCCGCATCTCGTGCGATCGACCGCGGTCGGGGCGCAGGACTTCCTGGGCGGTCCGCAGGTGGTCATCGACCCCGGCGTGGACCTGGCCCTCAACATCCACAAGGTGGGGGACAAGGAGGCGGCGGTCCACGTGATCCGGTACGACTACGACGAGGAGCGCGACGAGGTCCCGGTCCTCGATCGGATGGATCTCGATGTGCGGCTGTCTCGACCCTTCCGGTCGGTGAAGGCGCTCAGCCCTCTCGGCGAGGTCGGCGCTCGTCTCACGTTCAGCCGCGAACGCCGGGAGATGCACCGCGTAGAGCTGGAGAACGTCCCGCTGTACGTCGTGGTCCACTTCCAGTAGCCGAGAGGCGCGGGAGGCTCATGGCTCGGATGGAGCAGCAGGGCGATTACGTCCCGCTCGACCTCGCCGAGGTCGCCACGGCGACCCTCGATGTGCTCGACACACGCGCTCGGCCGCCCGGCGGCGATGTGGCCCTCCACGGGATCCCGTTCCGGGTCTCCGGCGGTGACGAGCCCCGATTCGTGCTCCTGGAGCCCGGCGGCACGACGGTGGACGTGCCGGTCGGTGGTCGTGCCGACCGCGTGATCGTCGCCCACCGCCGGCTGCGGCACGGCGGGGCAGAGCTCGACCCACCGCCCGGATCCGTCCAGGCGACGTACACGTTCCATCTCGACGACGGGACCTCGGAGGCCGTACCGATCCGCGAGCGGATCGAGATCGTCGCGGCGGCCGACGAGGGGTGGGACGGCACCGTGTCGTTCGCGGCCACAGGGAGCGGCGAGTTCCAGCTCCCCGATCGCCATCGCGGACCATGGGATGAGCTGGGCGTGCGGCAGACCGAGATCGGCTACTCGAACACATCCGGCTACTCCCTGTGGGTCTGGGCCCACCCCCGCCCGGAGGCGTCGATCAGCCGGATCGAGCTCGCGCCCGGAGACGGGTCGGTCCTGGTGGCAGCGATCACCCTCGGCACGGCGAACGAGGATCCCTTCCCGACGGAGGCCGCCCGGACCGTGCGCGTGACGGCGACCGGATCGCATGGCCCGCTGGCCGAGCCCGTCGTCGAGGTGGATCGAGGGGAAGCCGGGTATGCGTTCCGCCTCCCCGATCGGAGCGTGCAGCAGTATCTCGACGACCCGCGACGTGGCTTCGGGGAGGATGCAGACCCGGCGAGCTCGAGTGCGTACGTGCGCGTGGCAGCCGCCCCCTCCGCGACCGTGGTGGTCCGTGACGATGCGGACGCGGTGGGCCGCTTCCGCTGGGGCGACCTGTCCGAGGAAGGCGATCCCCTCGATCGCGACGGGATCCGGGCGGAGGTGATCGAGAGGGGCCGCAACTGGGTCCACGTGACGGTCCTCGACGAGGACACCGGCATGCCGGTGCCGTGTCGCGTGCATTTCCGTTCGCCGGACGGCGTTCCGTACCAGCCGCACGGCCACCACGATCACGTGAACTCCGACCTGGGGACCTGGCACATCGACGTCGGAGGAGACCTCCGGCTCGGTCGCACCACGTTCGCCTACATCGACGGGACCTGCCAGGGATGGCTCCCCCGGGGCGACGTGATCGTCGACGCGGTTCGAGGCTACGAGTACGAGCCGCTCCGTCAGGTGGTCCACATCGAGCCGGGCAGACGGGAGCTCACGCTCCATCTCCGGCGATGGGCGCGGATGAACGAGGAGGGTTGGTATTCGGGCGACTCGCACGTCCACTTCCTGTCGGCGCAGGGGTCGCTCCTGGAACAGCAGGGCGAAGACCTGAACGTGGTGAACCTCCTCCAGAGCCAGTGGGGGAGCCTGTTCACCAACACGGAGGACTTCACGGGCGGTCCCGTGGAGGCTTCGGACGGTCGGTACGTCACGTGGGTGAGCCAGGAGAACCGGCAGCCCTTCTTCGGTCACATGGTGCTCTGGGGCTTGCAGCGGCCCGTGATGCCGTGGTGCACCGACGGTCCGTTCGAGGCCGAGCTGGGCTCGTGGCAGGAGACGACGCTGAGCCACTGGGCCGACGCCGCGCACGAGCAGCGGGCGACCGTCGTGATCCCGCACTTCCCCCAGCCGAACGGCGAGCCTGCCACGCTGATCGCGACGGGTCGCGCCGACGCGGTCGAGATGATCGTCCAGCGCCCGGCGCAGACGCTCGAGTGGTACCGCTACCTGAACGGTGGGTACCCGCTCCCGCTCGTCGGCGGGACGGACAAGATGTCGTCGGAGGTTCCGGTCGGCCTGTACCGAACGTACGCGTACCTCGGCGACGAGGCGTTCTCCTTCGAGGCCTGGACCGCCGCGGTCCGGGCCGGTCGCACGTTCGTGAGTGCGGGACCGATCGTCCGATTGTCCGTGGACGGGCACGGGATCGGAGACGTCGTCCGGCTCTCGGGTCCGGGGACCGTCGAGGTGCAGGCGAGTGCGGAGAGCGTCCTTCCGATGGCCTCGCTCCAGCTCGTCGTGAACGGCGAGGTCGTGGACGCCGTCTCGGAACCGTCGCCGGCACGACGGCTCGCCCTGTCGGCCACGGTGCGCATCGACGGCGATTCATGGATCGCCGCTCGATGCGGTGGGCCGGCGTACTTCGACTCCGAACGCCATCGCGACGTCTGGGGGCGGGGGATCTTCGCGCACACCTCTCCGATCTACGTCGCGTGCACGGAGGATCCGTGGTCGCGCGCCGACCCGGCGAACGACGAGCGGATGCGCGTCCTGATCGAAGCCGGTCTCGCCCGGATCCGACGTGGCCGCCGCTACCCGGAAGAGCGGATCACGCATCACCACACCGAAGCCGACCACGGGGCGTTCCTGGAGCGCCCCTTCCTCGAGGCCCTGGATCGGGTTCGAGCCCGCATCGAGGCCGGGCCGGAGCCCGATCGGTGAAGATCGGCGTCTGCTCCGCGAACTCCGGCCCGTACACGACGCGCGAGGCGCTGCTCGAGGTCGCCGACCAGTCGGAAGCGGTGGGGATCGAGTCGATCTGGGTCTCCGAGCACCTCGTGGTCGCGGACCCGCGCGAGCCGCCGTCCCAGATGAGCCCGGAGGATCCGATCCTCGGGCCGGTCGCCACCTTGGCCTTCCTGGCGGGCACGACGCGCTCCGTGCTGCTTGGCACCGGGGTCGTCGTCCTCCCGCTCCGGAATCCGCTGATCCTGGCCAAGGAGCTCGCCACGGTCGACGTCCTCTCCGGTGGCCGGCTGCTCTTCGGAGTGGGCGTCGGCTACGTCGAGCAGGAGTTCGAGGCGCTCGGCGTGCCGTTCGACGATCGCGGTCCTCGAACAGAGGAGTATCTTGCGGCGATCCGCGAGGTCTGGACGGCGACACGCCCGTCCTTCGATGGCCGGATCGTCAAGGTGGAAGGCGTGCAGGCGCACCCACATCCAGTCCAACACCCCCACCCGCCGATCGTGATGGGTGGCTACGCGCCTCCCGTGATGCGCCGGACGATCCGGGAGGCCGACGGTTGGTACGGCTGGGGCCTCGACCTCGACGAGACCGCGCGACGCCTGGAGATCCTCCGTGAGACGGCGACGTATGTGCCGAGGGGCGAGGGTCTCGGGCCGCTCGAGATCACGATCACGCCCCCCGGCGACATCGACGCGAACGCGGCCGTCCGCTACGCCGATCTCGGCGTGTCGCGTCTCAATCTGATGCTCCCGTGGAGACGGCCGGACGGTGGGCTTCCTCGGTTCTTCGCCGAGACCGTCGCCCCAGTCGTGGATCTGCACGGCGTCTGATCCGCACCAGGAGGTTCGACATGGAGAACCCGAACCTCGGAGGAACGGCCGGGTCGCGGATCGCGCGGCTCGTGGCCCCTCGGTCCTTCGACGTGGGGACGCAGCTCCTGCGAGACCCACCAGCGGGTCACGTCCTCGAGGATCCTCGTCTGTGGGGTGTGTGCGAGTGAGCGGCACGGGCGGGATGAGCATCTCCTGGCCTGTGCCCAACTCCTCGAAGCGGCGCTCGCGCGCGATCGCCGGGATCTCCCGACGTAGGAAGATGGGGAGACCATGAGCGAGGAACGAACGCGCGTCATCCGCCAGCTCGCCGAGGGTGGTTGCGTCGCACCCGAGGCCGAAGCCGACAGCCTGCTCATCGCTGCGCGAGACGGCGTCGGTCCGATCGAGGAGCTGGTTCGCCGGCGGCTCCGGGGTGAGCCACTCGCGTGGATCACGGGCTCGGTGGCGTTCTGCGGTCATCAGGTCCGGATCGACCCCGGCGTGTTCGTGCCGCGTCCGCACACGGAGGCGCTGGCTCGGCGCGCGATCGAGCTCCTGCCGGACGACGGCATCGCCGTCGACCTCTGCACCGGGAGCGGGGCGGTGGCGGTGGCGCTCGCCGCCGCCCATCCAGACGCCACCGTTGTGAGTACGGATGTCGACCCTCGGGCGGTTGCGTGCGCGGGCAGGAACGGCGTGGCGGTCTCCGAGGGCGACCTCGACGTGCCCTTGCCTTTCACGCTCCGTGGGCGAGTCGATCTGATGACCGCCGTGGTGCCGTACGTGCCCACCGAGGAGCTCCACCTCCTGCCGAGAGACGTGCTCGCGCACGAGCCACGCCGCGCCCTCGACGGAGGATCGGGCGGAACGTTCGTCCTCGTGCGCGCCGCAGGGGCAGCGGACAGGTGGCTCCGTCCGGGCGGGAGCGTGCTCCTGGAGCTCGGTGGCGACCAAGCTGCGGACATGACCGTGATCCTCGCCGATCTCGGCTTCACGGAAGTCCGTGTGCACACGGACGCGGACGGTCAGGATCGCGCGATCGAGGGCCGACTCGGGCCGCTACCTTCGGGCGCGGTCGGGCAGGGTTGAGTCGCCGACGTTCGACTCGAGCCAATCGACGAGCGGCTTCGACCGCTCGAGGAACGTCACGATCCGGTCCTTCGCTCGCTTCGTTCCGAGCC
>WUUC01166814.1_pt1 | contig 43614 bp, 65 predicted proteins | sample 6278441 | NCBI WGS metagenome assembly WUUC01 (sample SAMN13675441, study PRJNA597444) | soil metagenome | isolation source: soil | place: USA: Washington | collected 2017-10
AATTACCGGGTTGTATACAGGTCTGATGTCCGGCTCGGCCGCGATCATGCGGGAGAACGCAATTGCGGTCGCCAATGAATTGTTTGACGCGCAGTACGTGTTCTCGTTCGACACCCTTGCCGGCGGTCGTGGGACGCCATGTCCGGACGGCGGAGTGGTGGTGGGCGGCGTCCTCTATTTCCCCGGACAGGACGGCTTCTACAAGTTTGACGGTGCGCAGATTGAGCCGATCGGCAACTCGGCGGTCAATCGGTTCTTCTTTGGCGACTGTGACCCGTCAAGTTTCGATCAAGTCCTCGGCGCCGCAGACGCGTTCCGCACGCTGATCTATTGGGCTTACATCCCGCGAGAGGGTACCGGCGCGCGCAACGCTATCCTGGTCTACAATTGGGAGACCAATGAGTGGACCATCATTCGCTCAATCACCATTCAAGCGTGGTCGCGGGTGATGTCGACCGGCATCACCATGGAAGGCCTGGACAACCTCGCCGCTTCGATGGACGGCATTCAGGGCTCGCTCGACGACCGCATTTATGCCGGTGGCGGGATTCCTGAGTTCGGCGCGTTTGACGGTGACCGGCGGCTGGGCACGTTCAGCGGCGAGACGCTGTTCGCCTTCATGGGGACGGAGGAGACCCAGCCGATACCGGGTGCTCGAGCATTCATCTCGCACATTCGGCCGCTGATCGACACGCCATGCACTGCCCGGATGTACGGGCGGGACAATCTGAACGACACCCCGGTGCGCATGGCGTCAGCCGTGACCAACAAGGAGGGCAAGGTACCTGTCCTCAAAACCGCGCGGTATGTCTCCTATGAGATCTTCACCAAGAACGGCGACGCCTGGACCGACGCGCAAGGGATCGAGGTAGAGCTGGATGTGGCGGGCGATCGCGCCCTCGCCGAGCCCTCGGTTGCCAAGGTCCCGCCGATCTTTGCGACCGACGATCGCGGCGTCATCCTGACCACCGACGACGGCATATTGACCGAGGTGGTGGCATGAGCGCGCCACAACTCAACTATCCGCGGCCAAGGAGCGGCGAGCCGGCCGAGATATTGCGCTGGGCAGGGCAGCTGATTGCCGCCCTGGTGCAGCGCCATCGGCCATGGGCAGCTGGCCAGAAGACACTGGCGGCAGCGCCGGCAACCACCACGGTGATCTCCGACGAGCGCATCCGCGCAGGTGACACGGTCATCGTGGTACCGGGCAACGCTGCCGCAGCAGCCGGTGGGGTGTTCGCCGCCCTTGCCGATGTCGAGGACGGTTCTTTCACGGTCACGCACGCAGCGACCAGCGATCAAGTTATCGCCTGGGTCGCGACGACCACGAGGTAAGCATGCCAACGCAACGCCAGCGCAACGACCCAATGCGGGAGCTGAAGCGGCCGATCGTCTCGGCGAGCAACATGCTGACCAAGCAATTGCTCGACCGCAACATCGGCGAGAAGCTGGCGCCGGACTTCTCCAAGGATACCCGCTCCGGGTTCAAGGCAACCCGCGCCATGGCGCGCGACCCGCTGGTGGACCGCGCCCGCGAGCAGGTATCCCAGACGCTCAACGGCAAGTATCTCGACAACAACCCGTTCCGTGACCAAGCAATTCAGGCAGCCTTGCGCCCTGGTGCGGAGCAGTTTCAGCGGGTCATAGCACCAAGCATCGCTGCCGGAGCTTCACGCTACGGGCGCAGCGGCTCCGAGGCGAGCGGGGCGGCGTTCAGCGACGCGGCGCAGCTGTTTGCTCGAGAGAGCAGCGACACGGCGGCGCGCATCGGCTTTGAAGACTACCAGCGGGAGAGACAAAACCAGCTCGCCGCCGTGGGTATGACCGGCGACATCCAGGGCATGCAGGCCAATCAGGCCAACGCGCTCCTGGGGATCGGACGGGCGCAGGAGGACCAGCTGCGTAACCGGCGCATGGCTAAGACCACCGGCGCGCAAATGCTGCTCGAGGCGATTTCACCCGCAGCCGGGCAGTTCGGCACGACCACCACCAAGCTGCCGAAGCAACAGGGCGGAGGAGGTGGCGGCAAGGGCAGCTTCCTCAAGTCGCTGGCGCCGGTGATCGGTGGCGTTGCCGGCAGCTTCTTTGGCCCGGTTGGCACGGCAGCCGGGTCAGCGCTGGGCGCTGCCCTGTTCCCACCGCAGCAGCAGCAAGGCGGCGCTGGGGGTGCCTTTTAATGGCCAAGTGGGATTTCCTTAGCGGTTTTGCTGGCGCGTTCCTGCCTGCCTATCAGCAGAGCGGCCAGAACTTCATGGCGCAACAAGAGCAAATCCGCCGCGAGCAGGCAGCGGCCGCCGCAGCGCAGCAAGAGCGTCTGTACAAAGAGACGCAGCTCGACGAGCAGCGCGCCTATGAGGGCGAGCAGCTTCAGGGAACGCGCGCCTATGAGGCAGAGCAGGCGGAGATTGACCGCGCCCTGAAGTTGAAGGCCTTGGAGAGCGGCCAGCAGCACGACCTGGGCATGCTCGAGCGTGGAGCTGCGCTCAACCAGGAGACCGCTGGCGTTAAGCTGGCGCAGGAGGAGGAGGCGAAGCGGCAACAGGCGCTGATCGACCTTGCGCAGGACGAGGAGCAGCGCGCCCGTATGCTGACCGAGGCGAGCCAGGACCCGCAGCTTGCCGGGCTGATCGAGGCGGCGCCCACGCCAGAGGACGCCTTCAAGATGATGGCTGAGTTCAACCAGCCACCCGAAGCAGTCAAGCCGGTGGCGGTGGGTGCGGGCTCGACCCTGGTCAATCCAGAGACCGGCGAGCAGATCTTCCAGGCGCCGGCATCGGCTGCCGGCATCAACAAGCCGGCAGAGCTGGCGATGCTCGAGGCAATGGGCCTGCCGCCCACCCTGGAGAGCCTGGAGAAGGTGAGAGAGGCTGGACGGGCGCCGTCAGCCACCGAGGTCAAGACGCCCGATTACTTCCGGCAGGTCGAGCAGGCCAAGGCGGAGGGCAAGAGCACGGCAGCAGCTGCCCTGACCCTGCCCGATGAGATCTCCCAGGCAGAGGAAATGCAGCGCTCACTCGACCGCCTCGGCGCCCTGTCGGAACGGGCACCCTCTGGGCTGGTGGGCGAGACCCTGTCCGGCATCGAGGGCATGATCGGCGGGCAGGGTATTCCGGGGATCGACACCCCGGCAGCGCAGGAGTTTGAAGCTCTCGCCGCGCAGTTCACCCTGGAGAACGCCGCTGAACTCAAGGGCTCATTGTCCGACAAGGACGTGCAATTCCTCAATAACATGGGCGCATCCCTGCGCCAGAATCCAGAAGCGCGGGGCAAGATCATCGCCGAGGCTAAAGCCGCGATCGGACGCGGCATGGCCAAGATGAGAAAGCAGCTCGAGGGAGTGCGCGGCGGCAAGACAGCAGCCGAGGCCAAGGAGTCGCAGGCCGGCGGCGACGATCCATTGGGCTTGTTCTGATGGGCATGCTCGACGACTTCCGCTCGAAGAATCCTGCTTATGCCCAGGTGCCCGACGCCAAGCTGGCAGACGGCCTCTACAAGAAGTTCTACGCCGGCAAGATGGACCGCTCGCAGTTCGACTCCAAGGTTGGACTAGCAGCACCCGCACCGGCGCAAACTAGTCCAGTGCCTGTCGGGCCAGCGCCGGACCCGGCAGTCACCGGCTCGCCAAAGGACGCGATCGGCCAGGGTCTCACCCTGGGGTTTGCCGATGAGATGTCTGGCGGGCTGTATGGCCTGGGCGCCCTTCTGCGCGGCGAGGAGTTCGGCCCGGCATATGAGCAGCAGCGCGACCTGAAGCGTGAGCAGTACAAGGCCTATGCGGAGGAGAACCCCGGCAGCTCCATGGGGCTCGAGCTTCTGTCTGGTCTTGCGACCGGCGGGCTCGGCGCCGGTGCTGCCGCAGCCAAAGGCGGCATGACGGTGGCCAAGGCTGCGGGAGTGGGCGGCGCCGTGGGCGGCGTCCAGGGTGCTGGTACCAGCGAGGAGGAGGACGTTGGCGGGCTGGCAGTGGATACGGCGCAAGGCGCTGCTCTCGGCGCTGGCACTGGCGCTGCTCTACAGGGTGCGGGCAAGATGGTGGGCGACGCGAGCAGCTACCTGTTCGGCGGAGCGGGCAGGGCACGCACGCCCACCGAACAGTTCAAGCAGGCAGGCGAGGAGCTGGCCGAAGGCCTCGACCCATCCAAATACAAGCGACAGGTCGACACGCTGCAAAAGGCTGGGGTCGATCTGACAGCCGGACAGAGATCGGGCAACGTGCCTCTCAAGACATTGGACGAGACAGTCGCGCCAACCCTCCTTGGTGGCGGCGTTCGTTCGACCCTGGAGGATCAACAGACCCAACTACAGCGCAAACTCATGCAGCGAGCCGGGTTCAACCCTCGCGATCTGCGTGAGGGTGTGGTGGACGATGAGGTCATCAGCCGGGCGAAGCTGCGTTTCAGCAACCGCTACGCCGAGGCGCTGAGCGGCAAGACGGTGAACCTCGCCGAGGACCGGGTGATAGATCGTCTGGCCGAGGTCGAGGCGCGCCACGCTGACCTCCTCGAGTTTGAGCAGGCGCCCAAGCTGCGCCGGGCGATCGACAACCTGTTGGACAAGGCGACGCGTGAGCCTTTGACCGGCGAGGGCTATCAGCGGCTGCGCTCCAATCTGGGCAGGCGATCGAAGAACGCCCGGATGACTGACCCGGCAGTTGCGGACCTCTACAAGGACCTGCAACGCACCCTGGACGATGCTTTCCTCGAAGGCGTCGACGGCACGACCGCCTCGGCCAAGAAAGGGATTGACCGGGAATACCGGAATTTCAAGGCGATCGAGAAGGTTGCCAAGCAGGGCGGGCAAGGGGTCAGCGCCGGCACCCTGCCGCTTGCCTCGCTCAATCGCGCGGCCGAGTTCGCCACCGACGACTTCAAGGAGCTGGCGCGCGCCGGCTCGGCGGTGTTCGGTTCAGGCACGCCCAACTCAGGCACCGCCAGCCGGGTGCTCGGCCTGACCGAGGGCGGCATCGGGCAGGTAATGCGCGGCGGGATCATTGCCGGCCAGACGCTCGGCCTCGGCCGCGGCGCCTCACCTGCGGCGACCAGGGCGGGCGGTGCGCTCACCACGGCGTTGGCGCCAACCCTGTCCGGCATCGCAGAGCGTGAGCAGCAGATGCAGGAGCGCAAGGAGACCCTGGCAGAGATGCTTGCGCAGAATCCCGCCGTGGCGCAGTCGCCCTACGCACGCAGCCAGCTCGGCCTCAGAACCGTTCGCAGCTCGAGGAATATCTGATGACCGAGATTCACGACCTCTCGACCAGCGCGGGCAGCAACACGGCGGACTTCCCGGAAGGCCTCTTGGCCAGCCTGTTCAACGATCGCCTGCGTGAACTCGAGGCGGCAATGCGCCGTCGCTGGAACCTCGCCGAGTGGTTTGAGTTCGGCGACGGCGACCTCTCGGCGACGTACACCGTCATCTCGGCGACGCAGTTCCGGGTGAACGGCGCCGACGTCAGAACCAGCTACCATGTGGGCAGGCGGGTGCGGGCAATCGGCTCGCTCACCACCACGATTGTCGGCTCAATTACCGAGGTCACCCTCGACTCGGGCAACACCACGGTGACCGTGGTGTGGGATGCAGGCGCTCTTGCCACGGAAACGGTCGAGATCCAGCTCGGGATCGTCTCGGCGGTCAATACGTCCATCCCAGGCGTGGCGGCAGCCCTCTCCGGCATCACCATTCCAATCCGGCGCATCACCGTACAGCGCCGCACCACGCGTGCTCGAGTGACTGGCGACGAGATCGTCACGGTGGACACCATCACCTACGTCAAGTCGGGCGGTACCGCCGTCGCCCTGTCGATCGAGGCAATCATCTCCTACCTGGACGAGGCGGTCACAGCAGCTATCCAGGCCAACGTGGCTGGCACGATCGAGGTAGTGATCGGCAGCACGGTGCGCTCCTTCCTGCTCGACCAGGACGTTGAGCATGTGCGCAAGCAGGCATCGGTCAAAGGCGTCTTCACCGGCCTGTCAGCTGGCGCCAAGACCATCCTGATTCGCATGCGCCGTCCCGCCGGTGACCTGGATATCACATACAACCCCACGCCTTCGGACAACGCCGCAATTGCGGTTGCGACGGAAAGCGTCGTCACGATCGAGGAGTTCTGAGGGTGGTCACACGGCAGAAGTCGACAGAGTGGACCGAAGCTACCCTCCTCGACCTTGAGGACGAGTTTCTTGCCAACATCGTGGTGAACGGCAAGCCTCGCTCGAGGCGGATCAAAAGGAAGAACGCCGGGCTTGGCCTGGGTACAGCCGAGGTGCCGATTAACGAGGGTATCACCCTGATATCCGCGGGCGAACATCTCGGCCGGATGCTCAACATCAACAACACAGCCGGCGAAGTCACCTTGTTGCTGCCGAGCTTCAACGCGTTCGGCAGCTGGCGCGGTCCGATATTCTGGGCACGCATCCGCGGAGGTGACTTCCCGGTCAAAATTCAGGTCGCGGTCGACGATGAGATGAGGACGCCGCGGCCGAACACCACCGCTGCGTCGGACAACATCGTCTTTATCGGCAGCTCGACCGCCAACGCGGACGAGAACGTGTTCTGCATGCTCAAGGTGGGTGGATTTTGGGTGCCATGGGCGCCGATGGGCGTGCGCCTGGGCGCGGGTGATGACACGTCGGGCGGCGTGTCCGGCGCGGAGGGGACGCTGACCGCCAAGGACGAGGGCGTGACCCTCTCCGAAACGGTCAGCTCAATCAACGTCGTCGGCTCGGCGGTCTCGGCCGCTATGGACGAGCTGATATCCGGCCAACTTAACGTGTTCGTCTCGCCCACCGCTTTCGGCGAGACCACGTTGACATTTGCCGACCCTCTGACGTGGGACGTGGACGCGGCGCCCAACGCCAGCCTGACCATGACCGGCAACTGTACGATCAACGTGATCAACGCGCAGGCGGGCGGGCGCTATGCCCTGGTGGTCATCCAGGACGCAGCGGGAGGGCACGATCTCACCTTCGGCACTGGTTTTGCCGACACCGCGACGATCGACCAGAACATTGACGCGGTCACCATCCTTAACTTCTACGGCCACGAGTCAGAGCTGCACAACGCCGACAATGTGGGCGACGGTCTGAGCATCGTGGACCTCGCTGCGGCAGCGGTCATCGTTGCCGCGGATGACGTTTTCATCATGGAGCGGCTGTCGGACGGCGAGCCGCTGAAGGCGACCGCCCTACAGATCCAGGGCGCAATCACAGCGCCGATCGACGAGCCGGATGACCGCGAGCTGACCGACGATCTCCACAACCGGGTGATCGAGCTGGACGGCGCAGCAGCCGAGGTCACGGTACCGGCAGCATTGACCGCCGGGTTCTTCGTCACCCTGGTCAACAAGAGCGGCGGCAACATCACCATCGTGGGCGACGGTATCACGGTCGCAGGCGATCTCACCCTGGGAGACGATCACTTCGCCACGATCTATCGAGGGCTGACAGAGGCGTTGTCGCGGGTGTCGGGATGACCCGGCGCTATCTTAAGTTCGGCAATCGCGTCCTCGGGTTCGGTACCGGTGGCCTGCGTATCTCGCTCGGCGAGCGCTTCGAGGATCGCAACCCGGTGGAGATCCCGCCAGACGAGGACCCGGAGGAGGAGCCGGACGAAGAGGAGCCGGAAGGTACGCCGCCCACGTGCTTCAACGATACCGGGCAGGTGCAGGAAAGCTCGGCGCCGAAGTCGTTCGACGTTCTGGCCAACGATCTGGGCACCAGACCGCTCACCCTGGAGATTGTCGAGCTGACGGGCGACGGCTCGGCGCAGGTGGTTGCCGGCAAGATCTTGTACACGCCACCAGGGGCGCCTGGTTTCGCCAACATCATCTATCGGGCCACCAACCCGTTCGGCTCCGCCAATGGTGCTCTGGGGATCATCGTGACTGCGGCGCCAGTGGTGGGCGTTGCGCCGTCGGCGGTGAACGATGCGCGTTCGGTGTCCGCTGGTGCAGCGCCGCTCGCAATCGACGTCCTCGCCAACGATACCGGCACCGCCCCGCTCGACCTGTCCACCACTATCAGTCTGTCGGGTGTTGGCACGGCCGTGGTGATCAACAAAAAGATCGTCTACACGGCGCCGGCTGCGGTGGGAGGTACCGCGGTCATCACCTACACCGTGACCAACGCGGTGGGCAGCGATACCGGGACGCTGACCATCAACGTGGCAGCTCCGCCGGCCGAGCAGCCGGGCGAGGAGCGAGGCCTTGATACCGGCCTGCGCCGTATCTTCGTGAGGAAGAACGGCAGCAACAACAACAGCGGGCTGGCGTCCAATCAGGCCAAGCTCACCATCCAGGCGGCATGCAACATTGCCCAGCCGGGCGACGTGATCTCCGTGGGCGACGGGCTCTATCGCGAGAGGATCACGCTGACCAACTTCCCGGGCACCTCGGCCCGCCCTTTGTGGATCGCGGCGGAAAACCCGGGCGAGGTGCGGATCTCCGATCTTTGGCCAGAGGTGGACGCTGGCACCCAGGTATGGACATCCGAGGGCAGTGGCGTCTTTTCCGCAGCGCATGAGCGGGTCTACACCGGCGAGCACGACGGCGACTTCCTGCTCTATTACCGCACTGAAGCCAACCTCGCCGCCGGGTCAATCACGGTCGAGGGCGACAGCATCGATAAGCCCGACTACGGCATAAGCTTTGCCAACAACCGGGTGTTCATCAAGCTGCGCGGCAGCCTCAATCCGAACGGCCGATCAATCCAGCTGACCAACACCTTCGGCCGCTCGACCGTCACCTTGAACAACGCAGACTTCGTGATCCTCGACGGCTTTGTGATCGAGGGTGCGGGCAACAGCCGGGCGGTGTCGATCAATCAGGCATGCGCCTCGCCACAGATCCGCAATTGCGAGTTCAAGTACGCAAGATTCGGGGTGGACTGCCCTTCCAACACGATCGTGGAGAACTGCCACTACCATTATCCGGGGATCGACGAGTGGGCGCGGGAGATCCACGAGGCGAACGGCGACAATTCGGACGGCGCCTTTGCCCTGGTGAAGCGGCATTTTACCGGCGACATCATAGGGTCGAATGCTGGCAATGCCCTCCTCGAGGGATCTATTGACCGTGGGTTCGCCCAGAAGTCGACCAACGTCATCCTGCAACGCAACACCATAGGGCCCTGCTTCGACGGCATGCGCCTGGGCGAGCATGCGGCCAGCGTGGCCCGGTTCAATAAGTTCAAGTTCTGCCTGGATGACGGCATACAGCTCGAGTCCGACACATCCACCGGCTCGAGCGGAATTCTGCGGGTGCACGACAACCGGTTCACAGACTGCTTTTTCGCGACGTCGCACCAGTCATCCGCCCTCATCGGCGACCACCATGTTTTCCGCAACGTGTTTGAAGGAGGGTTTGACCCGGACGTTGTCCACCCTGCCGGGTTCATCAAGTGCATCTTCACGCCAACTACAGTCCGACTGAACTACTATCACAACCTCTTCATTATGCGCACCGCGCTAAGTAACGAAGGGTTCGGTACCAATAAATGGGTGTGGTTTGACTTCGCGCCCAATGGACACGCCGAGCGGATCATCCATTTCCGCAACAACATCGTGATGTTCAAGGACAAGCTGGACAACGGCTCCGGCGGCAACCCGGTGAACGTCAACAACAACGTGCTGGTCGCACCAGCGGCCAACGCCTTGTTCAGCGGTACCGGTGGGCTGTTCGTCGGCACCACCGAGGCGTCCATGAACCTGAACGCTGACTACTCGCTGAAGAGCAACAGCGCCGCGCGCAACCGCGCCGCAGCTCTGCCCGCAGGCCTGCCCGACAGCCGCTCGAGCAACCTCGATTGTGGGCCGTTCCCGTTCGGCGAGGCGCCCGGTCTCCTCTGGCCGTTCGAGGAGCAGTTCGACCTCAGCTTGCCGTCGAGGTGGCCCTTCTCATCTAGTTCACCGCCTCCGCCGGCACCTCCGCCAACCGGCGGAGGCGAGGAGCCAACCGGCGGCGACGAGCTAACCTTCATGTATTGGAACTGACATGGCGCGGGCTGATGTGATCGCTACAGCGGCGCCATTCAACGCGCCCACCAACGGCTCGACGCCGGCAAGCTCTGCCTTGCAGGCAGCCATCAACGCCACGCCGGAGAACGGGATCTGCGTGATCCCGCCGTGTGACAATGGCTATGTGCTGACCACGCCGCTGATCGTACCGGGAACGAAAAAGTTCAAGCTCCTGGGCAGCGGCTGGGGCGGGACGCTCCTTCGCCAGACGGCCGAGGGACAGGACGTCATCCGCTTCGCCACCGCAGGTGTCGGCACAGACCAGGATCGCTTCAGCGACTTCTGCGAGATCGCGGGGTTTGAGTTACGCTGCAATACCGGCAACGGGTCGACCGACTACAGCCCGAATTTCAACCGCTGCACCTATGAAGGCGTGCCGATCGGACCGTGCGGCATCGTCTATGACGACACTGTGCTGCCCAGCTCGGCCAACGCCTCCAGAAACGAGACGTGGCCACTCACCTTCTGCACCATCCGCGACTGCACGTTTTCGGTGACCACCAAGGGCACCGGCCACAAAATGGGCGGCGTCTACGTGTCGGGCGCTGCGTATGGCTGGAAGTGGCTGCGCCTGCGCGGCGACAATATGGGCGTGATGATTGCCGTCATGCTGCCGGGCGTGCGCCGCATCCTGTCAGAGACCGGGGCGGGTACCTTGAACCATAGCGGCGGGAGCTATGCGGCCAACGCCGAGGTTGAGGCCTGCTTTCATACCAAGTTCGGCACGGCACCAACCGGGCTCAGCCGGCGCACCAAGATGTTCACCAAGTCGCCCGGCGCAGGAACGACCCAGCTGGCATTGACGTCGGGCGGTGCCACGATCAACCCGACGCTTGGCACGGCGCCGCTCTACGTGTTCGCCGTCGAAGAACACAGCGACGTGTTCTCGCCTGATGGCACCATCATTGACGACATCACGCACTACGGCGGGCACTGCACGTTCAGCATCCCGCAGCCGGAAGGGCTCAAGGTCGGGCGGATCGACGCTTACGGGCAGGACGCCTGCCTGTTTGGGGTCGACGCAGTGGCGAGCGGTACCGGCAGCCGGGACGAGGCAATCAGCTGCGAGATCGGCGGTCCGATCTACGCCGAGAGCCCGCAGACCAACCCGATTGCCGCCGCGGAAAACTTCGTCAAGATCCACATGGCGGGCGGCAAGCTCTCGGGCTTGCAGATCCGCGGGACCGACGCATCGGGCGGGCGTCCCAAAGTCCGCCTGGACGGCATAGGGTGGCAGGCGGACGGTATCTACCTACTGTCTAGCGCCGGACAGGATCAACCAGATCTGATCGTGGACGGTGACGGGATCGAGGTGCGGGGACTGGCACACGTCGACTGCACCGTGACAGACAACGGGTCAAACAACACAATCCGGGTGGTCGAGGACGACGCCACCGCGGCCTTGCATGCGGTGATATGACCATGGCAGGCGTGAACGTTCTCTACCGGCGCATGAAGCAAATCAAATACGGCAACAGCTACAGCGCCGAGGTCCTGGCAAACGACGTCGGCTGGCTCATTCGGGAGTGCGCCCGGATGAAACGGCCGGAGTTGTTCGACGAGCTGGTGATGCGTCTGGCGCAGGACAAAGGCGAGGAGCGCGTGCTGCGGATCTGGCGCCTTCAGAGCACTTATGACATCTACATGCGAAAGCGTGCACAAAAGGCGATCCAGCGAGGGGCAAAGCCATGAAGTTCATGATGCAATTACCTGATGGCAGTATCTGGCCGGTCGGGGAATCCGAGGTGCGCAAGCTGCTCAAGCTGGACGATACCGCGCCACCCTCGAGCGGCATCATCTGGGAAGACAACTTCGAGCGTTTGCGCGTCGGACGCGGTACCAGACCGAAGGACCCGGACACGCCTTATGATGACATCTTTACCGGCTGGGGCGCTGACCAGCTGCCGGACGCGCCGAACCTCAGCCAAGCGGTCTATGGGTGGCACCCATCGGTCTACCACATCAGCGAGCACGGCCTCGAGCTGCGCGCCCTGGCAGACAAGTCGAGCCGCACCGGGTACCGCGCCGGCATGATCTCCATGGAGCGTCATCTGACGTTCCTCTATGGGCGGGTCGAGGTCGAGCTAAGGATCTCCGAGCCGTACCAGCCCGGCCTGCACGACTCGCTCTGGCTGTTGGCGGCGGACGGCAGCTGGCCACCGGAATATGACATTCTCGAGGTGGTAAGCTCCAACAAGCACGCCCCGAAGGGACCGGTCAACTCGCTGACCTTCAACGCCAAGACCGCAGAAAAGGGCTACCTGAAGCACCACGCCGTACCTCGTGGGTTCATCCACGATTGGCACGTCTACGGCTTTGACTGGCGACCGGACGGCCTCAGCTGGGACGTCGACGGCAAGCAGGTGCACACAGCACCAAATCTGTACAATAAGCCCATGTACTTCGTCGCGACGCGGGAGATGGGCGGCTCGGCAAACAAGGACTTTCCGAACGACTTTCAGCCGGGGACTCAGTGGCCCTCAGCGCTGACCCTGCGCCGTCTGACCATCACACGATAGACCATGTCCGCCGGACCTGCGCCCACACAGCACGGTTGTACTGATGTGCGTGCGGTCGGGGGCTGGTGAAAAATGATAATGGATATGGCTAGCGTGAAAGAGCAGAGCGGCGTGATATCGCTTGTCGCAATCGCCGCCTGGATTGTGATCAGTCTGATGGGGATCATTCCCCAGAACACCCTCGTCATTGACGAGCTGTCGCGGATCGCCGCTGCCGTCAGTGAGCTGGAAGACAGCTCAGAGCAGCAGCTGCGCGACCGGGACGAGCGCATCGCAGCCAACCACCGCGCCCTGGAGGAGAGGGTGTCGGCGTCGGAGAGCGTCGTGCTGCGCCTGGGGCTTGGCGTCGAGAACAACCGCGAGTTCATCACCAATACTGCAAGCACGCTGAACGGTATCAATGCAGCGCTTAGTGATATTAGGATTGAGATGGTGAAGGTTGCCGGGCGCCTCAGTGAGATTGATCGGCGCACCGGCGGCAAGGCTGACGAACCGTAAGACAACGACCACCAGGGGAGAGAGACATGATTAGGAGAATGCTCCACGGCATGGGAGCAGAGAGGTTTTCCAAAACGGTTGCTGCGATCCCGTCGGCAATCTGCATGGTGCTGGTTGCGGCAGGGGCAATCACGGACGATGAAAGCGTCAAGATCGTGGCTGCCTTTGCCGCCCTGGTGCCTCTCCTGGTCTACGCGTTTCCGGCGAACGAGTTGACCATCAAGGAGGCTGATGCCGTGAGGAGCACGCCCACCGGCACGACCGTTCTGCCGCTGCTCCTGATGCTCCTGCTCGTCGGCTGCGCGCCTGGGCAGCAACAGACGCTCACAGCGGAGCGCAGGCTACAGATCGCCTGCGGTGCCTACGCCAACACGCTGGACCGCCTTGCTGTGCAGGAGCGGCGCGGGTTCCTTAGCGAGTCGGCCGGCAACCGGGTTGATCTGGCCGTGGAGATCATCGAGCCGATCTGCCTGCGCAAGAGGAAGGCAGATATGGAGACCATGCTCGCCGATGCGGAGCGTGCCGTGCTCACCATGATGGACGAGGTGCAGCCATGAATCCGCAGACCATGAAGCTGGTGCTAGGCATTCTGCAATCAGCCGGGGTCCTGCTCGGCGCTGCCCAGGCAGGGCTCAGAGGTGAGCTGACGCCCGAACAGATCCTCGAGGAGTGGGAGAGGATCGACACGGATGTGCTGGCAGCCGGCGACGAGTGGCGTCGCGCTCGAGCAGCAACCGCTCATGCTGACATTATGCGGGACAGGCTAGAGGATACATGAGGGCAGCTCTGCCGCCGGTCAGTATCATGCCGCCGGAGATCCGCAGGCCTCCAGCAAAGACCAGGGCGAAGGAGCCGGGCGCCTGCGTCGTCGGCGAGGCCATTCCCGACGTGGTCAAGCGGGTGGCGTCGCAATTGGGCTGGGGTATCGGCACGGTCGAGACCCACCCGAACGGCCAGACCATCGTTGCGGTGCATGGCTATGCGGGCGGAGCGGACGACCATGGCGGGCTGTTCGAGGTAAACTTGAAGGCGTTCCACGCCATGGACACGGCGCTAAGGCGGAGGAATCGTCGGGGGATCTGGTAAAAAATCGGGGCGCCGGCAGAAACCGACGCCCCATCTAGCGGATCAAGGAAAAACAAGTAACGCCCGCGATCAGTCTACCCTGAGAAAGGTGTGGGCTCCAAGCACTCCTAGCAGGCGCGCCTTGCTCGAGTGCGCCCAGCTCGGCGCCTTGTCGCTGCGGTACAGCTCCGACGTCAGATAGTGATTCGCCCCGGGGAACCGGGTCGAGAACATCCGGCTGCTCAAAACCCCGGCAGCTACAGCCAGCGCCGCAAGGTAGTCTCGGTCTTTCTCGTCGACTGCGAACGTCTTGTGATAGTTGGCGTCGCCTCCCGCCATGCAGGAAAACTGCGACGGCTGGGTGCATACATCCGCGATCGTGTCGGGCCAGCGTGGGTCGAGCCAGCGGTTGCGGATGACATGACCCACCTCCGCCATGCCGATGATACCCTCGCTGCGCGCTTCGCCCCACAAGACGCGGGCCATCATCAGGACGTCGATCATGGTTGCCGGCCCGGCGGGTGGCCCTTTCTTCATGACGTTCTCCAGAACGCTTGCAGGACGGCGAGCAGCGCCGCAATCAGGATCTGCCCGGCGCCGCCTATCAGGGTGATCGTGATGATTGCCCGTCTGGCCTCGCCCATCATGAAAGTCGCCAGGGCGGCTCTGAGGAGGTAGTCATCGGGCGGCGGCGCCATGCGCACGGTGCCCGGCAGTTGAGAGACGTTGGGCACGGTCACTGCCGGGTCTCCTCGCCCTCGTGGGCCTTCCTGCCCTTGAGGGCCATGACAAGCGGCCAGAAGAACGTTGTCACCAGGAACGACGTCCACAGCTCCTTGTCCTCGGTGTATTCGAGGACCACGGCCAACCAATAAAACATGCCCGCCAGGAGGTAGAGGACGCCGAGTATGATAATCCACGTCATGCCGCGCCCTCCTGTCGATGTACGTGGAGCCGGACGCCGGGATCTGCCAGCTTGTCGAATACCTCGGCGCAGCCGATGACGTCCGCCATGGCGTCGTGGGCGCCCTCCAGCTCGTGGCCGCATAAAATGCGCACCGCCTCGGCGAGGGTGGGCGCCTTGTAGTGTCCAGGCCGAGCGAAACCAGCTGCAATCTGCTTGGCAGTGGCCGGCACTTTGCACGGTATCTTGGCCTGCTCCATGGTGCAGTAGATCGACGGCCAGTAGATCGGCAAAGAGCCCGCTGGCGTGTACCTCCCCAGGGCGATGTTCATAATCCAGCTATCGAACGCCATGTTGTGCGCAACCACCAAGTCGCTCTGGGTGAGCATGGAGAAGAACATCTCCGTGGCTATACGCTCGCACAGCCCGCAGCGATCGGCCAAATCGCGGCTGATCCCATGGACAGCCTCTGCCCTGGGATGAGGATCGACGCCCGACGCGACGAGAAGATTGACCCGCGCCCGCTCGACGTCACCATCGCGATAGATGTACGCCAGCTGCATGAGGTGAGGCTGCGACGGGTCATTCAGCGCAGCCGTCTTAATGGGCAAGCCGGTGGTTTCGGTGTCAAAAATCAACACTCTCAAGTCACTCTCCTTTTTATGTTCGGCCGGACGGCGGCTGTTGTGGACGGCCCTCGACGATCGACTCCAGCCTCCTGACCCAATCGGGCGGCAATCCGTCGATCCAGTCCATATTCAAGCGCAGGAGTTCCTGACCTTCGTCATAGGTCGACTGCTTGAGGTCCGCGGCCAAGTCCTTCGCTGCCGCCATGGCGTTTGGCCTAGTTGTATGCGGGCCGATCTCAGACCTCTTGAGAACAACCGATGACGTGCTGGCTGCCTGCTTGTGGGTGTTCTTCTGGCGGTCGATCGGGTGCTCGACCCGCGGCGGCGCCTCGTAGCCAGACGTTGGGTAGGAGTCCGAATCCGGGTCCGGGTCGCCCGTCAGACAGAACAGCTTGAACTCGATGTTCTTCACCGCATAAGACAACGCCTGCCCTAGTTGCTGGGCGGTGAAGGTCTTTTCTTTCGTCTGACTTGGCTGGACTGACGGCATGCAGCATTCGATGAAAGTGCCGTCCTCCGAGTCGACATAGGTAACCTTGGCCATGATCTTGATGACGCCACCCTCAAGCGTCTCGCACGAGACGACGCTCGGGTGGCGGACAATGCCCAGCTCGGCGAAGTGGTCGCGCAGAGCTTCGGTGACTGCCTCGTGGCCTGCGTATTTGTATTTGGCGTGGGTGTTGGTGGCGTCTTTGGCGACACCATGCACTCGGCGCATGACTTCAATGATTTTTGCGTGGATCGACATGTCTACTCCTTGCCCTGGACCGGCATTTTAGCGCGATAGCGCGCTATGTCACCTTTAATCCGCAGCTGCGGCGCTGGATTATTCAGCTCGGCGCCGTCGATTGTCACGCCCTTGGTGAGGTCAGCCAGGATTGCCTCCTTATCCGGTCTAGGGTCGGGCGCCTCTGGCTGCACCATGTAGTCGAACGGGATGCGCGACTGATCGGTAATGCGCACGCTCGCCCGGCCCTTGGCCATGGTGATGGTTGCACTGTCCATCCGCAGCGTCTTGTCGGGTGACAGGTCCATGGCCTGCCCGATCAGACGGCGCAGGCCTTCGTTGCGCAGCTTGAACGACTCGAGTCGTGCCTTGAACGCTTCGATCTTGGCGCTCAGCCCGACAACCAGGATGTCGTTCTCGTCCAGATCCTCGAGGAGGGCGGCGACGATCTCTTTGACCTGGGTTTCACCCTCAAGGAGCGCGTCGATCACTGAGGCGTCGGTCAGATCGACGTCGCTCCCCAGGCGCTCGCACAATTCGCGGAACCGGGCGAACTCAGTGAACAGGTTGGGCAGGGGTTCGCTCATTGCCTTGTCTCCTTCCACTTCTCGACGCACGCCGGGCAGGCGTGGCAGAAACCACCATCCTTGGCTTTGTAGACACGCCAGCCCTCGCCCTTGATCTCCTTCAGCATCTCGTGCCATTCCTCGGCCGTGCTGGTCATCTCGCCTGCGCTGCATTCGTCGCAGCTGATGTCAAACGTGCCGAAGTCGCGGTCTTGTTCGATCATCGGTCTCTCCTTTTATGGCAGCATCGCCACGATTGCCTGGAGCACGGTTGGCGGGCTCTCGACCTTCTCTGGCCACGGCCGATCCCGCACCGGCGGCGGACGGTTCCTTGCCAGGATCTCCCGCAGGATGTTCCACTCGGCTGAGCTGAGCAGCTCGTCATCGTCCTCCTCCTTGGTGACCACCACCAAGCAGCGGGTGAGCATGCGCGGCGCCCAGATCTTGAGCGGGATGTAGTCGCCGTCCTCATAGACGGTGACCCGCTGGCGTATGCCCTTGGGGATAGAATGCCAGGACGAGTCGTCCTTCGCCGCGGCATAGACGGCAGCCAGGGGCTCGGCGTTGGCGAGGCTGCACGTGATACAGCCCTCGCCCTCCTCGCCTGTCAGCGCCGAGGTGAGCGCTGACAGGTCCGCCTGCCGCCCGCATATGGGGCAGATGTTCATGCAACGGGCTCCTCTGGGTCGGGCAGGTCCTCCGGCCGCGCGCCGCGCCCGGATCTGCCGCCTCTGGCAAGCCAGTGCTTGACGTTCTCCGGGTAGTGCCAGCATGCGCCCGGCGCATTGCGGTACATCCAGCCGACGATGTCGTACATCAGTTCGACGTTGTTGCTGTCGGCGCGGTGGAAGGCTTCGACCAGCTGGTTGCGGATGACCGCCTCCAGAAAGCTGCCCGGCATAATGCCGTCCTCGATCCACCGGCGGATGCAGTCGCCGCCGGTGCCTGGGAACGTGTGGTAGGGGATCTGTTCCGGCATCACTTTTCCTCTCTGATCGTGATCCAGGTGTCTGACACGTTGGTGCTCCACACCTTGGTCGCGCGGGTGTCGACCACGCTACTGGTCTTGACGTTGGCCGCGCGTTCGGCTGCGGCAATCACCGCCTTCTCCGACGTGTAGCCTCCGCCGGAGATGAAATGCCCGCCGGATCGCTCGACTGAATAGCTCCATGACATGTTTGGGTGTCTCCCTGGGGGTGATGTGGGCGGGAACGTGTCCCGCCCTGGTGGATGTTAGAAGCTGGGAAGCTCTTCCGGGCCTGGGTCCGGGTCCTCTGCCTCGCCCTGCTCCTGCTCGAAGTCGGCGAGGCGCGATCCGAACTCGCCTCTGACGGTCTCGAGCGTGCGATTCACGTTATCGATATGCGCCGCTACCACCGATGGTAGGACGGCGTCTTTGACGAGGTGGGTGACCCCGTCAGTGAGCGCTTGCATGCTCTTGTCGATCTCTTGCAGGAGGTCCGCCATTAACCCCAGGGCCTCCTCGTTCTGGCTGATCTCCCGCCCGGCGGGCATCTCGTCTGCGCTGAAACGGTTCATCTGTGTACCTCTTTTTGCTTGTCATCGCGTCTTAATGCCGCCAGATTAAGGACGCGATCGCGACAGGTCAACAGCTAAATCCCGCGATCGTGAGCAAGGAGGAACCGAATGACTGACACAGAGAAGGCACTCGCCCGCGCCCGCGCTTACCTTTCCGGGACCAAGGGGAGACGCCAGCCCGCCGGGTCCGGCAGGCCCTGCGCGATCGGCGAGATTGCCGTGGCTTCAGGGCTGGGCACCACCGTGGTGCGCAAGGTGAGAGACGGCGGCGAGATCAAGGTGAGCACGCTGATCGCGATTGAGCGGGTCATACCGGAGGATTTCAAGTGGACCGAGGATTGACGCTCTGGCCGCCGATCTACACCCGCCGCTACCTCTTCCAGCTGTCGGGCGAGGTCGCAACGGAGGTCCTGCCGGTATCTCCTGCATATCGTGGCCCTGGTCGGCTGACCAAGGAGTTCGTCGTGCGGGCGCCCAAAGGGACGCCAGCCACGGCGCCAACGTGGCGCCTGGAGATCCGCGACCCGTCAGAGTTCATCACCTGGGAAGCGATCCGCGGCACCAAGAAAGAGTGCGTCGAGTTCGCCTGGGGTAAGATCTTGGAGGATCTGGACGAGTACATCGGCCGCTGTGTGGTGTGTGACCATCCGGCCAAGCCACGCTGCAAGCGGGAGGAAATGCCAGATGGCTGGGCGCACAAAGGCAAATGCGCCCGCGAAGGTCGGCTTGGCTCGAGGTGGCTTAAGGGACTCGAGGCGAAAGCTACCCAAGCGCGGCCAATACCCTGATGTGAAAAAGCCCTGCATCGCTTGTGAGAAGTCAGCGGGCAGGGCTGGGATTGACTGCGTTCCCACTCTCGCAGGGTGGGTGCACTTCGCTTGCCTTGGGTGCCCGGTCAAGGGCAAAGCGGGCGCAGGACGCTAACCGGCTCTACCGGCCTGACCGGGCTTGTGACCCCAGGGCAGGGGACAATCGACCTACAAGAGGTGGACGACATGATGATAGATCAAGATGCACGAACGGCAACCCTCGAGCGGCTGGCGCCACGGACCTTGTCGTTCAATGTGCCAGGGCAGCCATGCGCCTTGGAGCGCGCCCGGCACAGCCGGAAAACCGGCAGGCACTACACCGAGAAGAACACCAAGAGCTATCAGGCGAAGCTCTCGGAGTATGCCCACGAGGTCATGCAGCAGAATTATGGCGAGAAGTACGAGCCGATTGCGGCCGAGATCCGAGTGCGGGCGTGGTTCGTGTTCAAGCCTCTCAAGAGCTGGCCAAGGTGGAAGCTCGAGTGGCTAAAGGCCTATGAGGCAGGCGACCCGGTCCCGGCTGTCTCGGTCACGACCAAGCCGGACTTCGACAATCTGGTGAAGATGGTTGATGCTCTGACCGGGATAGTCTGGTCGGATGACAGCAAGGTCAGCTCGTGCGAGATCGACAAGATCTACGGCACCCAGCCGCGCGCGACGTTCATCATCACCCCGGTCTACCCGCGGTTTGAGACCGCCAAGGACTGGCAGGCATGGCTTGAGGGCAGAAGGACGGCATGAGCAAGATGGACGAGGATCATCGCGACAAATGGAGGGTCGAGCTGCAACGCGACCTTAATAACGTCATCGCGCGGTTCACCCTGGGGAAGGACGGCACCCCAAAGGATCTAACGGCGGACGAGGCCGAGGACGTCGCCCTGGTGCTGGGCACCCTGGTGGGCAAGCTGATGTCGCATTGCGGGGACCTTGCGACCAAGCTCGAGATCATGGAGAGCGTCACGATGGCGATCAACGCCTACACTCTGGCGCATGAGAGCCAGAAGGCGCCGCCAGACGCCACTATTCAGTAAACCCCAGGGCAAGGAGCGAGAGACATGACAGGAGTCGGTGGCAAAAAAGGCGTGCCCAATCTCAAGATGCGCGCCTTCAATGAAGAGTTGGCGCAGGAGATCTACCGGGAATGGCTGAGCGGCGTGTCATACGACAAGCTCAGCGAGTTCTACGGCTGGGAGCCGGCGACCATTCAGCTCAACTTCAAGAGGTACGGGCTGCCAACCGACGTCGAGCGGAAGGTTCCGCCCAAACCGACGCCGCCCAGCCGGGTGGTGGTCTACGCGATAAAATACAGTGGCGACATCGAGGACGTTTATGACAGGGTGGTCACAGCGGACTTGATAGACGCCGTTCTCGACCACCTCGAGCACATGGCAAAGCACGATCCGCGGCGACAGGGGAGATACCATGTCAGCACGGCGGACACAGTTATGACGGCTCTGATTGGCGATTGGCGCAAGGCTGACGGTCTCTAGCCACACCCATGACCCCAGGGCACCCTCAAAACAGAGGATGGCGCCTCGTCGACGACGGCGAGGCCCTGTCCTTGGACCCGGCGCAGCTCGTCACCCTGGCAGAGGTTCAGGGCGACCGGCTGGCGACCAAGCGGCTGATCAGCCGCGACCAGGGCGCCACCTTCACCAAGAAGGGCTACGGCGCCGGCAAGCTGTTCCGCTTCCAACAGTCATATATCGAGGACGCTGACGGCTATTTTGCCTTCCTGGCGCATATTTCCCGCCAGCCACGCATATTCCTGCTACGCGACGCGCCCTTGCCGGGCGTTGCCGGCACCTGGACCCAGCGCCTTAAGCACATGCCGGACAAGGCGCGCCCAGGGTGCTGGAAAGGCACGCTCACCCAGCCCGCAACCAGGATGTGCGCCTTCGATTTCGACGCGATCGACCTTTCTGCAGGTGTCTATGACGAGCCGGAGCTGGCGGCGGAAATGCTGCGCGCCACCCTGCCGCCTGAGTTCCACGACGCGCGCTGCTTCGTCCAGCTGACCAGCTCGGCCGGCCTGTCGGGCGAGACCCATCTACGGCGTGATCCTGCCGCCCCAACCTACATGCGCCTTTGGTTCTGGCTGGACCGCGGCATCCTGCCGGGCGACCTGAAGAAAATGGGCAGGGTCTGGAACCTGACCTCGCCGCACCAGATAGACAACTGCATGTTTGATCCGGTGCGGGTGCACTACTCGGCCAATCCGCTGATTGAGGGCGCGCCCGACTTTCTGCCCAAACGCACCTTCGTGCTCGACGGCGAGGCGGATGAGGCAAGCCCGATCATTCCGGCCTATGTGCCCAAGCCACCCCGGCAGGAGGGCTCCGGTACCGCGTTCGACGGCGGCGCCGTGCGCTTCCACCTCTCGCAGATCGGTGGCCCTGAGTCGTTCCGCACGCCGCTTAAGCGGGCGATCATCGCTGCATGGTATGTGCATGGCGACAGCCTCGACGTCGCACGCCTGCACGAGTCGGCCCAGGTCGCGTGCGAGGTCGCCCTAGGCCGCACGCCCGGCAAACGCCACGACGTCGAGACCTACCTGGATGACGACTTTTACCGTGTGTTGCAATGGGCCAGAGACAACGTCCAGCCACGCACCGCCCGGCTCGACGAGCTGGTTGCGCTCGAGCGCAGAGATGCCGGCGAGGACGTCAAGGCAATCGCAGCTGCGACAGAAGGACGGGATCTTTCTCGAGTTGAAATCCTCGAGGAACAAACCAACAGGTTGGCTCTCGAAATCGCAGAGATCTTCGCCGAGGTTGCCCGGCATAAAGAAACATTGGCCCAGGTGAATGGACTGCGCCAATGTAAGTTTGAAGTAATTGATCGGTATCTAGAGCAAAAGAGTAGTACTCAAGACGTTCCCATAGACAAAAATGAACGTAGGAGGCTCCGCGCAAAAGCGACGCGCGACGCCAAGAAAGAGCTGGGAGTGCCACGCTTCAAGCTCCGCCCTGATAACTACCGGTTGAGCGTTTCGCTCGGCCTGGGCAAGACGCGGTCGGTCCTGGCAGAGGCGGCGAGGCTGGCCGGCGGGACGCTCAACATCGATTACGTGGCGCCGAATCACAAGCTGATCGGCGAGGTGGTCGAGCGTTTCGCCGAGCACGGCGCCCTCTATGCGGTCGAGCGTGGGCGTGCAGCTCGTGACCCGCAGCGCCGTGGCGATCGGGCGGACGTGCCTGCCTGGATCGGCCTGGACCGTGGGGCGATGTGTCCACGCCACGAGGCGCTGGACGCGGTCTCGCGGGTCGGCATCTCGCCCGGCGCTATCTGCAAGTCCTGCCCGCTGCGCAGGAGCTGTTCCTACCTCGGCCAGATCCCGCAGCTGAAGCAGGTACGCGACGAGGGCGGGGTGATCTTCGGCCCATCGGTGTACATGCGCTGCGCCCGCAAGGTGGCGCATGGCGACATCGTGATCGCGGATGAGGACTTCGTCGGGCAGATGGTGAGCACGACCAGCCTGCCGCTCGAGGCGCTGATCGACGCGCCGGCTCTGTTCACCATGGTGCGGCGGCAGGACTTCGAGATGGTGCTGGCGGCGTTGGACCGGGTGCACGAGGCCTTGAGCGAGCATGTGGCCGATGCAGTTGCGTGGCTGGTCGACCTGGGCGGATTGGCCACCCGGCTCAAGGACGTGATCAAAGCCCTCAAAGCTGGCAGGTCCGATAGCTTGGACATTCACGGACGGATGGCAGACGACGCGCTCGTATCCAAGGCCTCTGCCGTCGAGACCAGCCACGCGAGCGAGATCATCCGCCTGCTCCGCCAGCTGGTCAAGGTGATGCGCCGGGGCGGCGCCAGGGCGCACAGCGTTGCGGTGCGGGACGGCGTCGTTACCCTCAAGACCCTGGCACGCATGACGGTACCGCGCCGCGCCTCGCTGGTGGTGCTCGACGCCACATCCCGCCTGCGCCCTCTTGAGCTTGCGACCGGCAGGAAGTTCCACACCATCGGGATCTCCGCCCCGCAGAACCTGGACGTCACGGTGGTAGACACAACCGGCAGTAAGAGTGCGGTGCTCGGCGCCGACGACCAGTTGGTTGGTATGCTAACCTCGATCCAGGCGCATGCCAGGGGCGAGCCCGTCCTGGTGACTGCGCCCAAGCAGGTGCGTGAGCGGCTCGAGAAGGTGATGCCCGAAGGTCCGGCGCTCGAGCACTACGGCAAACTCGTGGGACTGAATGCCTATGAGAACGTCAGCGACATCGCCCTGTTCCGCGGTGACATGGAGAGCGAGCGGGAGCTGGCGCAGACCGCAGGCGCGTTCGTCGACGAGCGCGGCGGCAACGTGGTCTCGATCCGCGACTGGCTCGCCCTCAATCCAGGCATGCGCGAGCACCGGCGGGACGGCAGGGCAGGCGGTCCACGCGATTACTACATGAACCGGCCGACGCCCGGCGGCATCAAGGCGACGCCCTGGCACCCCGATCCGCTGGTGGAGGACCTGCGCTGGCAGATGTGCGAGGGCCAGATGATGCAAGGGCTCGGCCGCATCCGGGCAGTACGCTCGCCGACGCCCAAGCGTGCGTTGATCGTGTCCAACATAGATCTACCGGGGATCGTCCCGAACCGGGCGTTGTCGCTCCAGGCGATGCGGGCGGGCAGGTGTCGGGAGCACCTCATTGATGAGTATACCTACCGGTTGAGTAAGTCTGAGGTGATCCCGTTGGGCCGAGCGGACATGACGATAATTGCGCCGGATTTGTTCCCGCACAAGGAGAGTGCGAAGCAGGCTTTGCAAATGCTGCACCGCACAATTAAGGGGGGTCTGGCCTATATAATATATTACATAGGCTGCACCCCCCTTAATTTGGCGCTGTATCGGCGAGCCGGTCAGCGTGGCAGTCCCGCTCTATGCCTCGTCCGCGCGGGCGCAGACCTCTCGCCTGGGTCTAACGCGTGGCGTGAGCTGACCGCCCTGGTGGGCGAGATCCGGTCAATCGAGCGGCTGAAAGAAAAAGACGCGATCGTGTCGAATGTGGCTTGACGGGTAAAGTTGCCGCGGTTAAGGTCTCTACATCAACCCAGGGCAAGGACACACAGATATGAGCTTCGATTTTGGCGGCATCCAGTATCGTTCAGTCGTCGAGTGCGCAGAGGCGATCGTTAACAGCTACCTGTCGGCTGACGGCCGCAACGACCTCGCCACCCAAAAGGCGGTGCTCAGCGAGATGAGCAATTTCGAGATCCTCCAGGAGATCCACGAGAACGTCCTGTTCCCGGACGGCGTCGATTTCTACGACGTGCAGAACGCCCTCTGCTTAATCCGCTATCGCCTGCACGAGTGCGCCGCCGTCACGGCGCATGTCACGGTCGACGAGGAGCTGTTCCCGATCGATGACCAGGACAGCTTGGTGCACATCAAGCATACCTGGACGGACGAGGCCGAGATGGTGGCTTGGCTGGCGTGGTATCGCAGGATGGGTGGCGAGGTCCTGCACGTCGAGATCTACTAGTGATCTGAGCGCATCCGCCTCGAGCCGGGGCGGATGTCTGAGACCACCAGGGCAAGGAGACAGACATGACCGAAACCATCAACGCTCGTACCGTCAACGCGATAAGGCGCATGGCGGACAAAAACGCCGCCGGGCCCGCCTTCACGTGCCGCGGCGCCGATGGGTACGAGCTGGTCATCGATTGGAGCAAGGCAGAGCGCGTCGTGCTCTTGCGCGGCAATACCAAAGTCGCCGAGGTGCATATGGTCACCGAAGGCGTCTGGGTTGTCGCCCGACCTATCCGACAGCAGCCGCAGCGCTGCGCGCCGACCTGAGGGCAGGGCGATGAGCTTCATTTTCGCGGGCAGGGCTTACGGCACGGTGGATGCATGCGCCTGGGCAGTTGTCGAGCGGTGGCTGACAGACGGCGGCTGTAACGATCTCGGCACTCAGCGGGCAATCCTCGCTAGGTGGACTGACGAAGGCATACTGAACCAGATCCTGGCGGCTGCGTTGCTGCGTGATGGGACAGGCGGGTTCAACACGTGCCTGCCCGATGGGGTTGGCGCGTTCCAGATCAAAGACGCCATAGGCAGGGTGCGCAAGCAGGTCAGGCCGACCGTGGCGCATGCCGTGGCTTTGTCGAAGTGGCGCTCGTTCTCGACGCCGCCCCACGTCGCCCAGCCGGTCATCGTTACCCTCGAGTACAAGTCGGACAGGTGGATCAAGCTGGTTCACTGGTCGCCCGACATGCTGGCTGACCCCGACTACAAGCCAGTGGCCTGGATGCCTCAGCCGTACCCGTTTGCGGGAGAGGCGAAATGACCAGGATGATACGCGACAACATCCAGTTCTTTCTCAAAGACGAGCTGGCCCAACGCAAGCTGACCAACCGGCAGCTCGCTGCCTATCTCGGCGTCCACCCGGTCACGGTGTCGCGCTGGACGAGCGGCGCCCGGCACATGACTGACCAGACAGCCGGGGAGATCCTCGGCTTGTTCGAAGCGATCGACGATCTTGACGGCAACGTGGAGCTGGCCGAGGCGGCGCTGGCCAGAGATAAGGCGAAGGCGGCTTACATCGCAGCAAAGGCGGAGTTCGACAGAGCGATTGAGCGCTTGCGAGTGACCACGCAAAAGTTCTGGGAGCGCGCGCCATGAACGACCTGGAGCGCGAGGCGCTGGCCATGGGCTTCACCAAGCGGAACGCCCTGGCTCATCTCAGAAGATTGCGGCGAGCTAAGTCCAGGGCAGGGGAGGATGGAACGTCGCGGATGGCGATATCGCCAACTCAGTCTCAAGCCGTCGGACCCGCTCCCGCAGCTGGTGGTTCTCGTCATGTAGCCGGCCGATCTCCGCATTCAGCTCCCCAACATCCATGCGGAGAAGCCACGCCTTGTCGCGACGCAGGCGCAGCGTCTGGTCATACAGGTCCAAATAGGCCAGAGCCCACGCCGGTACCGGGCGCTTGCGGCTTTCGGAAACCCAATACTGTACGGCCCGCGGTGACACTTGCAGCGCCTTTGCCAGACCTGCGCATGTCAATTCGAGCGTCCCTAAGAGCGCGCGAAGCTCGGCTGGCTTCATAGTCCCACCCCGGTTGTATGCGAACGTCGTTCGCAGTATGGTCGATCAACCACCTACCAGGGCAGCTTCAATGAACACAACAGCATTCCTTCACGCAGTCGGCTGGCGCGCCCACACCACCAAGGCGGGCATCCTGACCGAGGTCATCCTGTCCGATGGCAGCGTGCACAAGGTCAGCGAGGTGATGCAGGGCGACATTGCCATGGCCCTGGAGCGCGCCGCGACCGATCCAGACGCCAAGACAGAGCGGTGGGTTGACGCCAGCGTGGGCGCGGGGATCGACAGACAGGCAGCCGAGTGATGACCACCATCACCATGCCGGACGACTACACGCCGAACAACGCCACGGCTGCCAAGCGCAAGAGGTGCCTCGACTACCTCAAGGCGCACCCAGCCAGATACCGCGGCGACAAAGTCGCATACGCCGTGAGTTGTCTGGTGCCAAACGACCGCACCGGCGAGGTGATGTCGGACAGCGACGTGCTCGACTCTATCACCTGGGGCTCGAGGAGTGACGCCAGGGCAGCTCTCGCCAGAGCAAAATCGATCATAGGGTGAGGGCTGACGCATGAGTAATACTGATGACAGACACACATACGCACAGCGAGAACTGGTCCAATTTCAGGCACTTAGCCCGGAAAAGAAGGCCTTCTTTTTGCGCCATTACCGCAATAAAGCTCATGACCCCAGGGTGCGGGCTGATGTGGATGCATCAGTTTTCTGGATGACAGTAGCGGGCGTGGTCAGCCTCGCACTGCTCGTGTGGCTGCGGGTCGAGGACGTGGCGATGGATGCCCAGGCGGAGCGCGCTGCCATTGCCGATCAGGTGCTTGCGACCGCCGAGAAGCGCGGTTTGGTGTCGGGGCGGGAATGTGCAGACAGCGCCGTTCGGGTGCTGACGTTTGGGGACTGTTAATGGCCGAGGATCGAAAGGACTTCATGGACCCGATGGACGAGTACCGCGCCATGAAGGAGCAGGGGAGCTTGCGCCAGATGAGCGAGGAGGACGCCCAAAAGATCCGGGACGAAGCGCAGTTCAAGCGCGACTACGAGATCTATCGGATGCACGCCCTCGACCCGATGAGCGAGGACGAGTACCGCCTCATGAAGGAGCGGGCGAAGGCGCAGGCGACTGAGGCGCGGGAGTACAAGACGCGGGTCGAGGACCACTACGGCGAGATGATGCGCGGTCCGGTCATGCATACGATCAAGACAGAGCGAGAGTGGCAGGGTGCAATCACGCTCGGCGTGTGGGTTGGCGCGATTGGTATCTGGTGGATCGCTGTTAGCCTGGGGACAGGGTGATGGCCCTGGCTAATGCGATCAACACCGTCATGGCAGCCCTGTCTGTGGTCGCAGCCATCGTCCACGTCGGCAGTGCGATGGGTGTGGAGCGCTTGGTGTTGATAGACGAGGCGATACGGAGGGCAGTGCAGTGATGGGACGGGAGGAGGACGATGAGGATCTCCGAGCGTTGGACAGCCTGCCATCCAGGCACTGGCATGATGCGGCGTTATATATGCTGCACGTCGAGCACCATAGAGACGGCAGCGTGACGTTCGATCCGGACCATCCAAAGAACCGTATGGGAGAGCTGCGGATCATGGGCAGCCATGCAGAGAGGTTGACCAAGCTCGAGGAGAACTTCGCCCGGCTCGACAGGTTCGTTGAGACCATGCGCCGGCCGTCTGACGATTGGGTGACAGAGGTCGAGCAGCGTCTGGCCAAGTCAGAGGGCCGCCTCGACGAGGTTGATGACCTCATGTTCACGCCGAAAGGGGCGGCGCTCGAGGGGCGGGTGACCAAGCTCGAGCAACGCATCGCCTCATTCGAGGCCGAGCCGAGCGGCGAGCCGCACAGCATCGAGGTCTTTGATTCGGACTATGGCGAGTTCGACGTTGGCAATGTCGTGGAGTTCATGCGCGACAACCGGGCTGCCCGCAATGCGGTGACGCGCCTGATGTGGATGAGGTCGCATGGCATTCGCGAGGGTGACAGCCCGGAAACGATCGTGCGCAAGGCTAACAACTTCGAGGCTGGCCCATTCGAGGCCGGTCCCTACAACTCCAACCGCTTTGTTCACCAGCTCAAGACGCACGCGAAGTACTTCCAGGACATCCTTGATGGGGTAAAGACGTTCGAAGTCTGCAAGAATGACAGACAGTTCAACGTCGGGGACCATCTCAAGCTGGTCGAGGTGGAAGGGGACGCGGGCGAGGAGCAGAGCGCTACCGGCAGGGTAATCACCAAGCGCGTCGGGTACATCCTGGGCGGGTTGCACGGTGTAGCTGACGGCTATGTTGTCATGTCTCTGGTGGACGTGGAGTAGGGCATGGCTGACGTAGGAGTCCCCAGGCAACACCCCGACAGTGGCTGGCTGCGCACGCTCAAAGCCATGTTCGACCCGTCCGCCACCACGTCGCAACTATTGCCCGGCAACGCGACCAAGTCGGCGTTCCGCGGCTGCCTGCCGCTCCTGCTCAACGTGCACAAGAGTATCGAGGACGACTTCCGCCGGCAGCACATCAGGCGCCGGGCTGGTCGCTACGCATGGCGCGGAGAGTATCCCATGCCCCTGCCGCCGCTGTTCGACAGCCGGCAACAGGGCAGGGCGCGGATGCGTGCGGCGCGCAAGAAACTGAGGAGAGTGTGATGGAGCACAACAAGGGCCTGTTTGACATGCCGTCGAGGCAGTTGACCCAAGGCAAGCCAGACGAAGAGCTGTATGAGCTGGACGTATCCAAGTGGCTGGGCGAGACAGAGAAGTCCGTGAAGATCGAGAGCCCGCTCGGGTTCTTCGCCTACGTGCCTAAGTCGCAGGTGAGAGGCAGGTCAGACACGTCGATCGTGGTGACCATGTGGTGGGCGGACATCTCGACCACCCGCCAGACCGTGGAGGAGCGCAGCAAGGAGCTGCCAGAGGCGTCATGATCCGCGGGTTTGGCTTCGTCTGTCTGCTCGTGGTGGTCATGGCGATCGCGGCGCAATCCACTTGGGTGCAGGTGAATTTCCTCGGCGGCATCGCGGCGCTGATGCGCCCGGCGGACGAGGGCAAGAGCCCGGCGGTGATCGTCACCGAGCCAGAGGAGCGGCATGACCGGCGGCGCGATGAGCGCTTCGAGCCCGCGGCCGAGGTGGTACCGCCTGCTCGCCCAGCATGGGTCGAGACACTGAGCCCTGGCACGGCGTACCCGCTGCATGTCTACCGCTCGAAGGACGGGCGTTTGTGCTTCAGCGTGCCAGAGGGCGCGAATATGCGGGGGCTGTACTGCCAATGAATATCGGACAGGTCCTCGGCGTTTGGGCTGCGGCATTGGTCTGCGTATTCCTGTTTCTGGCAGTGCTCATCCTCGCCCCGCCCATGGTCGAAGAGTTTTTGATGTGGCTGGGGGTCTGATGACCGGCCGGCAGTTCGTCATGGCAGGCGCTGGCGTCGTGCTGACCGCACTGTTCGCCGCCTGGATGGCCCACATAGTCCTCCCATTCGTTTGCGAGGTGACGCAGTGACCAGATCACCCGAAGCTGACTTGCCTGCTATCCAGTCGATCACGGACGAAGCGATAACATCATCCACCGTCTTTGAGACGCCGTTCGACCGGCTGACCATGGACGATATCGTGATGTTCGTAGCGGCTGGCGTGCACGAGCGCAGGAGAAGTCTGGCTGAGAGCATCGTAGACCTCAACCTTGACGTTGCCCTGGACCTGGACGACGAAGACAACATGCGCAAGGCAGTGGCCACCGCCATGCACGATCATCAGTGGGACAGAGACCACCATCCCAGGAAGGAGCGGATAGACGCCTGTTTCGAGAGGATGCTAAGGCACTTCGCCGAAGAGGACAGGCGCGCCGGGAAGTTCACATGACCGTCAGCATCCGCGCCTATGTCGTCACCTCTGACCAGCTCCACGACCGCTTGAGCGTGTGGCATGCGCTGCGCACCAGCAAGGCGCTGCACGTCCTGGTGGTGGCCATGGTCCTGGTGCTGAGCGGACAGTGGGGCCTCGCTGCCCTCGCCTTGTGCGCCGGTGCGTTCATGATGATGATGCGCGCCATCCACTTCTGGCCCGGCGCCCGGCTCCACGGCATGAAGCATTGCTTCCTGGTCTACCCAGACAAAGGCTGGTGGCACCGCACCGAGTACATCGCAGGCATAGGCGTGCTGACCGAGGTGGTGACCCGCGGCAAGGACTTGATCCGCTCGAGCGAGGACATCCGCTGGATTGCGGGCAACGCCGCATATATCGACATGACCGAGATCCAGATGCCGATGCATGACCGCAGGACAGGTTTTGCGTGGTATCCTCGTACATCCGCGGGTTATCTTGCCCATCGGATTGGTTGCAATGATCCGCGGGTGGTCACGCCGGCGGATCTGGTGCGCTGGTGTCAGCACGGCGCCGAAGGGCTGCCCGGCGAGAAGCTTCGGCGCCTGTTCAAGCAGTGGACCAGGGCTCTAGGTGAAAGAGCATGGCGAGGGACTAGGGATGCCATACGCGGGAACAAGCCCGATCAACGAAGAAAAGAAGCAGAAGATTCTGAATTGGTTGGTTGGCCGGATCTATGAGGGCAAGGGCATAGCCACGGCATGCCGCGAGCCCGATGCTGAATGCAGTCGTGTGTCCGTCATGCGAATTATGGCGTCGGACAACCACTTCCGTGACTGCGTCGTCGCAGCCCGCTATCTCAGCATGACCGAGCTGGCGCGCGATGCCCTGGAGATCGTCGACGATACTGACGTGGACATGCTCGAGGTCGACGACTTCGACGCCAAGGGCAACAAGGTCAAGCGGCGCATGCCCAATGCGGTGGCAGTGCAGTCAAAGCGGCTGCGCTTCGATGCGCGCAAGTGGATCCTGTCCAAGCTCGACCCGAAGTTCGCCGACAAGCTCGAGGATTTGGCGCGCATGGTGGCGGGTGGCGGCGTGATCAACTTCCACGGCTTTGACGACAAGCCGGCGGTCGACAAGCCAGAGGACGAGGCAGAGCCCTCTTAGGTGGAGCTTGACTACCACATAGCGGGACGCACGCTCGACCGCTTCCACCGCTCCAACGCCCGCACCCGCGGCATCATCGGCCCGATCCGCTCGGGCAAGTCCACCGCCTGTTGCATGGAGGTCCTGCGCAGGGCGCATGCCCAGACGCCGTGGCATGGTGCTCGCCGCTCACGCTGGGCAGTGATCCGCGACACCTTCGGCGACCTCGAGCGCACCACGATTGCCACCTGGAACTCCATGTTCGGCCAGATGTACGGCCGGCCGGTGGGCAGGAAGGCAGGCATCGTCCACGAGATCCGCGACAAGCTGCGCGACGGCACGCTGCTCGAGTGTGACGTGATCTTCTTTGCCATGGATCATCCCGACGACGCCAACAAGCTGTTGTCGCTCGAGCTGACCGGCGCCTACGTCAATGAGGCACGCACCACGCACCGCGCGATCGTCGACACCCTGGGGGACAGGGTCGGGCAGTACCCGGCGAAGAAAGACGGCGGCATTACCTGGGGCGGCTGGTGGTTCGATACCAACCCGCCGGATGACAGCTCCTGGATCTATGAACTCGCCGAGATTGAGCAGCCGGAGGGCTGGGAGTTCTTCCGCCAGCCCGGAGGCCTGCGCCGTAACCCGATCGGCGAGTGGGAGATCAACCCCAAGGCCGAGAACGTCGAGAACCTGAACATCCAGGACGGGCGCAACTACTACATCGCCAACCTGCCGGGCAAGACCAAGGACCACATCAAGGTCATGTACGGCGGCGAGTACGGGTTCCTCGTCGACGGCAAGAGGGTGATCCACGAGTTCGATGACGAGGTCCACACCAGCAAGCGGGTCCTCGAGTTCACCCCAGGCATTCCGGTCTATATCGGGATCGACGGCGGCAAGACGCCGGCAGCCGCATTCCTGCAACGGATCAACGGGCGCTGGTTTTTGATCAAGGAGCTGATTGCCTCGAAGATCGGGGTCAACAGCTTCGTGAAGGACATGTTCCGCCCGGCGCTCGAGGATCTGCTCGAGCAGGGTATCGGCGGACGGAACGGGGAGGACTTCGTTCTGACCGCCGATCCTGCGATGATGGGTGACGTCGAGAGTGATGCCCAGGTCTACGACTCGGCCGGCATCGAGATCAACCCCGCATTCACTAACGAATGGGGCATCAGGCGCGACGTGCTCGGCGGCGCCTGCTCGCAGCTGATCGGTGGCCAGCCGCGCTTCCTGGTCTCCCAGGCCTGCCCGCGATCCAGGATCTCGCTCGCCAAAGGCTACGTGCTGCGCAAGGTGGGCGTGGATAACCACGGCTCGAGCCGATACGAGCTGAAGCCCGACAAGCGCAGCGAGCACAGCCACATTGGCGACGCGATCATGTATGCGATCATGGGATCGGGCGAGGGGCGGGAGCTTCTGGCTGGCAGCCGGATTGCCGACGGTCCGATGCCGGCCAAGCGTCTGGGCAGCAATTTCTCAGGCATCAGGCGTTAATTGCAACCTGTTGGGGTTTTAGGTTACATGGTCCAACCCCAGGAGGTTTGCAATGACCACACATCACCCCGACAAAGTGGTACCGATCAGTGAGCTGCGCGAGGCTGGGCAGTTCACAGCTTTGTGTCGTGAGATTGCCCAGGTGGTCAATCAGACCGGCAAGCAGCCAACCATCGAGCTTAACCCCGAAGCTGGCGGGTTCACCTTCAAGTTCGAAGGCGGCGACCCTGGCAGCATTCATCCACCGCTCGGCGAGCCCATTCCCGCCGTGGAAGGCAACCCGGCAAGCGACCCGAACGACGACGGGCGCCCGGCGGACGAGCAGCCCGAAGGCAGCCCGCTGCACAGCGACGCTGAGCAGGAGAGACGCGACGCTGAGAGACGCCGTCTCCACGGCGAGGGCCATGACCGTGACCCAGGCACGCACCCGGACGAGGACAAGGAGAAGGCTGGCCGTAAGCCTATCGGCCGCTCCAAGCCTAAGGTCGGCTGATCATAGTGGCACGTCGCCGCATCTCTGAGCCGCTGACGATCGACCAGATCGCGGCGGCGTGTCATTCCAAGATCAGAACGGGCGTGGGGTATCTCGGCGACGAGGTCAGCCAAGCGCGCGCCCAGCTATGGGACCGCTACTTCGGGCGACCCTACGGCAATGAGGAGCCGGACCAGTCGGACTTCGTCGCAACCGAGATCGCCGAGGTGATCGACTGGATGATGCCGGAATTGATGGCAATCTTCCTGTCGACCCCGGAAGTGGTGAAGTTCAACCCGAAAGGGGAGGGCGACGAGACCGCGAGCAAGCACGAGACTGCCGTGGTCAACAACCTGTTGTTCAAGGGCTCCGATACTTACGGATTGATCCACGCGTGGTTGATGGACGGCCTCGTCTGTCGCAACGGCGTGGTCAAGGCGTGGTGGGAAGAGCGGCGCGACGTCCGCACTGAGAGCTATGACGACCTTCTGCCGGAGGAGGTCGACCAGCTGATTGCCGGCATGGAGATGGAAGGCGCTGAGGTCGACGTGCTCAAGAGGCAGGAGAACGTCGAGACGGTGATTGACGAGGTGAGCGGCGAGCCGGTTGGCGAGGAAGTCACGGTCTCGCTCGACTTGAAGATTGTCGAGACGATCAAGCGGGCGCGCGCGGTATGCCTGCCGCCGGACGAGTTCGTCATCGAGCCGCGCCACAACAGCCTGAAATTCGACTACTGCCCGTTCGCAGCACACCGCCAGCCCGATGTGGCGCGCGGTGATCTGATCGCCATGGGCTACGACCCGGACGACGTCAACTCGCTGCGCACCCATGACGACCTCGTCCATAGCGCGGAGCGGACGTCGCGCTTTGACGCTGAGGGCTCGCGGGAGCTGCGTGAGTACAACGACGCGCCCGGCATGGAGCGCTGCACGATCTCGGAGTGCTACATCCGACTTGATGTCGATGGAGACGGGGATGTGGAGGTCCTGAAAGTCACGGTGGGCGGCGCTGACGGACCCGTCCTGCGCTGGGCGCCGCACATGAAGCGGCAGGTCAACAGCTTCATGTGGCCATACGACGTCGAGGTGGTGGCGCGCATGCCGTTCCATGCGTGGTCGCCCTATATGTTGCCGCATAAATTCCATGGGCAGAGCGTGGCGGACAAGGTCGAGGATATCCAGGTGGCGACTACCCAGATAACCCGACAGGCGCTCGACAATATGGCGTTCTGCAACAACCCTCGCCCCGTCATCAACACCCTCATGGCGACCGCTGACACGGTGGGCGACACGCTCGACACCCGCCCCGGATCTGGCGTGCGGGTCAAGGGTGCGGCCGGCGAGGCGATCAGCTGGATGCAGGTAGACAGCCAGATCCAGCCTGACCTCATGATGCTCGAGCATTTCAAGGTGAAGAAATCCGAGCGGACTGGCGTGACTGAGTGGAATCAGGGGATCGACCCCGACAGCTTCCACAAGCTCAGCGGCGTGGCGATCGAGAATACCCAGCAAGCGGGGCGCGGCAAGCTGATGATGCATGCGCGCAACTTCGCCGAGAGCGTCAAGAGCGTCGCGACACACTTCCACGAGCTGGTCCGCCTCAACGCTGACCGCGACATGAAGGTGCTGATCGGCGAGAAGTGGATACCGGTGGAGCCGAGGAGGTGGCTGCGCCGCTCGGAGATGACCGCGAAGGTGGGTTTAGGTACCGGCTCGGATGAGGCCAAGCAGGTCAATGTGACCCAGCTGCTCGAGCTGCAAAACCGCTTGGCGGTGCTCGGCGGGTCTACCTACCGCCATGTGTACAACACCCTGGCAATCCTGGTCGACGTGATGAAGATCGGCGAGATCTCGCAGTTCTTCGTCGACCCGGACGAGTTCGAGGCAGCCGGCGGCACGCTCATGCCGCAGCCGCAGGGCGACGGCGGACAGGCCGAGGCCTTGCTCGAGGCGGAGAAGGGCAAGGCGCAGGCCGGCATCTTGCAGACCCAGACCAAGGCGGGCGTGGATATGAGGAAGATGCTCGCCGAGGACGACCGCAAGCGCGACGAGCTGCGCGTCAAGCTGGCGGCAGAGCTGGTAAAACTAGGCGTGAAGCCAGAGCAGGCGGTCGAGGCAATCAAGACGATCGAGGCTGGCCTGAAGGCACAACCACCGCAGATAGTTGCAGCCGCATAGACATTTATGCAACAGTGTTGCGGCTAAAGGTTCCCGGACGGTCGACTAGGAGATAGCGATGAAATATGGCGGCAATGGTGGCTCGGCACTCAGCGCGATCTCCAAGCATCGCATGGGCGGCGAGGTTGCCAGGATCAAGACAAGCCTGGGCAAGAATCACAGCAAGAAGCTGTATTCGGGCGGTGGCAGCTCCAAGGGTCCGGGCGTCGACGGCTCGGCCAAGGGGACAATGTCCGGCCTCGGCGGGTCCAACCAAAACGTGAAGACCTCCCGCGCAAAGACGTTTTGCTGATGAGTGAGATTCACCCTTCGATCCAACACGTTTTGCGGTTCTTCGCTTACAGCCACCTGCCGGAGCGATTGCAGGAGGTGGCTATGGACTTCGCCGAGCTGGCGGAGAAGCTGGCGGATCGGGCGCCTCAAAGCCAGGAAACCACCGTCGCCTTACGTAAGTTGCTCGAGTCGAAGGATGCGGCTGTGAGGGCAGTGCTTTGAGCGATCTGAGCGACCTGAGGAACAAGCTCGCCCGCGTTGAGTTGTTCCGTCGAGTGAAGGAGAACGCGGACTTCCAAGCCCTGGTCGCTCTGGTTGAAAAGGAGTGTAAGGACGGCTGGTACTATTCGGACGTCGACAACCCGGCGACTGAAACGGACTTTGTCCGGCAGCGCGCCGGGCTGCATGCGCTGAAGAACAAGATCGACCGCGAGATTGGCAACGGCGCCCGGATCGAGGCGGACCTGGACAACGCCGAGCGCGCGGCTGAACAAGCTGCACGTCGGACGACCCAGAAGAAAGCGGTTGCCTGATGCCCGACGAATCAGCAGCTACCGGCAGCAGCATCGCGGCAATAGCTGCGCAGATCGCTGCGTCTGGAGCTGATGAGGTTCTCGGGCGCCCAGGCGCCCAGACCGAGGATACCGGCGAGAGCCGACCCAAGGGCAAGGGCGCTGCTACTCGAGCACGTGCGGACAACGGCCGCGGCCGACCCGCTGATGACGTGAGCGAGGACGACGAATCGGATTCGGACCTCGAGGACGAGGACGAGCACCCCGATGACGACGAGCCCGACGAGGAGTCCGACGAGGACGCTTCCGAGGATGACGACGAGTCCGAGGACGACGGCGAAGAAGAACCGGACACCCTGACCGTTCTTAGGAACGGCAAGCCTGTCCAGGTCACCTTTGACGAGCTGTTGGCTGATCGCAAGTTTGTGGTCAAGGCGGGCGGGAAGGAAGTCGAAGTCCCGTTTTCCGAGCTGCAAAAAGGCTATCAGCGCCAAGCGGACTATACCCGCAAGACGGCTGAACTTTCGGCGAAGCGTCAAGAGATCGACGCCCAGCGGGAAACCATCATCGACCAGTCACGGGCTGAGGTCTCATCGCGCCTGCAAGAGCTGGAAGACAGCGTTAAGGCCGTGGATCAGATCTTCGGAGAGGAGCCGGACTGGGTGAAGCTTCAGCGGGATCTCGACCCGAAGGAGTTCACGCGTCGACAGGTGTTGTGGAAGGAACTGGAGAAGCTCAAGACCACGGCGAGATCCGCGGTCAAAAAAGAGCGCGATGCACTGGACGCCGCGGCGCAGAAGCAGCGACAGGCGACCATCAATCGCAATGCCCAGACCATGATCGAACTAATCCCGGAATGGCGGGACGAGAAGCGGCGGATCAAAGAGGCTGACCAGCTGGCTGAGTATCTGGCCGAGCAGGGGATCGAAGGTAACACGATCCTGGTTGACGCCCTCGAGGCCAACCCCGCGTTGCTCGTCGTCTACCGGCAGGCCATGGCGTTCCACAAGACCAAGACAGCCAAGGAGCGGCTGTCGTCGAAGCGCAGACGTACCAGGACTCGCGTGATCACTCCAGGATCGACGACGCGGCAGGACGGTGCCAAGGTTAATGGCAGGCGCACGGAAGAAGCCGCGCGCTTGATGAAGTCTGGCAAAATGAAGGACATCGCGAAGGCGATCGAGTTGACCAGCCGACTTCTCTAAATAAAGCGCGCCATCGGGATTGATCGATGGCCCAAGTAGCCAATACCTACAGCACCTATGACTCAGTCGGTCAGAGAGAGGAACTCTCTGACATGATATGGAATATTGCCCCAACCGAGACACCATTCAGCTCGAATATTGAGCGGATTGGTGCTGATGCCGTTCTTCATGAGTGGCAGACCGACACCCTGGCAACTGCGTCAACCTCGAATGCCCACATCGAAGGTGACGACACGGCGTTCACTGCGCCCACGGCGACGGTGCGGTTGAACAATCGCTGCCAGATCATGAAGAAAGAGGTCATTGTCTCCCGCACGAACGAGCGGGTGAAGAAGGCCGGCCGGAAATCCGAGATCGCCTATCAGTTGGCGAAAAAGGGTCTCGAGTTGCGCCGTGACATCGAGGCGACCTTGCTTGCTAATCAGGCCAAGGTCACCGGCGACGACAGTACGGCCCGGAAGTTCGGCTCGGTCCTGTCCTACATCGCAACCAACGACAACCTTGCGGGCGACGGTGCGAGCCCGGCCGGTACCGGCGCCGATGCCAGGACGGACGGCACGCAGCGCGCCTTTACTGAAGCGCAGGTCTCTGCGGTGCAGCAAGCTGTCTGGGAGCAGGGCGGCAACCCGGATATCGCCTTCACTGGTGCGTTCAACAAGAAGATCTTCAGCTCGTTCAGCGGCATTGCTACGCCAATGAAGGACGTCAGCGATCTCAAGATCATCGCTGCGGCTGATATCTACGTAGGCGACTTCGGCGAGCTGGTGATCGTGCCGAACCGCTTCCAGCGGGCGCGCGATGTCTTGATCCTGCAAATGGACCTTTGGGCCATCGCTGAGCTGGACCCGATCTTTCAGGAGCCGCTCGCCAAGACGGGCGACGCCGAAAAGCGTCACCTCATCACTGAGTTCACCCTCGAGAGCCGCAACGAAAAGGGCTCTGGCGGCGTGTTCGATCTGACGACTTCGTAAGTCCAGGAGGGGTGGGAGATCCCGCCCTTTCCACCCTTTTGGAGGAACATCAATGGCCTGGATTATCGTACAGAACAAAGACGGCTCAGCCACGCTGAAGCCCATTGGCATGAGCGTTGGGACAGAGTTCAAGGTCGACCACAAGGGCGACGGCACCGTGGTGACTGCGTTCGGCACCAATGTTCTGCGCGATACCGCGCGGGTGCGCATGACCAACGGCGAGGGCGAGAATGTCTTCGTCAGCGGCGCTGATGCACAGAACGCCGTGGTGGTTGCCGGGACCGAGCCCGTCTAATGGCGACGTCCGCCATAGTCACCCGCACGGTGGACGCCGAGAACGAGTTCACTGACCCGATCTACTTGCGGGCAACCCGGCAGAGCGGCAGCTATCGCGGCGTGGTGCGGATTGTCGGCACATCGTTTGTCGGCACCATCGAGTTGCAGGCGCGCCTGTCGGGTGAGAGCACGTTCGTGCCGTTCAAGGAATACACAGCGAACGTTCTGGAGAACATCGAGCTGTTCGCCCCTATGGAGCTGCGTATCGGCGTCGCAACCGGGGACTTCACCAGCGGCAGCGCCGTCGTGGCGATCATTCCGGCCTGATATGCCTTTTGCCCGCGCGGCTTTCCCCAGCCCTAGCGTGGTGGTCGATCCACCCACGGTAGAGGGCGAGTTCTCGGCGTCGTCCCTGGTCGACGCCACCGGGCTGGTGCTTGCCAATGTGACGCGGCCGGACGGTGCTCGGGCCATGATCGCGGCGTTCGCGTTCACCCTGGACACCACCGGGACGACCTCACCCACATCGCTCGCCTCGGCGACCTGCACCTTTGCGGGCGTGCCGATGCAACGGCTCGACCTGTTCGGCGCGGGCTTTGCCCAGACCACGCCCTGCCTGCTTGTCTTCAAGCTCGAGGGCGAGAGTGCCATCCCGGCGAGCGGTCCGCTGGTGCTGTCCATCACCTCGGCGTCGGGCGACAGCTGGGAAGCGGTGATCTGCGCCGGCTGCTTCGCCGTGGCGGACTATGCGGTGGACGTGGTGACCTTGCTGGAGAGCACGTCGGCAGCTGCCGCAACCTCGATTGCCCAGGCGTTCACCCAGCCGGACGACAGTCTGATCCTCGGCTGGACCGCCTCGGCGCGGACGGACGACGCCATTACCGGCGACGGCGACTATACCCAGCATGTCAACATCACTGCGGACGATGGTGTCGCAGCCCGCTCGCTCGCCATGCTCATGGAGAGCCGCGAGGTGGTGTCCGGCGCTGCCGACACCCGCACCACCACATCGATCGATAGCGTGATTCACCGGGCGATCTCTCTCGCCGTGGTGCAGCAGATCGACGCCGAGCCGGAGCCGTTCATACCCTCGAGCAAGGCCAGCCTCGCCTTGTGGATGGATGCGGCTGCCGATCCGACCACCTTCACCGATGCTGGGGCGGGTGCCATCTCGGCGTGGCTGGACAAGAGCCTGGACGCCAACAATCCGGTGCAGGGCACTGGCGCCAACCGGCCGCTGATCAGTACGCTGAACGGCAACATCTCGGCGCTGTTCGACGGCACGAACGACCTGTTGCGCGACTCGAGCGTGGTCATCGGGCTCGACCCAATCAGCTTCGGCGTGGTGTTCACGCCCACCACGATTGTCGGCAACGACAACAACCTGTTCCGCCTGCGCGTCGGTGCTGCCGTGGCGGTCTCCTTCCGGCGCAATGCCGATGACATGATCGCCTTCTATGACGCCAGCTCCGGCACGGACCTTAACTTGCAGGTCTCGAATGAGCTGGTGGCCAATCAGACGGCGTTCGCGATCGTCCGCTTTCGGGCGGCAGGTGCGGGCAATTCCGACATGCTGACCAACCTGGGCGGCGTTGCGATCGGCGCAGGTCCTGTCGTCCCCCAGGTGAGCGCTTCTGATCTCAACATCGGCGCCAATGCAGATGGGACGCTCCTATGGACAGGCCACATCCACGAGATTGTGGTGTTCGAGGAGTTCCTGACCGACGCAGACCAGCTGGGCCTTGCGGCCTACTTCGCCGAGCGCTGGACGGTGGGGGCGCCATGACCCACGACCACGTTACCCGGCCTGTCACCCGATCAATCACCGGCTCGGTCACGGACGATCCGCTGTACAGCGACGAGGCCGCGCCGGCTCCGGACGTGCTCGGCTCAACGCCGTTCGTCAATTCGGTCAATCCAGGCGTGTCGCCCTACGAGTTCGCCCACACCCAGACCGGGCGCGCCATTCTCGTCCTGGTGGCGATCAAGGGCAGCTCCGATGCCGGCGGTGGCTCGGCGCTGACCATGACCGTGAGCTATGCCGGATCCAACCTGCCGGAGGTAGTGCGCAGCTCCGCCAACATCTTTGGCACCACGCCCACGGTGCGTGGCTACCTGCTAAACAACAACGTGGCGCAGGGCGCTAACACGGTGTCGATCGCCTTCTCTGCGGCGCAGGCCTCGCAGTGCGTTTGTGCCGTCGCCTATGACCTGGACGCGGTCGAGGCGGTGGGCGCCGAGGCGGCAGTGAGCAACGCGACCGATCAGAACACCACGGCGCTAGCGGTACCACCGCAGCATGACGGCTCGCTGACTGTCGGCATGGTGGCAGCGCTCGGCGCCGACACTGACCCGTTCACCGTGGGCAATGGCTACACTGCGGACGAGACAGGCGACAGTGCGGGCGCCTCGACCAGCACGGACATCGGGTACCTTGCCCAGCACAAGGTTGGCGGTGCGGTCTTTGACGCGACCTGGACCGCGGCCGACAACCACGCCGCGGTGGCGCTCGAGCTGATCGGCGAGGCGGCATGACCAGAAGCCCGCTGCGCGACATCACCCAGCCGGTCACCAGCGACGTCGCGGGCTGGGGAGACAATGACGAGGTGCCCGAATTGACCCCGCTCGTTCCAACTGAGCGGGCCAGCCTCGCATGGTGGCAAAAGGCGGATGCGGGCGTCACCAACGCGGCGGGTGCGTGCTCCAATTGGGCGGACCAGTCCGGCCGCGGTGTGATCCTGACCCAGGGGACCGGAGCCAATCGACCGCTGATCTCGACGATCAACGGCAACATTTCCTTGCTCGGCGACGGCGTGAACGACGTGCTGCGCGACAGCTCGAGCGCGCTCGACCTCTCCGCCGGCTATACCTACGCAGCCGTGATCACGCCCACGATCGTCACCGGCACCAACGCCAACGCCTTCCGTGGGAGACTGGTCGACAACACCAACCAGTTCTCCCTGGTGCGCAACACAACCGGCCTGACCGCCTTCCAAGAGGGCGGCGCGGCCGCCGATCTGAACCTCGTCTGTGCGGGCGTCATGGCGGTCGATACCACCATCTATGCAATCGTCCGGGTGGCGCCGGGTGGCCCGTCCGACATGATCACATCCAATGGTGGTTCTGCGACTGGTACCGGCCCGGCGACGCTGACCAATGCCATTACCGATTTGATGGCTTTCGCTAACGTCACCACCCTGCTCTGGACCGGGCACATTCATGAAATCCTCCTGTTCGAGGAGGTCTTCAGCGACGAGCTGCGCGACCGTCTGGAGCTTTACCTCGAGGACAGATGGGTGGTGTCATGAGACTGCTAGGCAGAGAGATCCTGCAAGACGGCTCGACCGTCGAGTACTTCGACGATGAGGGCGTCCTCGGCGTCAATCGCTCGCAGGACGTCGAGGCGATCCTGGACGCCAACAAGGCGATGGTGAACCAGAACGACGGGTACAGCGACTCACGCAACACCCGGCGGGTCGCATCTGTGCCTAACGTGGTGATTGAAAAGTGGCTCATTGAGGAGGGTCTGGACATCTTCAGCCAGGACCCTGCAATGAAAAGGCGGGTCCGCGCCAAGCTGAACAGCTCGGAATATGCCTATCTGCGCACCGCCCCAGGGCGCATCTGATGCCGGCGAACAAGTCCGAACTGGTCGCCCTGGTGGCAGATCTGCTCGCCGAGGACGCGTTGCCGGCCGGCATTGCCGACGCAGTGGTGGGCATGGCAGAGACCGAGATCAAGACGGACTTGCGCATTTTGCCGATGGAACGCCGGGCGGATGTCATCCTGGCAACCGGCGAGGACGAGACGGCAGCGCCGAGCGACATGCTGACCGTGGTAAGCTTTCGCGTCGCCAACAGTGGGCGGCGCCACCGCTTCAGCTACAAAACGCCGGATGTGCTTGACGCCGAGTTCTGCGACACGCCCGGACTGCCGCGCTTCTACTCAACCGAGGGATCGGAAGGCGCAAAGATGTTCGTCTGGGATCGCCCGCCGGACACGCTCTACACCGCCCGGCTGCTCTACATGGCCAACCCGGCGCTGACCGATGACGACAGTACCAACACCATCCTGTTGGACCATCCGGCGGTCTATATCTATTCCTGCCTGACCCATGCGGCGGGTGCGTACCTGCGCAACCTCGCCCTCGCCGAGTTCTACCGCAAAACCTACCAGTCGATCGTGAGTAGGGTGCAGGGGATCGAGACCTCGGATCGCATCGGCGCCTCGTCGATCCGGCCGCACTCACCCTATGCGGTGCGTGTCTGATGCCGCTGGAACCGGTCACCGTCCGTATCGGGCCATTCCTGCCGGACCTTGCGCCGCTGGCGTCGGGCGGCGCTCGGTTGGTGCAAAACGTCCTGCCGCAGAAGAACTCCTATATCCCGGTGCGCCGGCTCTCGCCAGTGACCGACGGTCTCTCGACCGGCTGCCTCGGCTCGGCGTTCTTCCGGGCGATCGACAACAGCGTGCAGGGCTTTGCCGGCGACACGGCCAACCTCTATTTGCTGACGTCGGGCGGTACCGCCTGGGATGACATCTCCGGCGCAACCTACGCCACGGCGTCTGGCCAGAGGTGGCGCTGGACGCAGTATGGCGACCTCGTGGTCACCACCAACTTCACCAACGAGGTGCAGAAATTCGAGCTGACCCAGGACAGTGCATTCAGCAACCTGGGCACCGGCCTGCCGCGCGCCAAGTTCTGCGCGGCCGTGGGCAATTTCCTCATGCTCGCCAACATCGTGGACCCGACAGACGGCAACTGCCCGACGCGGGTTCACTGGTCAGCGGACGGCGCACCCGACAGCTTCCCGGCGCCGAACACCGATGCCGCCCGGCAGGTCAGATCCGGCCGGCAGGACCTGATTGGCGAGTACGGCGAAATTACCGGGTTGTATACAGGTCTGATGTCCGGCTCGGCCGCGATCATGCGGGAGAACGCAATTGCGGTC
>WUUC01099625.1_pt1 | contig 43572 bp, 43 predicted proteins | sample 6278441 | NCBI WGS metagenome assembly WUUC01 (sample SAMN13675441, study PRJNA597444) | soil metagenome | isolation source: soil | place: USA: Washington | collected 2017-10
ACTCAGACGAAGACCAGAATTCGCTTCATGTGAAGTTCGCTGATGAATGTTACCATATAGGTGCAGCCCCCCCTTCGGAGAGCTACCTCAACATAGATAAAATCATCGAAACTGCGAAGAAGGTGGGAGCGGATGCCATCCATCCGGGATACGGTTTCCTATCTGAAAATGAAGGCTTTGCAGAAAGGTGCGAAAAAGAAAATATTATTTTCATTGGTCCGACGAGCAAGGCAATGGAACTCACTGGTGACAAAATGAAGTGCAAGGTAATAATGAAAGATGCTAAGGTTCCAACCGTACCGGGAAGTGATGGAACTGTAGAAAACGTCCATGAGGCCATTAGTATCTCGGCCGAGGCAGGATATCCAGTGTTGCTAAAATCTGCATTTGGAGGAGGGGGTAGGGGTATCAGAATGGCCTCCGATGAAAAACAATTGAAACAAGAATTCGAAATGGCCTCGGAGGAATCCCGAGCCGCGTTCGGAAAATCAGCTCTCTTTATCGAGAAAAATCTGGAAGATATCAGACATATTGAATTTCAATTATTACTCGATTCTCATGGAAATGGAAGACACCTATTTGAAAGAGAGTGTTCAATCCAAAGAAGACATCAAAAGCTTATAGAATTTACTCCGTCCCCTGTGGTTGACTCGAGAATAAGAGAAGAAGTAGGCGAAATAGCGGTTAGGGCTGCCCAGGCAGTGAATTACCTTAACGCAGGGACAGCTGAATTCTTGAGAGATAAACAAGGAAAATTTTATTTTATTGAGATAAATTCAAGGCTGCAGGTAGAACATCCTGTCACTGAATTGGTTACTGGATTAGATCTAGTAAAACTCCAGATACAAATTGCTCAAGGTGAAGAAATTAATTTTAGACAAGAGGAATTGAAGATGCAAGGGGCGGCGATAGAATGCAGAATTAATGCCGAAGACCCGTTTCTAGAATTTGCTCCTTCTGTGGGTCTTGTGCCTGATTGTAACCTACCTTATGGTCCTGGTATAAGAGTTGATTCATACCTTTATCCTGGTTGCACTGTTTCTGGATACTATGATTCCTTAATCGCAAAGCTTATCTCGTGGGGAAGGGATTTCGAAGAAGCTCGTGTTAGGGAAAGGGAAGCTCTGAAGGAGTTTAGAATTGAAGGCATTAGTACAACCATCCCTCTTTTCAAAACTATATTGGACGAGCAGAATTTTTTAGAAGGAAGGCTTTCGACGGATTATCTAGAGCGTTATGGATTAATACAGAAGATGATTGATGCTGCCGAAAAGGAGACAAGGAAGAATGCGGACGCTGCTGTAGCAGCCTTCCTGATGCACTCGGAATTCAATCAAGATTCAAAGTTAAAGGAGACGAATTCATATTCCCCTAGGTCCTCCTCGGGATGGACAGGCCTCACATTGGACCGCAAAAGGAGATCGTGATTTGGATTTAAGAATTGGTTCCATTAAAGTATTACTAAAAGCTGAAGTCGTTCAGACATCTGGCGCAGCCACTATAACCATAATAATAGACAAGAGACCGCATGAAATTACAATACTACGAATCACAAGTGACGAGATAGAATTCATTATGGATAATAAATACCATCGGGCGAAAATTATCCAGTCCGAAACCCACGAGACTAGGTTGTTGGTCGACGGCCAACCTGTTGCCATAAAGAAACATCCGATGCTTCAAGAGATACTTAAGAAATCTTTATCTGCCGAGGAAAGGGGAGAAGGCGGGGACAAGGACATAAAAAGTCAGATTCCTGGCAGGGTGGTTAATATTCTCGCACAAATAGGTACTCCAGTTAAGAAAGGGGATCCAATAGTGATTTTAGAGTCGATGAAAATGCAGGTCGCGGTAAAAGCCCATAAGGACGGCAATATCAGGCTAATCAAAGTGAATCAAGGTGCAACAGTTGCTAGATATGACGTCATAGCTAGCTTAGAATAGCAATTACTCCCCTTCAGCTGATGAATCGAATATCTACATGGCCCCTCATCCTTAAATCCACTCTATTATTCCTTTCCGAGCATTGATTTAATATCTTCATAGTTCGGTTCGACCAAAGGGTTGTCGGAGACCCATTCATATTGAATTATTCCGTTGGTACCGACAATAAAGATCGACCGTTTTGCTGCACGATAATCTTTCAAGTTCCCTAGGTCCTTCATTACAATTCCGTATCTGTTTATTGTTTCCCTTTTATAGTCACTCAATAAAGGAAAATTCAGATGCCTGTTCTGCGAGAAAGCCTTGTTTGCAAATGGACCATCCACAGAAATACCAATCACTTGTGCATCAATTTCCATAAGCTCTTTTAGAGAATCTCTGAAATTACACATCTCTAATGTACATATAGGAGATTCTGCGGCTGGAAAGAACGCGAGCACCAGTTTTCTGCCTCTATAATCTGATAGTTTATGGGTATTCATATCAACATCAGGCAGTTCAAAATCTGGCGCCTCTCTTCCCACTCCAATACTCGAGGAGGCAGATTTATTCGACACAGTTTATCACCATGAACAAAAAGATTATAAAAATTTCGGTCCGAACTTGTCAATGACTTGTGTGTCAATGACTTGTGTTTTTTAAGGGGGAAACCTCACTTAGCTCCGCAACAGCTACTTTCAAAACGGCTATCGCCCGATCAATCTCGTCTTTTGTATTGTAGGGTCCTAGGCTCAACCGAAGCGAACCTGAAATCTCAGGTAGACCAAAGCCCATCGCTCTTAAGACGTGTGATTCCTTTTGCATTCTAACGGAACAAGCTGAGCCAGTCGAGGCCGCTACTCCATATTCGTCAAGCTTTATGAGTAAATCTTCACCATTAACCCCTAGGAATGTAAAATGCGCGATATTTGGAAGTCTGAGATTGGACTCACTTGGTCCATTATAACGAGCCATGGGTACCTCGTTAACTATTCTCTTTACTAGGTAATCTCGTAATCTGCGGACATCTATGTTAATACTGTCAATCCTCTGCATTAACATTTCACAGGCTTTGCCGAAACCGACAATTCCATGGACGTTTTCGGTTCCTGATCGCAGATACCCCTCTTGTCCTCCTCCCGAGGTTAGAGAGATAACTTTTGAACCTTCCCTTAAATATAGCCCGCCAACTCCTTTTGGTCCATTAATCTTGTGGGAAGATAGGGTCATAAGATCTACTCCCAATTCATTACAGTTAATGCGTATCTTACCAAGCGCCTGGACAGCATCGGTATGGAAGAGGATATCCGCTGATCTTTGCCGTACAATTCTCGCTAGCTCTTGAATAGGTTGTATAGTTCCGATTTCATTATTAGCTAACATTATGCTCACTATGGCCGTCCTTTCAGATATTGATTCCTCAAGCTTTTCCTTATCAACCAGTCCATCCCGATTTACGGGCAAATAAGACACCTCGAACCCGTTATTTTCGAGATCTAAGCAAGATTCCATCACGGCATCGTGCTCAATTGCGCTTGTGACTACATGGTTTTTGCTGGAATTCTGTTTTCGCGCATAATATGCTGCTCCTTTTACTGCAATATTGTCTGCTTCCGTTCCACTTCCAGTAAAGATTATCTCAGAAGGCTTGGCTCCTATTATTGAAGATACGCGTTTCCTTGCTATATTAATACCCTTGCTAGATTCGTATCCGAGAGCATGAAGCGAGGACGGGTTACCATAATGGGTAGTTAAATAAGGAATCATCTCTTTGAAAGCGTCGTCCGTAATCGGGGTAGATGCTGCGTTATCAAGGTAGATTCTACGAAAGCCTGTATCTTTTTGTCTGCTCATCTCATTTCCTGAGAACGTGGAAATATGGAAAGGTTTCCTGACTTATATCCTCCAGTGTCAATGGTTACAAATCTGAACCCTTGCTTTTTGACTTGTCGGTCCAAGGTGTGGAGTTTAGCCATATCGAACAATTTGTTTAATTCCTCACTTGGGATTTCAATCCTTGCAATTTCGCCATAATCCCTCACTCGAACCTGTGATACAGCAAAAAGAGCCTTAACGATTGTTTCCGCATTTTCGATCCTCCTTAACTTGTCGTATGTAATAGTAATTCCTGTTGGAATTCGTGAGGCGAGACATGAGTTCGAGGGTCTATTGTGGACAGAGAGGCCATAGTATCGTGCTATTGCTCGAACTTGATTTTTATTGACACCGCATTCGACTAGAGGACTTCTTATCCCGTTTTCTTTCAATGCTCTAATACCTGGTCTGATATCGGACAGATCATCTAATTGTGTACCGTCCACTATCAAACCTGCACCTATTTTTCTCGATTCCTCTAATAGATGAGCTGCTAACTCCGCCCGACAATGATAACACCTTGAGGCATTGTTCTTTATAAATTGAGGATTAGCTAGCTCATTATAACCAATAATCTTGTGCGTGATTTTTAGTTCCTCGGCTATGTTCTTGGCTGAATCTAATTCGTCATTTGAAAGGGTGTCATAATTAGCAGTTATGGCAATTGCATCACTGTCGAGGGCTTTTTTTGCAGCGAATGCAACCACTGCACTGTCTACGCCTCCAGAGAGTGCTATGATGACAGGTTTCATGTTGTTCATGAACCATTCGACAATATTGAATAGATTCTTTTCCGCTGAATACAATTTACATTTCTCCAAATCGTTGAATTGTCTCTGACCTTACCAAATCCAATATTCTCTTTGTAGGCAAACCTGTGAGCCGAGATATATTCCTTATATCTTCAAACTCTGGCTTGATGTTAATAATGACTCCTCTAAGGTCTCTAGCTATTTTTACCCGTATGTTGAAGAACTTACCATTTATCGACATCGAGGTAGTAATAATATTTCTTGGCATGACTACCCGATTTACTTCTTGGACACGTGCTCCCAACGTACCTGATTCTGCAAAAAGAATTTCCAAAATATTGTCTAAATTTTTAGTATCAGAAATAATCTTAACAAGGTAAGTTGGTCTATTTTTCTTCGATAGTCCTTGAACGACCGAAATATCAAGGGCACCAGCCTTGTCCAATTGCTCAATCATGTTCCCAATAATTTCACCAGAAAGGTCATCAATGTTAGTTTCAACTATGAAAACAGTATTCGTTGTAACGTCACCTGAGATCGGTGATCTGCCAATAAGGAGTCTCAAAATATTGGGTACATTCTTGAAACATTTATGTCCTGCTCCATATCCAGCTTTCTCAGGCCTAATAGCAGGATAGTAGTCTAGTCCATTATTACATAATGTAACTAACATCGCTGCCCCGGTGGGGGTAGTTAATTCTTCCTCTATATTAGTTCCGAGCAGACTAAATGGTAATCCCTTAAATATCTCGATAATAGCGTTCCCTGGGTTGGGAACAAGGCCGTGAGAAAAGCTAAATTGTCCGGAACCCACTGCAATCCTTGTGGAGTAAATTTTAGAATTGAAGAGATCTAAGTCCTCCAGGGCCACCGCACATCCGATCAAATCAGCGAAGGTATCAATGCTTGAAGTTTCATGTAAGTAAACATTATTGAAACGCTCTCCGTGAACTCTAGATTCTGCCCTTATGATTTTTTTCATTGACTCTAGCGCAAACACCTTTGCCCTAGCACTCAATCCTATATGCTCGCAGCATCGAGAAAGTGAGGTATAGATTTCCGATCCTCTCCTGACTGAGGTTCCATCTTGATATCTTAGCGCAAGTTGGGTAGCTTTGAACCCAGAAACTAGCTTCCTAGCGAAGGTCACCTTGGAGATGGTACATCCTCTAAGAAAATTCTGGCATTCAAAAATTGCAGAAGTGACTCGATTCTTATTTGCCCCAGCGTCTACTAGGCTGCTAAGCAACATATCCCCTGAAATTCCGCTAATCTGGCAATCGATGACAGCAATTTTTCCCATTGAAGTGATAGTGAGGCATTCTTATTTATACAACACCTAGCGACAGGAATTTAAGGATAATAGGATTAGTTTCCGAGAATTATTCTCCGTAAAAAAGTAATTGTCTCCCAAATAACTACAAAACCACCCATAACAGACATTTTTTTTACATGCATAGGATTTGTAAGACTTATAAGGTAAATTCGGGGGTGACTTTCTGAATGACTATTACTATTATAGGATCAGGGAAGGTCGGAGCATCTGCAGCATTAAACTGTGGACTTCGGGAGTTAGATGACGTGCTTCTTCTTGATATTGTGCAAGGCTTACCTCAGGGAGAAGCTATGGATATAAACCATCAGCTATCAGAGAGGGGAATAGATTGTTACGTCCAAGGAAGTAATGACTATCATGACATGCAAGGATCTGATATTGTTGTTCTTGTCGCGGGGATTGGTAGAAAACCTGGAATGACTCGTATGGACTTATTGAAGACTAACTCGGGAATTGTAGGAGAGGTAGCACAACAGATACGAGAATATGCTGATGAATGTAAACTCATAGTTGTAACGAATCCCTTGGATCCTATGACATTTGTTGCGTTAAAACAAACTGGATTTAGAAAGAATATGGTTATGGGTATGGGGGGTATGCTGGATCTATCACGTTTCAAGAATTTTATTTCTGAGGCTCTTGAAATCTCGAGGGGATCCATCCATGCAATGGTTATAGGTGAGCACGGAGAAAATATGTTACCATTAATTCGATTCTCTTCAATAGCTGGGATTCCACTACAGGAATTTTTTACAGATGGGCAAACAAGCGAAATCCTTGACAAAACTAGGAATGTGGCTGCTCAGGTCATATCTGCCAAGGGTGCAACCACCCATGCCCCCGGTAATGCAATAGCTACCATTGCCGAGGCAATAATCAGAGATAAGAAATCAGTTATCCCTGTCTCTACCTTCTTGGATGGAGAATATGGAGCACATAATTTGTGCATTGGAGTTCCAGCAGTTATAGGATCAAATGGTTTGGATAAAATCATTGAGCTAAGACTGAATGACTATGAGAAAAAAATATTTAATAAAGGGGTCCTTGACGTTAAGGAAGCAATTGAATCAATAGGACTAAATTGAGATTGATAATCAATATTGAGAATTTTTACTAGACTAAATTGAACCTCACAGATATTCTCACTAGACTAAGTAAAGGAGAGACAACCGTGAAAAATGCTCTAAGAGAAATTTCAATGTTCTCAGTAGAGACTATAGAGGAAAACCTGGCCAAAATAGATACTGGTAGAGACATACGAAGACGCACCCCAGAGGTAATATTATCAGAAGGAAAAAATCCCAAGGACGTAATTCGTATTGCTATTACCATACTTGCAAAAAAAGATGTCGTTTTGATAAGTAGAATCCAAGAACATCATTTCTCTGAAATATCTTCTGCCCTCAAAAGGAAGAGGCTCAAGATCGAAGTGGGGAGAAGGAGCTCAACAATGCTTGTAACTAAAAATTTTTCACTTCAGGCTAACGATAGCAAATCAAAAATTGGAATTTTGGCAGCAGGTACGGCTGATATAGGCATAGCTGAAGAAGCTCGACTAATTGCGAAGGCCATGGGATGTAGCTCATTATTGTCCTATGACGTTGGAATAGCTGGGATTCACAGATTGTTTCCAATGCTAAAAGAAATGATACTTCAAGATGTAGATGCCATTATTGTAATCGCGGGAATGGAAGGTGCCTTACCGAGTGTAGTTTCTTCTATTGTCGATATCCCAGTCATAGCGGTCCCTACCTCAACTGGCTATGGGTTTGGTTCCAATGGGACTGCGGCTCTTGGGACGATGTTGCAAAGTTGTACCCTAGGCATGGCAGTAATGAACATAGATAATGGTATTGGAGCTGGCGCTTTTGCTGCAACAATATCTCTCCGGAGAAACAAATTATAGCTTCTATAATTTTCATTAAGTCATTTCTTAAAACTATTTCTAGAGAGTTAAAACGTTTATAAGTCTATTTACTTGTCAGGGTTTCAATTGTTAATGGAGAATCATCATGAGTTATGTTCATACTTTAAAAAGAATCCGTACCCATAAAACTAATTACCGCAAAAGACAAGCCTTGCTCATTAGTAGGCAAAATTTCGTGACCATCAAAATAACTAATCAGAATCTCATCGCGCAGGTTCTAAAACCTGAAATTCGCGGGGACGAAGTAAGGGTTTCGACTCATAGCAGAGAACTCCGGCGGCATGGTTGGAAAGGGTCCTTGAATAGTCTACCTGCATGCTTTCTAGTCGGTACTTTGCTTGGTAGGAAGGCTTTAGAAAAGGAGATTAAGGATGCTATACTATACATAGGAAATAAACCATTTACCAGTCGAATCGCTGCTTGCGTAAAGGGAATTGTCCATGCAGGCGTAAATATTCCGATTTCATCCGAGTCATTTCCACCAGACCATCGACTCAATGGTCAACACATTGCAAACTACGCAACTAAATTGAAGGCAGAGGATATCGAAAAGTACAATAAGAATTTTTCCTCCATTATTAGAGAGGGGCTGATGCCTGAAAATTATCAAATGCATGTCGAAGAGATAACAAAGCTAATCATGAGCGGAAATATGCATGAAATATCCGATAAGCATGCAAAGGTACATAAACTTGAGGAATCCGTCAAAGGTAAAACAGGAACATGAGTAGATATTCTAAATACCAAGAACAAGTTGAGGAATGGAAGCCTAGGACGACACTAGGAAGCCTAGTTCTAGAGGGCAAAATCAACTCTATGGAACAAGTATATGAAAACGGCATGAGGATTCATGAGTCCGAGATAGTAAAACATTTGATCCCGGATATGAAAACTCAGGTGGTTCATGTTGGTATTGTCCAAAAGCAAACCGATGCCGGTGAAATGACACGTTTCGATTCGTTGGTAGCAATCGGAAACGAAGCAGGATGGTTTGGACTAGGAAAAGGTAAGGCAGCACAAATGAGGATTGCGATAGATAAGGCGACGAATGCTGCATACCTAAACGTCATACCTGTCAAGTTAGGTTGTGGCAGTTGGGAATGTCGTTGCGCTGAGTTACACTCAATTCCGTTTAAGGTCAGAGGAAAAGGTGGGAGCGTAACAATAGAAATTATTCCAGGTCCTAGAGGTTTAGGTTTGGTAGCTGGTGAAAATATCAGAAATCTTCTCAAGTTAGCAGGTATAAAGGATGCATGGACAAAATCGTTTGGATCCACAAATACGATGATGTCTACTACGAAAGCGATTTTCAACGCTATTAGAAGTACATATATAATGGGATGACATTGAACATGGCGTTTGTTGTTTTAAGAATAAGAGGAAGCGTCAACGTTCCTTATTGGGCCAAATATACTTTGGATAGCCTCAACTTGTACAAGAAATTCTGGGCAACTATTTTGCCTGAAACACGGGAATCCCTTGGTATGTTGAAGAAGATTAAGGACTTTGTGGCATGGACACATGTGGATGCAAGCTTCGTAAAGGAATTATTGGAAAAAAGGGGCAAGGGTGATGGCTCTAAGCCATTCAAGCTCTTGCCGCAAACGGGGGATTATCGTAGTGTAGAAGAACTAGCGTCAGAAATTGCAAAAGATAAAGTAAGACTTTCGAATCTGCAAATGGTGAAACCCTGGTTTGCACTAAGTCCTCCTCGTGGAGGATTCAAAAAGAATACAAAAAAACAGTACAATCAGAAGGGAATTCTCGGTGAGGACAAAGAGCTGGTCGATATAATTAGAAGGATGATCTAAAGTACAGTAAGACTTATTTAAGGTGAAATAATTGAATCTACAGTACGATATCCTTATCCCAAGAATAAATGGAGAATGTAAAATTTATGGCAACTCGGCTTAGAAAGAGCAGAAAACAGAGAGGAAGTCGATATTGCGGATGGGGTCAAGTTGGTCAACATAGGCAATCAGGGGCACGAGGAGGAGTTGGAGGAGCAGGAAAGCATAAGCACTTTTGGATACGTACAGTCATTGAAGAGCCCGATCACTTTGGGCATGACTCATTTAATTCCATAAATCCAAGGATTGTTCGAAAATGGGTGGACGTTGGCCAGTTAGATTCACTATTTGCACGTCATGGGTCTCTTGTTGATAACAGTAAAGCGTTCTTGGATTTGACTTCATTGGGTTACGACAAGTTATTGGGTGGAGGAAAAATGGGAGGCGCCATCAGTATAAAAGTAGCGCAGTTTTCCGCGTCTGCAAAACAGAAGATAGAATCAGCGGGAGGAGAGGTTTTTTCGAATGAAGACCCAACAAAGTGAAAGCATAGTCAGAAGAGGAGTAAAGGCGATCTCAAGGTATGTTCCTCAAGTAGAAAAACCGAAAAAGAAAATACAGTTATCAGAGAAATTAATTTGGTCCGGAATCGCCGTATTGCTATATCTTGTGATGGGCCAGATTCCGCTTTACGGGGTTACAGACGATCCTCGATTTGATTTTCTTGCCTTTGCAAGAGTAATTTTCGCTGCTCAGCAAGGAACACTATTGGAACTTGGAATTGGACCTATTGTGACTGCAGGACTGTTAATGCAGTTGCTGAAGGGATCGGACCTACTAAAGCTTAATTTCAAAAATCCGGATGACAGGGCGCTATTTACATCAGCTACCAAGATAGTGACAATCGTTGTAATAGTTGTTGAGGGTACGCTATACGGTGTAAGTGTCTACGGCAATCTTGTGGCAAGTCCTGCTTTTGTACCTATAGTAGTGGGGCAACTAATTGCTGCGAGTTTCGTAGTAATGATGCTAGATGAGCTTGTCCAAAAAGGTTGGGGTTTAGGGTCTGGTATTAGTCTCTTTATTATGGCTGGTGTAGCTCAGGGAATAATGTGGAGTGTCTTTAGTCCTATCCCAGCTGACGATGGTCCAGTCGGTATCATCCCCTTCACAATTGATTCCGCGATTAATGGCGACATTGCGGATGCATTATTCAGAGTTGGCCAACTTCCTAGCCTATTCGGACTTTTCGTGACCGCTATTGTTCTCTTGGTGCTCGTCTATATCCAAGGGATACATGTAGACATACCCATCGTATCTACGAAGTATAGAGGCTTTACAGCTGTTTATCCCATAAAGTTATTGTATACATCAAACATTCCTGTTATCCTAGCTTCAGCTCTACTTGCAAACGCGATTTTTATGGGTCAGATGTTGTGGGCAAATTATAATCCTCAAAATACTAGTCCTGCGTTTAATTGGATTGCACAGTTTGATCCTAGTAGCGCTCAAACGCCTACAGGGGGATTGCTTTACTACATTACTGCACCTAGAAGTCTAGATGTAGCTATGCAAGACCCTGTGAGAGCGGTGGTATATGTACTTTTTCTAACTACTATAGTCACCATCTTTGGAAGATTGTGGGTGGAACTTGGAGGATTATCTGCAGGCAAGGCGGCAAAGAACCTACTCGATGCCGATGTACAGGTCCCGGGTTTTAGGCGTTCTGAAGGATCCGTGGAGAGTTTGTTGAATAAATACATACCCTCGGTTACTATAGCAGGAGGCATAATAATAGGACTAGTTGCTTCTATTTCAGATGTATTGACTGTGTTCGGTACAGGAATTGGAATCCTGTTAATGGTTGACATCTTGGTGAATTATTATAATCTTCTTGTAAGGGAACAAGTGGATGTTCACATGCCCAAATTGGCGGCTCTTCTTGGAAGAAAATAGTATAAGGGCAGTAATCTTGGGAATACCTGGGGTTGGAAAAACAACGATAATCTCTGAAGTTGAGGGTATCTTTGAGGAAAAGGGACTGAAGGCTGAAACTGTTGTATTTGGCTCATTGATGTTTGAAGAGGCAAAAAAGAAGGGCCTCAAGACTAGAGACGACATGCGGAAGCTTCCTATTGAAGACCAAAGGAATCTTCAAGAGGAAGCGGCGAGGAGAATAGCGGAAATGAGAGAAAGGATCGTAATTATCGATACACATCTTTTCATAAGAACGGCTGAATGTTACTATCCTGGCATACCAATGAATGTAACCAACATCATCAGGCCGACTCATTTATTACTGGTCATTGCCAAGCCAGAGGAGATTTTAAAGAGGCGTCAGGCGGATACAACTAGACGCAGAGATTTATCCACCGAAGCAGAAATCCAATATGAGGTTGATGTATCTAGGATCATGATAGTATCATCGGCAAACCTGACTGGTTCTCCGTTTACGATACTTGAAAATCAGAAGAATCAGGCAAAAAAGGTTGCCCAGGATATAGTCAGACTACTGGTGGGCTAGTTAGTTGGTTATAGACATCAATTTCATATTTTCAGTCATCATGCAAATGCCGGGACTTGCACCTCAATACACGAAACATCCTCTGTTCCCTGATATGGTATCAGCGATGATCGTTTCTGCTCTCATAGCAATAGGGATGAATTACGCTTTTGCAATGCTCAGGAAAAGGACTACGGACATGGGAAAAATGACCAAGGTTATGAAGGAGACCAGTGAATGGCGAAAGCAGTACACGGATGCTATTAAAAAACAGGATAAAGTTAGAGTAGAAGAGCTAAAGAAAAAACAAGCCTACGTGAATAAGATGACGATGGAGATGCAACAGCAACAAATGCGTCCCATGCTAATATACATGATGCCCTCATTTTTGCTATGGATTTTTGTTTTTCCTTCTATATTTGGAGCTACCACAGCCCTTTCTCCAATTCATATTCCATTCATTATGTGTAACGACGAAAATGTTAAGCTTGACCAGCAAGTGGACAAGAGCGACCAACCTAAGGGCGCTTGCAGTGTTCCAGGAGAAGTTTTTCTTTGGGGATGGTTTCTAATAACCTCATTTGCATTCAGCGGCATAATCGCTAAGATAACTGGGACGTCCATGCCTGGCATTACATAAGATGGGCAGGTAAATGGTAAGTAAATCAATGGGGAGTAGGTTAAGCATAGTGATATCAGGTTGGCCCGCTGTTGGGAAGACCACGATGGCAGTTGAACTAGCGAAAAAATTTAATCTCAAGTTGTATAGTGGAGGGGATATCCTTAAGATGCTAGCGGGAGCTAAAGGATATTCGACATCTAGGGATGATTGGTGGGATACCGGAGAGGCAAAACGGTTTATGGAAGAAAGAAAGTCAGATCCATCATTTGACAAGCAGGTTGATAAGAAACTAATTCAAATAATTAAGAATGGAAACTCCGTGATAACCAGCTATACCTTGCCCTGGTTAGTGAAGGAGGATCGTATCATTAAGTTTTGGTTAAAGGCTTCACAAGAGAACAGAGCGAGGAGAATGGCGAATCGTGACAATATTTCCTATAATAAAGCCAAGAAAGTAATACTAACAAGAGACCGGGAAAACATGAAAATCTATAAAAATCTCTATGGATTCAATTTTGGCGAAGATCTAAAAGTATTTGATTTCTGTCTCAACACCGACATCCTGAGTCTGAATTCATTAATTGAAGTTTCAAAGTCTATTATTACTTGGTTGAGTGTGGCCAAGCTCCCTGAGTATAGAAAGGGCTTGAGGAATTAGCTGTTGTTGTTTCCTCAGCTGCAAAATCTTCAGAAGATAGACGATGATGTTACAAGCGATAGATATGGGCACATACCTGACAATCGGCCCTTGGACATCTTATTTGACTACGGGTTTATACTACTTGACAAACCTCCCGGGCCCACCAGCCACGAGGTCGTGGCATGGGTAAAAAGAACACTAGGATTATCCAAGATAGGCCATAGCGGAACTCTTGATCCTGGAACCACAGGTTTATTGCCACTCGGCCTTGGAGAAGCAACTAAAGCGTTGCAGGTTTTGACATTAGGGCCTAAGGAGTATTATGCATTGGCCAGGATGCATTCATACGTATCTTCAAAAAAGATCGAACCCGTCATGAAGGAATTTACTGGGGACATTTATCAAAGGCCACCCCAACGAACTGCTGTTCGACGGGCTACTAGAATTCGAACTGTGCATTCTTTTGACCTCTTGGAGCAACATGAGCGGCTCATACTTATGCGAATATTATGTCAAGCAGGCACTTATGTTCGAAAAATCATATACGACTTAGGGGAGGTTCTTAGTCTAGGAGCAACAATGATAGAACTCAGAAGAACAGGAGTCAGCTGCTTATCAGAGAAGACAGAAAGCTTTGTGAGGTTGCACCACATTCTAGATGCTTTTGAAAGATACAAGGAAAGCGGGGACCAAACAAAGTTACGGCAACTGATCAAGCCTATCGAATATTGTCTCCAAGGTTTGCGAGCTGTCGTGGTAAGAGATACAGCTGTGGATGCGCTGTGCCACGGAGCTCAACTAGCAATTCCTGGAATTACTGCTATACCCCATGATATAAGGCGCGGGGAACTAGTTGGAATTTATACACTGAAAGAAGAGATTGTTGGCCTCTCAGAGGCTGTTATGACATCTGAAGAAATAGGGACTAAAACTAGCGGTTTCGCTTTTATGATGAAAAGAATTATAATGAAACCAAATACGTATCCTAGGGTTTGGCGCACTGCATCAGACTTGAAGCAGAGCTCGATTGTCACCTAGCAAGCACAGTAACGAATATGGGGATACTTGACTAAATTAGATCCGTATATGAACTGTCACAAGAGAAGGTTACAAATCTGTTATTCTGGATTTGAAACAGATTACGAATGAAGAGCAAAAGCGCCGGGAGAGGGATTTGAACCCTCGCGACCCTTGTAGGTCACAAGCTATCGGGAACGCATTCCAGGCTTGCGCCCTTCCAGGCTAGGCGACCCCGGCAGTATTGGTTCAAGTAATCATTTCTATATATTAATCAACCAAAAGCAACTTGAACGGAATGCCGTTAATAAGAGCGCCCATTGGTTCGGAACTAAGTAAATAATTCTTAAAGCCGGCCAAACCATATTATGGTATGAGACACCAGCACGATCTTGAGATTATATCAACACAATCCAATAATACCATCTGCTCTACTGGAATATCCATCCTTGTAAAACGCCGGGCTCAGATAATGGCCTGTAAGCAGATATAATAAAAATCATATAGTCCAGATAGGTTCCCTAATGTGTATTTGAACATACACGACTACGATCTTATTGTTGCAGGAGGTGGTCTGGCTGGTCTAATCGCAGCTTCTTCCGCGGCGTATTACTCAAACCAAGTACTACGTATTCTCGTTGTAGATCGAAATCCTATTCCTATTCTAGGAAGAAAGACGATAACGGGCTGGATCTGCGGCGATGCTGTTGGAAAGAAATCAGTAGACTACATGACCGAAAGAATTGGTATAAAATGGGGACATCCTGAAATTGAACATCCAGTAAAAGGAGTGATGGCATACTCACCGAATCATGAAGCTGCCGTCTCATTTGATGGAGAAGGTTACATACTTAATCGCAGAATTCTCCCACAGAAACAACTTCGTGATGCTCAGAAATTAGGTGTCGAGATACGTGGCAATATTGCTCTCAGGTCGGTACTAGTAGAGGATGATAAGGTAGTGGGCATCGAGGGTCAGGATTTGCAAACAAATGAAGCTTTTAAGAAAACATCTAAACTGGTAGTGGATGCAAGTGGAGTTACTTCAGTTCTTAGAACAACCCTCCCAATAAAGTCACATATCCAGAAGAAAATTGATAGGGTTGATCTCGAAGCAACTGGAAGGTATATCTACAATTTCGAAAAAGCTTCAGAAGATATGACATACTTCGATCCGCGATATTGCATTATACACCTGGATCAAAAATTGGCTCCAGGCGGGTACGCATGGGTTTTTCCAAAGGGAGAGAACAAAGTAAACATAGGTCTAGGCGTTCAACAGAAGGCATTAGATCGCCATAATGCTAGCAGCGGAGTTCGTCACGATGTCAAGACACTAATCGACAATTATGTCAAGAGTAACCCAGTCATATCTAAACCCATGATTGCTAGTGAAGAAATGGACAATGGAAACGGCTGGGGTACGTGGCAAGTCTCAGTGAGAAGACAGAATGATTGCCTCGTGGCCAACGGGTACATGATAGTTGGCGATTCAGCATGGATGCCTAAGCCGCTCGATGCGGGTGGGATAGGACCAGCAATTATCGCGGCAACGATTGCTGGGAAAGACGCCGTAGAGGCCATAGAAGCAACTGATACTACAGAAGATGGATTATGGAAGTATAATATTGATTATATGAACGAGTATGGGTACAAGACTGCCGGACTTGAGGTCTTTCGCAGAATGTTGCAAACCCTTACGAATGAAGAAATCAATTACGGAATGAAGCATTTTCTTTCTAAAATGGATATCGATAGCATAACAGATGGACAACATCCTGAATTTAGTTCACTTGATATGATGTCCATGATTATTAGAGGGTCATTCAAAAGACTCCTAGCCGAGAGCTTAAAGTATACAGCGAACATGAATAAGACGTTGGTCGAACATTATCGCGATTATCCTTCTAAACCACAATCTTTTGAGAAATGGCATGAGGTCTTACTGGATTATCTCGGTCAGGCCTATTCAAGATTTCATGAGGCAGCCTAGATCTCTACAAGCCTTAAAAGGTAAAGGAGGTAGGAAAACCTTTACTCATGCTTTCGCACCGGATATCCGTTTCTCCAGTTGTTCGATCGCCCTTATCATGTTCTCTCTTCTCGATTCTTCTGTTAATAGTACTCGTACATCATCAATTAATATTTTTGCGATATCTAATTTTCTCTTAAGACCACCCACAAGGTTATCATAGATGGCTAGAGGGTAAACTAAACCGTAAAGATGTTCCATAAAATTAAAATTCTTCTGTGCATCTTCAGTCATGCCTCTTCTAATTCTGTCATAAATTATCCGCTTAATTTCTCCAATACAATCGAGTGCTCCCAAGGTGTAGGCAGAGCCTGTAACTCCAAGATCACCTACCCCAGGAATTTCCGAGTTTTCAACTATTGACATTAGCAAAGATGCTTCCACAAATTCTTGTTCCGGTAAGAGCAGATATTTTTGTAGGTCTTTCCTTGAATAGTTACGAAATTCGACCAACATTGTATTTGCGTCAGTCAATTTTTCTTTCGCTTCCTCTTTCCTACCATAATGCAGGTCTACAATCGATTTGCTACAAATCGAAACAATATCCCTTGTTCCTTTCAAAAGCTTTTCTCTTCTTTCCTCAGTTCCCCTGAGCTCTTCGTTTATTGTACGTAACGAATCTTGTAATTTATTTATTGACATGCAGCATTTCTAATTGTCCAGCATCCCTAAAGAATTTATTGTCCAAGTTCCATTGGTTGGAAGAGTATAATAGCAGATATATGGGGATATTTCATATTGAATAAAATCCGATGATCTATGTATGAATAGTCAGGCTATTACTTCGGAGCAAATGTATAAGATAGAAGATAATGGTCATAGATTGTTTGGAATGAAGAGGTTATTAATGATGGAAAACGCAGGTCACAGAACTGCAGATTTTTTACTCCGCCGATTTGATGCTGGCTTAAAGCATAAAAAAATTATTGCTGTTTGCGGAAGTGGCAACAATGGTGGTGATACATTTGTTGCATGTCGACATTTGGCTGCAGCTTGTATTACAAACATAACAATTCTTCTTTTAACAACACCAAAAGAAATTAGAACGTCAGAGGCAAAGATTAACTGGAATATTATCAGGAAGATGAAGTCTTTGAAAAAGATCACTATAGGGTCTCATCAGCAAAGTGATTCAGGTCACGTTATTGAAATGGAAATTGAAGATGCAGACGTCATTCTTGACGGATTGCTTGGGACCGGGGTTAAAGGACAGATAAGGGAACCATTCTCATCTGCAATCGATAAGATTAATCAATCGAAGGCTTATGTACTGGCCATCGATGTGCCTTCTGGACTTGATCCGACTTCTGGTGAACCATCAAATAAATGCATTGAAGCTAATGCCACCATTACATTTCACAGAATGAAAAAGGGACTGGATATTGGCAAAAAATATACTGGCAGTATTCATATTGAAAAAATCGGAATTCCACCTGAAGCTGAAGATGGAGTTTTATTCTGAATGAAAACGAGGGTGGTGCAACTGGAAGTTGGGCCAATGGCTAACTTCAGCTACATAATTGCTGATGAAACCAATAGAGAAGTAGCCATTGTAGATCCATCATGGGACTTAGAAAAGACATATACAATTTTGGAGAATAACAAATGGCGGGCTTTAATGATAATTAATACCCACAATCATTTCGATCACGTCATTGGGAATGAGCAAATCGCATCACGTACAGGTGCGCAAATAGTACAGCATCAGGATTCAAGTTGGGAGGGGAAGCACGTTTCCGTTTCTGATGGTGAACAGATTGTATTAGGAGACACTGTGATCAAGGTACTACATACTCCAGGACATTCGAAGGAAAGTATCGCTTTGCTGGTAAATGATGAGTTTATCTTTACAGGAGACACTTTATTCGTCGGTGGTTGCGGCAGAGTAGACTTGGCGGGTGGAGATCCGAATGATATGTATGATAGCTTGTATAATAAGATCCTTCAATTAAATGAAGAACTCATTGTCTATCCCGGGCACAATTACGGTTCCTCCCCCTGGTCTACAATCGCCAAAGAGAAGAAAAACAATCCAGCACTTCAATTCAGAAGCAGAGAGGGATTCACTAAATTTATGACTTCGTGAAAAGGGTTATAGGATCTGCCTATTCCATAGCCAAAAAAGGTACTAACGCCAAAAAACTATCATTTTACCGTAACTGATTTTGCAAGATTACGTGGATAGTCAGGGTCTGCGTTTTTCTTTAGGGCAAGATGATATGCCAGTAATTGGAGTGGAATAATCTCAATAATAGGGTACATTATGCTATCTAAAGTGGGCAATTTGATGAAATGATCATAGACATCATCAGATTCGTTGGAAATCCCAATAATGGTGGCGCCTCTGGATTTTATTTCATGAACATTTGACAGTACGTCTTTGGACGAAATGTCATTAGGATTAATTACGATGACTATACTATTGCTATCAATCAACGCTAAAGGTCCATGCTTTAGTTCTCCGGCCGCGATCCCTTCTGCATGGATGTAAGTTAATTCTTTAATTTTCAATGCGCCTTCCAGTGCTATTGGATAATGCAATGACTTACCAAGGATGTATACATCACGAAGATCCTTCAGCAATTCAGCAATTCTAATTGTCTGCTCCTCCATTGCCAGAACAGATGCTATTGCTGATTTTAAATCTCCCTTTTTGCCAACAATTCCTATCGACCCGCTGCATAGTTTCTCGATGACTGTATATATGACAGAAAGCTGCCCTGTAAAGCTTTTAGTGGCAGCAACGCCTACCTCCGGACCACAGTTAATTGTAAGGAAAGATTCGCTGATCCGTGCCAGGGAAGACGTTCTGACATTGACAATGGAAAGTATCTTTGCTCCTACTTCCTTGGCTTGCTTGACTGAATTCAAGACATCTGCAGTTTCCCCGCTCTGGGATATTGCCAAGATTACACTATTCTTATCAATGAAATCAAGAACATACTGAAACTCGCTAGAAAGGACTGGTTCTGTGCGAATTTTCGCTACCTTTGCGAAAATATGTTTAGCGAGTAGAGCCGAATGGTAACTTGTTCCACTTCCGATTATATAGATACTTTCGGCTTTAAGCAAAATGTCGCAAAACCTAGTGACATCAGTCTCTTCTTGAGCCATCCCTTGCAGTACGCTCTTGCTCTGCTCATGAATCTCCTTCAGAGTGTGGTGGGCGTAAGTGCCCTTGTCCGCTGCCCCGAGCTCCCAAGCAACTTGTGTAACACCCCTACTCACAGCGGTCCCACTTGAATCATACAATTGGAGGCTGTCTTTTGTAATAAAGGCAATATCCTTATTGTCCAAGAAAATGGCCCTGTCGGTGTATTGAAGGAACCCTAGCACGTCACTTGAAATGAAGTATCCATCATTAGGCAATCCTATGATAAGAGGCTCATCATACCTGCTTCCACATATTGTTCCATCGCCAAAAATTGCAACAAAGGAATATGCTCCCTCCAACCTATTGCAAACTTTTACAACTGCCTGCACTTTGTCTCTGATCTGAGAAAGGGAGTCTTCAAGTAAATGGGCAATAACTTCGCTGTCTGTTTCACTTTTAAACGTATGTCCAGAAGCAACGAGTTCTTTTTTTAACTCCTTGTAATTTTCAATTATGCCATTATGAACTACTGCAATTTCTGATGTACAAGCTTCGTGTGGGTGCGCGTTTGTATCTGTAATTCCGCCGTGTGTCGCCCATCGAGTATGCCCTATTCCTATCTGTCCAGGCATCTTCTGAAAATCAAGTGACTTGCTAACCTGTGCGACCTTCCCCACACCTTTCTTTACAAGAATATTTCCATTATCCAAGGTGGCTATTCCCACACTATCGTAACCACGATACTCCATTTTTTTTAAGCTTTCAACAAGCAACGGAGCCGCATATGAAGATCCTTTGTACCCTATGATTGAGCACACAATAATTATATCAGTCATTCATTCTTAAAAGACTTGTCGAACAGTCAAACCAAGTTGAATGTAAAATTTGACTGGTCCTAACTGTTCGATCGAATACATCCTGGGACTAGAAAATGCCTGTGCTGTTCTAGCGGAAGTTTCCTATGTTACAAGTATATTACTGCCCCCTTTTGGAATTTACTAGTTCTAAGTATAAGAAAAATGTCAGAACGACCTCTTACATGTACTCGTGGAATACTACTCAAAATTGATTGAGATCGAATCAATAAGTCAGGATGATCGCTAGGAAATTTATGACGAGTTGTCCCCTCATACCTTGTATCACCCACAGCAAAAGGTGAGTTATCCCATTCGTGCGGCAAAAGACCAGTACGTTGCCACGTATCAAGATATCAGCAATCTAAACGAACTTGACAGATTGCAGTTAGTTAGGATCAGATGGAGGTTGGGGTATTATGGGTTCTTGATGAACTAGAATATTTGGCTCCTCGTCCTTCTTAACGATATATCCTGGTAAATTAACCATCCGACTCCCGACAGAGACATGACAATGGGAAACTATTTGTCGTGCCTGAGTAGCTGACTTGGACATGATCTTTCTCATAACAATTGTCTGAAGTCTCCTTTCAAGTATATCTTCAATTTTCAGATTTAACACATCATCAAGAGATGCTGACTCATTCACAAGGCCAAGTCTGTTAAGAAAACCTAGTAACCTGAGTTCTTTATCGCGTCTAAATTCTGGTGGTACCGCCAATAGGGCCCGTGCCTGGTTTCTTATTCGTGCCACTTCTGACTGTGCCTTCCATAGTTCACGCTTGTTTCGTAAACCGTATGTGCCTAATATATAAAGTTCAGCATTAAGCTGGTCTATGGTCCAGATTCTACGAGGTCGGTGATAAGTTTTTTTTGGTTTATGCGGATCTCCCACTACAATTCATCCCCTCTTTATGTGTTCTGTGGAGACTGAGTATTTTCTCCTGTCGCAGGGGCGGCTGCCCCTCCAGCTGCCGACTGTGCTTCAGGTTGGGCTGAGGGAATTGTAGGAAGTGTTTTACCTATCTTCTTAACACCTACTGCGCCACCACGTCTCCCCGTCGTTCTCGTGCATTGTCCTCTAACTCTAAGGCCAAACATGTGTCGGTATCCTCTCCAACTCATTACTGACTTTTCTCTTTCGATGTCGCTTGAAGCAGCGAAGTCCAAATCAGAAGTTATGAGGTGGTTGTTTCCACCGGTGTCCATGTCCTTTCTGCGATTAAAGTACCAGCTTGGTATACCTATGCGAGAGGGATTTCTAATACCTGTTTCAATTTCAGATATTTCGTTATCCGTCAAAAATCCAATTCTCAGATTCGGATTAATGTTAAGAGACTGAAGTATTACCTGTGCTAGGTTGTAGCCAATTCCTCTAATTTCACTAAGGGCTACAACAATTTTTTTGGCACCCTCAATATCTTTACCTGCTATTCGTAAAATGTGCTTGTACTCTGCTACTGACAATTATGGTATGGCATCTAATTCCCGCAATAAAAACTATACCTGGCCCTGGAGTGATTCCTCGCACTATCATTCCAAGAACCATGATGCACTCAAGTGGATTCTCGAAAAATCTCATATACCAACATATTAAAAGGATCAAATTCTGATAGATTAGCTATTGTGCAATGCTTAAATTTGTGACGTCCTGGAAAGTCTCATAACACAGATGGCGACCCAAGCTATTGAGCAGTTGGTTAATCGCTCCTATCGCACGTCACCTAAGTATGACGAGGTAATGCCCGGCGTTCCTCAAGATTACAAAGAAATTAAAACGTTGGGTCAACTGCTTGAAATCAATTACAAGCATGCATCGGTTGAGAAGCAATTACGAGAGAATTTTATTCTTAAAATGAAATTAGGAAAGGAAATTTACAAGGGAATTATTGGTTATAAGGAACGTGTAATTCCTGCAATTAATAGGGCAATTCTATCGGGACATGAAATACTGTTTGTTGGGCAAATAGGACAAGCCAAGACCAAGCTTGCTGAAACAATTGCTAATCATCTACTTTCCCCGATACCCGTAGTTCGCGGATCTTTAACCAATGATATACCCACGACAATACATAGAGAGGATATGATTAGCCTTCTAAATGATACTGACCCTGAATATCCCTCTCCTGAATTCGTTGTATCACCAGAATGTGAAAAATCAATTAGGAATAATAAATTGGAAACGAAGATAGACTGGATGGAAGGACGGAATAGATATCGTTACATGCTTGCCACACCAGATATATCTGTAAAAGATCTTATGGGGCAGATTGATGCGATAAGAGTTGCAAAGAAAGGAGTGGAACTTTACAGTATTGAATCTTACTCACCAGGCCAGATGTTGCAGGCTAGATATGGAGTCCTGTGCATTGATGAGCTCCCTGTTCTTGATACCCGCAAACAAGTAGCCCTGTTAAGCGTATTGCAAGAAGGAAAGTTCACGACCGGTTCATACCCTGTTACCTTTAAGCCAAATGTTAAGCTACTGGCCACTGCCAATCCTGTAGATTATACACATTCAGGGAAAATAATTGAGCCTTTATTTGACCGGCTTCGGAGTCACATACATACTCATTATCCCACCAATATCGTTGATGAGATGCTTATCATAATTCAGGAGACACAAATAAGCCGCGAAAGTGGAGTTCTCGTACCCCTTTTTATTGTCAAAACTATTGCAAAAATAGCACAATTAGCCAGAGAACATCCTGAAATCGATCACACTAAAGGGGTAAGTGTGAGGATGGCTATTCATTCCATGGAGATCTTAATCTCCGAAGTTGAGCGAGTGAGAGCATTACACGGTAAAATTAAGCTAGTTCCTAGATTTTGTGATCTTGATTGCATTCGTCAGACCAGCAAGTTCGAATTATCTGAAATGGACGACAATCATCAGAATAAAAATATCATATTAGATTCATTAATTGAAAATGCCCTTAGAGATGTTTCCATCGAGTACACCAAACACCTACCTCCTGAGACAATTGAAAGATTTAAAGAAGATTTTAAGAGAAACAAATCGTTTGTGGTTTCACAATATAGTCTTGGCCAGGTGAAAAATGAAGCCATAGACTATGAATCGCAGCTCAGAATGTTTCCTGCTCTGAACGAATTTGTTAGACTAACGGTCGAAAAGATCAAGCAAGAACATCAAGAATTCAACCAGATAGCCGAACCGTATGAAATAGACGTTAAGAGAATCCAAATAGTCAATAATGATATGGATAGTGAATTTACCGCTTCAGTGACCGAATTGGTACTCGAAGGTTTAAGATGGATTAATCCGCCTTTGCTTGACAAAAAGGGAAATGGGTATTCTACAAAATCAGGATAGCGACAATGCTGGTAACAATGACTTGAATGAGATCCAGTATTTCCTCATCAATAAAGGGAACGACAATTTTCCCAATAGCAAGGTTCGACTGAAGACTGGTATCAAAAAAGAAGATCTAGACAGGTACATGAGGTTGATCGAAAGAGAGGTCTTGCGTGAACGCACTCCTGATCTGCAAGAACTTGCGCAGTCGCTCGAAAACATGGAGCATAAAGAATATTCCCAAAAACATGATAATTTGCGCTCAATCCAACTGCAGAATCCCAGTCTAGTCTCACGATCTAGTCCAACCGTCATGTCAACCGGTGCCTCAATAATAACTGAGTTGATAGAAAGAGGTTATCTAAAAGATTCCCTGAGATGGCTCACTCCTAGAGCCTTTTTCACGATAGGTGAGAGAATATTAATGGATATCATGAACCCATTGAAATACGGAGAAATCGGATTACATGAAACGATGACCGAAGGTCTGGGCTCACTGGTACTCGATTCTACCAAGAAGTTTGAGCATGGAAATGATTTGAGAATGATAAATGTTCCAAAATCCCTGTTAAATACTCTACAAAGGAACGCAAAAGGGCATCGACTGAATCAACTTCCATTGCAGGTGGATATAGAAGATTTTGAGGAGTATGAAACAAGTCATGATGTTAGGGTATCTTTGGTATATTGCATTGACCTTAGCTCCACTATGCGTTACTCGTCAATGTTTGGAGATTTAAGCAGAATCGAAGCAGCAAAGAAGGCGCTTTGGGGCCTCTTCATTTTTAACAAGAAATTCTTCCCATCCGATTCAATATCTGTCATAGGTTTTGGCGCTTTAGCTTCACGAATTTCTCCTAATGATATTCCTTATCTTAAAACTTTTGAACCAGGCGGGGATTTTATGCATTACACAAATTATCAAGCTGCCCTTAGATTAGCATCGAAAATCTTGATCAGAGAGGGTTCTCCGAACAAGCGCATAGTCCTTATTACTGACGGTCATCCAAGTGCTTGCTTTATTGATAATCAAAAGGACTACACTGACCTAACTTCTCAAAAACCATACTCCCATTTTTATAGCCCCGACAAAGATACTCTTCAAAGAATTAATATCGATCAGAATCTAAAACTGGATCTTCATTCTGGAAAACTCGTATATTTATGTTATCGCTACCGACAGGTTGACGAATATATTGGGATGAGAACCATAGCCGAGGCTAAGAAATGTTGGCATAACAAAATACAAATTGATACAATAATGATAAGCGAAGAAGATTCCTTACTTGATTATGTCAATCAAATGGAGAAGTCTGTAAGGGGTAAATCATATTACATAAATCCCGGAAATATTGATAAAGCATTAATTACTGATTACCTTAATAACAGACGTACTATTATGAGATCTTAGGAATTGTCAAAAGTTTCCTGTTATTTGTGTTAGTTTTTATTAATATGCCTGTCAAACCAATAGTATGCGACATGGCAGAGACATACCTCGACTGGAACGACTCATTGGATGTGTTAACAAGGGCTTATAGTGCAGGCTTATTCACTATAATAATAGGACCTAAGGGTACGGGCAAGACTTCGCTTGTTCGTCAATTTGCTTCGATTATGAATAAAGAACTGCAATCAGTAAATTTTAGTTTGCGAACAAGGGAGTCACATTTGATCGGAAGCAAGACCTTGGACAAAGGTGAAATTAATTTTGTTGAGGGAATTTTAGTAAAATCTATGAAGGACGGTAGCCTGCTTTATCTTGATGAGTTAAATGCCGCAGAAGCTGATGTATTGCTTAGATTGGACGAAGCACTTGATGATAGGAGACAAGTGGTGCTCAAGGAAGCAGATGGTCAGGTTATTACCGCAAAGGAAGATTGGTCAGTAATTGCAACAATAAATCCTCTCTCTCACGTCGGTACCAAGGAACTCCCCCCCCAACTGTTAAGTAGATTTCCTGTTCGAATCAGACTTGAATATCCACCCGAAAATGTAGAACTCGAAATCATAATGAAACATGTTTCTAATATTGGCGACTCAAAATTAGATGACGTAAAACGAGCTATAAAGCTTTCAAAAAGCCTAAGAGACGCAGCGGCAGTAGAGGAGTTATATTACAGTCCAAGCATAAGGGAAACAATTGCCTTTACACGACTTCTAAATACTGGTATTCAACCCAAAAAGGCAGCAGAAATAGTCTTTGCGAATGCGTATGATCAATGGGGTGAAGTCGAATTCCGAAAAGTCATGGATATGGTTATCTCAATCTTTGGTGATTAAGGTCTTGTCCCTAAATTTATCACTGTTGCATAATGAGGTTTTGCTGGATATTGCTACGTTTTTGGCTAGAAGATGGACGAATAACTCGAAAGTGCAAGTTATTATTAAGGATCAGAAGGTGCCTATTACGAGACCGGATAAAAATCAGATTACTCTGCCTGGTCCTTACCATTTTCCTGGAACTGATTTTCAAAGATACAGACAGTGGCGTATAATGCTCTGGTACGAGGCCATGAGGCTCACTTTTTGTTCTAAAGTAATGAGCTATGATCACATTTTTGGATTCCTGTTAAACACTCTAGAAACCAAGAGAGCAGAAATCCTCGGCCTTCGTTCTTGGAGAGGAATGGAAAAAGAAATTGTATTCAATGAAGGTATTTCGTGGTTGTCAAAACCCCTCTTGAATTCCCTATATGGAAAACATAAAGTAGCGGAGGCCTTTTCTCAGTACTTTTTAACTGGCTCATTGAAAGGCGAACTATTCGGTAATGAATTTTCAAGAGTGCAAAAAGGTGCAGAACTTGCCAAAGAAATCTTGGATCATACCATAGCCAATGATCAAGGCACAGAATCGATAGAACAACGAATACCTGAACTCGTGCGTATCCTGGAGTTAAATTCATTAGCATCATTTCCCATTATTACTCCCGCCAGCAAGGTCGGCTTTGGCAGATCAGTAGATGAGAAAGGATTGCTTGCTGAGATCGAAAAATTAGTCAAGCGAAAAAATTTGGAACCCGAACAGCTGGTGAAAAAATCAAAAGAAATCTTTGAGGGCCGTGAAGTGAATGCTGAATTTGATGCTCTAGTCAAGGAAAGCAAACGAAGTGAGAACAAAGGCCAGGATGGTATTGAAAACCTTGGTTTGACAGTCCCGAAAGATGTTGACTCAGATGAAAGTCAAATTTACGACCTCGACCTAATACAGAGGACTAAATCACAATTCAAACATTGGAAGACGGGCTGGTACGAAAAACACGAAGAAACCGGTGACGAATTTGATCCGGAAACTTTTGTAGAAAGATTATCGAGGACATTTATTACAGATTTTAAACTATCCTATAGATCGAAAGTTGCCATTGTCTTAGATCACTCAAGTAGCATTGAGGATTCTGAACAAGACTACAAACGCGCAACCGTAGCATTATGTGAGGCTTTGAAATTTTTGAAAATAAAGTTTGGTGTATACGCTTTTAGTACTGAAGCCGGACAAGTCAGGTGTTGGATCATCAAGCCTCCTAACGCAAACTGGACAAGAATACATGCTCGCAGACTAGCGCAGATCAAGGCTTTAGGAGGTACGCCTTTGGCCGAGATCTATGCATTGTTAGAACCTGTCATAAGATCATTTAAACCCGATATCGTCGCGACTCTCACTGATGGGGAACCTTCAGATTATGATGCCGTGAGACGTATGGTCCTGATGTACCGCAGGATGGGTATCCGAATGGCCGCATTGGGGTTGGGAAGGACGTTGAATGCTGCAGTCAATATTAGTCAAAATCTGCACTATCTTGAGTATGAGAAAAGCCTAGCAGTTAGTATGCTTGGGGATATTCCAAAGAAAGTAATTAATTTGATGCAGACCTAAAAAACTAAGTCTGGGTTCATGTCTCTTACTTTTTTCCAATCCGAGATAAAGTTACTCAAACCCACGTCTGTGAGCGGATGCATAAGCATCTTATGTAATATATCAGGTGGAAGAGTGACTATGTCGGCCCCGCACTTTCCGGCCTCGATCACATGGAGAGGGTGTCGAATGCTAGCAACTAGAATCTCTGTTTCAAATTTATAGTTGCTAAAGATCTGGCCTATCTCCCTTATAATATTAATCCCGTCTTGCCCATTGTCATCGAGCCTACCTATGAACGGACTTATATATGCTGCACCCGCTTTTGCCGCCAGTATTGCTTGGTTACTAGAAAAAACAAGTGTAACGTTAGTAGGTATTCCATCTTCTTTTAGGCTTCTAACTGCCCGTAGACCCTCAGGGATCATTGGAACCTTCACAACTACATTTTGTCCGTATTTTTTTAGTTTATGAGCCTCATCCATCATAACTTCGTAATCAGTGCCTATAACTTCCAGGCTCACTGGACCCCTTATGGTCCTAACAATTTCATTCATTACATCTCTTGGATCCCCTTTCTCCTTTGAAAGTAGTGTTGGATTCGTTGTAACTCCATCAAGAATGCCCATATCATTGTATCTTTTTATACTTTCAATATTTGCACTATCCAAAAAAATCTTCATTTTGAAGCCCTCCTCGCTTCGACAACCGCCTTCACTATTTCACCTGAAGTTAGACCGTACCTAACTAGCAAGTCTTCGATTTCGTCATCCCTTGCCGATTCCCCAAATGTATCCTTTACTCCAATTCTTCTTACTAAAACGGGATATCGTTCACTACTTGACTCGGACACCGCAGAACCTAGTCCTCCTATCACATTATGTTCTTCGGCAGTAACAATAACCCCTGTCTGCTTCGCAGCATTATAAATCATGTCGTGGTCAATAGGTTTTATAGAAAACATATCGATGACACGGCATGAAATCCGTTCCTTATCGCTTAATGCCCGTGCAGCCTCAATCGATCTCTGTACCATTAACCCACAACACATTATAGTAGCGTCATTCCCCTCTGATATGAGGTTTCCTTTGCCTATAGCAAATTCTGCATTTTCATCTGAATATATTACCTCGCTAGAAGGTCTAGCGAGTCTCATATAAAATGGGCCTTGTGACCGGGCGACTAGCTTTGTTAGATGTTTAACTGCTACAGCGTCCCCGGGTGCTAGAACCTTCATATTTGGAATTGCTCTCATTACAGAAAAGTCTTCATTTTGTTGGTGAGAAGCGCCATCGGCACCAACAGTTAGACCGGCGTGTGATACAACTAGCTTTACATTCAAATTAGGATAACATATAGCGTTTCGAATTTGGTCCAAACACCTGCCAGGTAGGAAGGCAGCATAAGTACTCGCGAATACTAGTTTGCCGGCAATAGCAAGACCAGCTGCGACTGAGACCAGATTAGCTTCAGCAATTCCCAGATTAAGCAACCTGTCTGGATATTTGTCGCCAAATTTTTTTGTTTTCAGTGAGTCTGTTGTGTCTGCTCCAACACATACTAGGTCTGGAATTTCTTTTCCCAATTCTACCAAGGTCTCCCCATATGCGGATCTCATGTCAGCTGTCTTTTTCAGATTACCTAGTTGCATTTAGTTCCTCTTCTATCCCTAGCTCACTTGCAAGCGGAATTAATACATGTCTGCGTGCTTTAATCCAGTCCTGTCTTATATCCAGACTGGTCGATCTATTAAGTAATCTCTTTTCCAATGCAATATTTGCCTTAAGTTTAAGCTGTAATATTGCACCGTGTATATCGGAGCTGCCATACACGGCATTCCCTGCTACGACGATTTTGGCTCCTGCATCATAGACTTGCTGAAGTGTCCTAGAATCTATGCCCCCATCCGCTTCAATGTATCCTTTAAATCTATTTTCAGTCAGCTTTCTATCTATTTGAGTCATCTTTTGTAAGACTTCTGGCAAAAATTGTTGTCCAGAAAAGCCAGGATTTACAGACATCACTATGAGTACGTCAATCTTATCTAAATGTGAGTAAAACCAAGGAGGCAAATCTGTAGATGGATTAATTGCCATACCCGGACTAATGCCATGTCGTAACAGCTTTTCTGCTATTTCAACAAATTCGTTTTCACTGCATGTTTCGGCATGTACCGTTATTATATCACAGCGTGCATCTATAAATCTGTCAATATGTCTTATTGGTTTCTCGATCATAAGATGTGCATCAAATGGTAGGCTTGTAACGCGTCTTAATTTCTTAATTGTTTCGGCTTTCATAGTGGTATTAGGAACGAATTTTCCATCCATGATATCTAGATGTATCATATCTGCTCCCCCTCGTTCTGCCTTTCTTATCTTGTCCTCATAGTTCTCTGGCTCCCCCGCTATGATAGACGGTGCGATCAAACACTCATTTTCGAGTTCCTCGAGCAATAGAGGCGTGTGTTTTCTTGGAGGTGCTTTACCATGCCACTGCGGATTGTTAGTCATATGCTTGATCCCATTGCCTTTAACCGTGTTTGCTATTATTATACTCGGTCTATCTTTAAGTTGGTTCGTTTTGTATAGTGCTTCTATTATTTCTTCTACGTTATGACCTTTAACTTCCTCCGTATGCCAATTGAAGGCAGCCCATTTATCCTTCACAGGATCCAACGGCATTATATCTTCGGTAAAGCCATCTTGCTGTATTCTGTTCCTGTCTAGGATAGCTGTTATGTTGTCTAACTTGAATTTAGAAGCAGCCATGGCGGCCTCCCAGATCTGCCCTTCATCAGATTCACCGTCTCCTATCAATACATAAACATGGTTTTTCTTTCCATCCATTTTGTTCGCTATTGCGATACCCACCGCTACTGATAGTCCAATTCCTTCCGATCCTCCAGAATACTCAACCCCCGGCACGCTTTGATCCTTTTGGAAGACGCTATATCGAACAGGGTGTCCTTGAAGCCGTGAACCAAGCTTCCGTAAGGAGCCCATCTCATCAGGGTGAAAATAACCGGCAATAGAAAGTGTTGCATAATATCCCGGAGCGGAGTGCGCCTTGGAATTTACGAAGTAATCTCTTTCTGGCCATTCTGGATGAAGAGGATCATGTTTCATTATTCTGAAATAAAGTGAACCCATTATTTCTGCAGCGGAAAAAGACGCTCCAGGGTGTCCCGACCCAGCTTCAGCTATGCCTACGATCGCTAGCATCCGTATATCCCTGATCTTTGTCTTCAGGTTCAAATACCGCATCTTAAGACTCATTTCAAGATATTGCACCAACGTGATGGCATACACACGTAGCAAACCATTATGAAAAATTCCGTACTAGCCAACTTAAAAAGATATATCTCTGGCTTTCATCGGTACCTGGGCGGAGGGGTAACGGTTGCTCATAGTTTAAAATAACTGGTTTTACTTATGTTTCGCATGGTTGAAATTGTCATAGAAAAGCCGGCATTTGATCAAAATCCTTCTCCTCTTGTGGTGATCGGGATCTTCGAAAGCAAAGAGTATGATAAATATTTAAAATATCTGGGTTCTAAGGCCAAAAATGCTTTAAAGGAACTAATATCAGGAAATGGACTTACAGGAAAACTTGGAACAAGTGTGATGTTACCGATCCTTGGTAATACAGAAATAGAAAAGATATTATTGATGGGACTCGGCAAGAAGGAAAAATTCACAAGAGATACTGCTCGAAGAATGGCTGGAAAGTCTGCTCTAAAGGCAAGAGAAATTCATCAATCAAATTTCTCCATTTTCCCATTTGTGGAGTCTGAGGAAGATGATGTAGAAGCAATTGCTGAAGGAATTTTTCTGTCCCTGTACAACTTTGACAAGTATAAGACTAAAGATTCAGAAATAGAGAATAACAAGATTCAGCGAGTAAAATTGCTCGTTAACAATACCAACGTTGAAAAGCTGCAGGCTATGATCGGAAAAGCTAAAGCCATCACTGACGCGGTTAATTTCGCTCGTGATCTAGGTAATCTACCTCCTAACGATTGCTCCCCCACACAGTTAATATCTCATGGTTTGACTATGGCAGATAACTTTGGCCTTTCGGGAACGATTCTTGAACGATATCAGATGGAGTCTATTGGATTAAACGGAATAGTGTCAGTAGGAAAAGGAAGCGACAATCCTCCAAAGATGCTGATCCTTGAGCATAATGGCACTTCAGCCGATGCAACCCCATATTTATTGGTAGGTAAGACAGTTACATTTGATACGGGGGGGATTTCACTAAAGCCAAGTGAAAAGATGGAGGAAATGAAATTTGATAAATGCGGGGGCTGCACAGTCCTTGGTCTCATGAGAGCTGTTAGCGAACTTAAGTTGCCGATAAGAGTTATAGGAATTATGCCTTGTGTAGAAAATATGCCTTCTAGTAGCTCTTATCGACCTGGTGACATAATTAGAATGTTTAATGGAAAGACTGTAGAAGTTCTAAATACTGATGCAGAGGGAAGGATAATTCTTGCTGATGCAATTGCTTATGGGGTAAAAACATTCAGGCCTAGACTAATAATTGATCTCGCGACACTTACTGGAGCGAGTATTATTGCCCTGGGAGCAAATGTGGCAGCAATGATTGGAACAGCCGTTGATCTTAAGACTCGGTTGAAGAAATTGTCTAAGGATACCGGCGAAAAGATGTGGGAGCTACCTCTTTGGGAGGAATTTCATGATCAGATCAAAAGTCACGTTGCTGATATCAAGAACATAGGTGGGAGACCAGGTGGCGCAATAACAGCGGCAGCTTTCCTTTCAAATTTTACGGACGGAATTCCTTGGGTCCACCTCGATATTGCTGGAACAGCCTGGACCCAGGACGGAACGTCAAAAAAGAGCTATAATCCTAAGGGGGCCACTGGATTTGGCCTACGTACAATAGTAAAGTTCTTCATGGAAGAGTCGTTAAAAGGTAGCGAAACATAGCTTAGACCGAAACGCCAGCACTGCCGTCTCCCGACCGCTCACGCAGGTCAGTAACACAGCAGCGATAGCAGGTTTGACTTCCGGGTTCGGAATGGGACCGGGTCGCGCCCTGCTTCTATGACCGGCTAGATAATACAAAGCTGAAGGGACATTTTAATTTTATCAAAAACAGGAAAGTACAAATTATAGGGAGTTTATGAGCACTAGCGCCCCCCATCAAGATATTGATCGGTCACTATTTCCTAACCATTATAACGAGTCGCACAAGCTATATAACGCATTACTGTTGAAACTAATTAAAATTGGTCCATAGTCCAGAAAAGACACATAGAGTCGCGGTTCTTGACGAAGACCTGTGTCAACCACGCAAATGCAGTTTGGAATGCATAATCTATTGCCCTGTGAATAAAACAGGCGGAGAATGCATAATTCAGAGAGAAACCGATGGGAAAGCCGTAATTTCCGAGGACTTGTGTACTGGTTGTGGAATATGTGTCAAGAAGTGTCCATTCGATGCCATTGTTATAGTAAATCTTGCCAAAGAACTAGGGACCGACAAAATTCATCAGTTTGGGATTAACTCATTCAGATTGTATCGTCTTCCTATGCTAAAAAAAGGCTATGTTGTGGGATTGCTTGGAAAGAACGGAATTGGCAAATCAACGATTGTTAATATCCTATCTGGAAACCTCCGACCAAACTTCGGTAATTACGATAAAGAGCTCACATCGGAAGAAATCATAGACAAATTTCAAGGTACGGAATTGAAATCCCATTTCGAAAAGATATTGAATGGGACCATCCGTGCATCTATCAAACCACAAATTGTGTCAATGATCCCCAAGGCCTTTAGGGGAACAGCAAAGCAGCTTCTCGACAAGTATGATGAACGCAATGAGTCTGATAGAGTGAGTTCACAATTGGAAATGTTCAACTTTCTCGACAGAGATCTTACTGAACTTAGTGGTGGAGAACTACAGAGGCTAGCAGTTGCTGTAGCAGCAGTAAGAGATGCGGATTATTATTTTTTCGATGAACCATCATCATATGACGATATTTATCAGAGGCTAGCCGTTGCTAGAGTAATCCGTGACCTTGCTAAGGAAGGACGAAGCGTAATGGTTGTGGAGCACGACATAGGCCTATTAGACTATCTTTCTGATTATATTCATATTCTATATGGCGAACCTGGAGCATATGGAATTGTATCAACTCTTCAGAGCACGAAGCTTGGAATCAATAGATTTCTCGAGGGCTTTCTTCCCTCCGAGAATATAAGATTTCGAGACAAAGGCTATACTTTTGATATAAAGAGTTCAAGCGATGATCAAATTCCTGATGAAAGTATAGCGGAATATTCCGATCTTAGAAAATCATTCCGTTCATTCTCTATTGCAGTCTCAGCTGGTCACATAAGGAGACAGGAAATTGTAGGCGTCGTCGGTGCCAACGCTCTTGGTAAAACCACCTTTATGAAGATGTTAGCAGGTGTCGAAAAACCTAGCGAGGGTCACATTGAACATGGAGCCACAGTTTCATTTAAGCCTCAATATCTAAATAACGCGTACGACTCAAACGTAATTTCCCTCCTATCAACTGTTTACCGGAATGTCATAGAGAATTCACCCATCGAGCAAGAAATAATCTTACCGCTTGGGATTAGGAGGCTTTATGAAAAAAATGTTAGAAATCTTAGCGGAGGAGAACTGCAGAAAGTTGCGATCGCAGCTTGTCTGCTTCGCGATGCTGACATATACGCACTGGATGAGCCTTCTGCCTTCCTTGATATTGAAGATAGAATTGCCCTTGCCAAATTCTTACACAGATTCGTTAGGAGTAGAGGAAAAACCGCCGTTGTTATTGACCACGATATGCAATTAGTGGATCTCTTGGCTGATTCCCTAATTCTTTTCCAAGGTGAACCTGGATTACGGGGTTTCGCTGGGCAGGCAATGAAAAAGGAAGAAGGCATGAATAAATTCCTAGCGACACTTTCTATTACCTATAGACGGGACGAAACCACTGGAAGGCCAAGGATTAACAAAGAAGGGGGACGACTAGATAAATTACAGAAAGAGGCAGGCCAATTTTACTACGTAGACAAATAAAGCGCCAGCCTAGGGTATGTCTAACAAACTAAAGTCACTCCTGGGTGATGTGCTAGAACCTGGAGAAAGGCGCATTGTCTTTTCTTCGTACGATGTTATAGGAGACATTATCATTATGAAAATACCCAATTCATTACAATACAAAAAGTACATCATCGGCAAACGGCTGCTTGAAAATACGAAACATATTAAATGTGTTTTTCTTCAGACTTCATCTGTGGATGGAGGTTTCAGACTTCGGAAGCTGGAACTCCTAGCAGGTGCAGACCGAACGGTTACTGAATACCATGAACATGGGTGTCGGTTTAAAGTAGATGTTAGCAAGGTCTATTTTTCTCCACGGTTATCTACTGAGAGACATCGAATAGCTGAAAAAGTCAAAGATAAAGAAATCATAACAAACATGTTTGCGGGGGTAGGCACCTTTTCAATACTGATAGCTAAACAGAATCCCAGATCAACGGTTTTCAGTATTGACTCCAATCCAAAGGCCAACATTTTGTGCCTTGTAAACGCCAAGTTAAATAAAGTACAGGATCGAGTCTTTCCGTTCTGTGGTGATGCGAAGTACATCGCGGGTAATCTTCTAGCCGGTCTTTCACATCGTGTCTTAATGCCTCTTCCTGAGAAAGCCAAGGAGTTTGTTGATTCAGCCATTGCGTGTCTTAATGATAAAAGGGGGTCTGTTCACTATTTTGCTCATATCAGAGCCCATAACAAGAAAGATGCAGTTAACGAAGGAAAATTAGCTACGACTGAGGCATTTAGGCAGTATAATCACGTAGTGGGTACTACACGAATCGTAAGAGAAGTAGGACCAAGATTGTATCAAATTGTTTCCGATGTTCTAATTAGTAATCGTTAGTAGCATTCACCGTACGTTCGGCTTACGTGCTTGCTGCCGTGGCCATTGTATACCCAATCCATGCGATGACTGCGACTAATGCAGCCACAGCTATTAGTACGGTGATCTGCACGATAATGAGTCCCCACTGAGAGGAAAGCAAAAAATACGAATAAATCAAGAATAGAAATACCGAAACGAACAGTATTGCAAATCCTGTTATCTGGTTCGCTTTGCCAAGAGATTTCATTTTATCATTAACCGAATTCAAATGCCATAAGGTAGGCATCTTCCCCGTCACGGTAGTAGGAACGCAATCTGGATTTTATGAGAAAATCAATGCTTTGATACATTTTGACAGCAAGGTCGTTGCTTACTCTGACCTCCAAATATATTTCATCTGACTTCCGTCCCGCGAGACCATTTATTGCCTCTACCAATAGTGATCTTCCAATACCCTTCCCTCGATATTCCTGCAGGACAGCAACTGAGACCACATGTCCCTTTTTTACAAACCCCAACTTGCGGAAATTCGAAAAACCAAACTCGATCTTGCACATTATATATCCTACAATTTTCTGGTTTGTTTCGGCAACGATGAAAGACTCGGGCAGTTCTTTCAAAATTGATTCGAAGAAATAATCTGTATAGTGCTCAGGAAGAGTTACTGAATTTATCTCTACCACGGAACGAAGATCGGAATAACTACAGTGCCGAATCACACAATCTCCGACCTTTCGTAGGATTGATTGCAAACTGACACTTAATGAACTAAACAAATTATTTAATCTTATCAAGTAGATGCTCTTCTGAGTCTGTAGGCTCATAAATAGTTGGAACTCAAAATATAATCTTCTGATATAAAATACTGCTAATATTATTTTTCAGGGGGATTCAATTTCATGATGTTGCTCATCGCCATTCCAATTATGAGTCCAAGAAGAAACCCACCGATAACATCAGTGAGGTAGTATTGCCCCAAGTACAATCTAGAGACTGCCATGAGAACTGGATAGGACCAAATTAATGGAATTAAATATCTTAATTTGCGAGGCATTCTCAAGTCAAGCAAGTAAGCTAAGCACCCTGCAATCGCAATGTGGGTTGCTGGATATGACAAACTCTTTGCCATGGGCGAAACGATTTCCTCTTCTAATTTCAGATCTTGCGTAACATTCAAAGAAGTTGGTAAGGTGATTTGTGGGATATCTCGCCCAACTAGGATTTTGATATATATAGCCAAGATTAAAATAATCAAGATACAAGTGAGAAAAATCATTCCGGTCCTTCGAGTCCGTTTTATAATGGTAAGGACTATCGAAAGTAACAACAGAGTTGAAGTATCTCCGGAAAACGATAAATAGAGTATAATAGTATTCAAAGCATTATTTTCATGACTCACTCTAATAGTGGATAAAACCAAATCATCAAGAACAGAAGTTCCCCCTACAATCACCAACACAGTTAGACCCGCAAAAATAGATATCAATAGAAAAAAAAGCGGTGACCGTACTGTGGTTAGTCCAATGTACGCCACGGATCTACTTGACAATAGAAAATGTGATATCTGTTAAATTTAAATATTATCCTAGCCTTCCCTCAAGGTTTTAGGCTTGCCTATCTTGGGATAAAAAATTGTTGAATTTTACATTTAGAGCAATTTAGTATCATCTTCAAGAATCTTCGCAGACTCTGGATCGTTGGATGCAAGATAGTTCACCATACCCAATTTCATTACCTTGAGTGCTAAGAGGGCGCACTTTACTCTAGCGGGTCCAAGGTTTGTTAAGCCTATGTTTTCAAGGATATCTGTCTTGTCTATGTCCTTAACGTTAGTGAGTGGCTTGTCGATCACCATTTCTGTAAGCATGGAAGCACTAGCTTGACTTATAGCACATCCTCTTCCTTCAAATTTGACATCCATTATTTTTCCTCCTTGTACTTTCATGTGGATATCTATTTCGTCGCCGCAGAGTGGATTGCTATCATGAGTGCTAATGTCGGCGTCTGGAAGTTTCCCCTTGTTTCGAGGATTTCTATAATGATCAAGAATAATTTCTCTGTAGATATCGTCACTCAAATTTTGAACAGTCTCCTTGCATCGTAAAGTGCCTGTACAAATAGGTCTATTTCCTCCTTGTTATTGTAAATATAAAAACTTACTCTAGAAGTAGCAGAGACTTGAAGCCTTCGCATCAGGACCTGGGCACAATGATGGCCGGACCGAATAGCAATGCCTCTGTCATCCATAATGGTGGCCAAGTCGTGTGGATGTATATCACCTAGATTAAAAGCTATAACCCCTCCCCGAGCCGAGGGTTGTAACGGACCGTAGATTGTTATACCTTCGATATCCCTCATCCTTTCCATAGTATATCGTACTAAATCAATCTCATGGGTTCTAACCGCAGACATGCCAATTCGATTCAAATAATCTATTGATGCTCCGAAACCAACAACATCTGCTATATTAGGAGTACCAGCTTCAAACTTGTAAGGTAATTCATTGTATGAGGTATTGTACTTGTCAACCTCCTTGATCATATCCCCTCCACCTAAGAACGGGGGCATACTCTCCAGGATTTCTCTTTTTACATATAATACGCCTACTCCTGTTGGGCCAAGCATCTTATGAGCAGAGAAGGCCAGGAATTCGCAATCCATTTCTTGGACATCTACTTCCATATGAGGAACCGATTGCGCCGCATCAACAAGGACTGGGATGCCTCTTTCATGAGCCATTTTTATTATCCTGTTTATCGGCACAATAGTTCCGAGAACATTGGACATTTGGCTTATCGAAACAAGTCTAACTCTATTTAGGTTTATCAGTTCTTGGTATTCAACAAGATCAAAATAGCCATCTTCATCCATGCCCACATATTCTAGGTTGCAATTCTTTTCTTGGGCAAGCATCTGCCACGGAACGATGTTACTGTGATGCTCAAACTCGGTTATTAGTATACAATCATTCTTTCCAATATTCTTAGAACCCCAAGAATACGCAATTAGATTTATTGCCTCAGTTGTGTTACGTGTAAAAATAATTTCATCTTGCGATCGAGCATTTATAAATTTTCTAACTTTTTCTCGAGTCGATTCATATTGAATCGTTGCTTCTTCTGCAAGTTGATGTACCCCCCGGTGGATGTTAGAATTATGGTTTTTGTAATAATTAGAAATTGCATCAATAACAGACAATGGTTTTTGAGTAGTTGCAGCGTTATCCAAATATACCAGCTTCCTATTTCCTCTCAGCACCCTTTTCAGTATTGGGAAATCCTCTCTGATCAATGCTACGTTAAGATCCTGATTCCGTTGTCTGCTCAAGCATTTTCCACCCCCTATTACCAGATTCAATAATCATATCGACGATCACTTATATAAAGGGGTACTTGGGAGGATTCAGACCTATTTAGCGGGCACTTTTTCAGTTTGGAGCCATTAGGTCAGATGATATAGAATTGTACGCTTCATGTTAATTACTCATATAACCAACAGAGAACAAAACCGCTCGCTGTATTTACAGGTGAAGGCTTTTTTCTACACATCTCCATAGCAAATGGACACCGACTCAGAAAATAGCACCCCTCGGGCAGATTTGCGGAATCTGGGGGCTGACCCTTAAGAGAAACAATAGTTCCTTTAGAATCGAGCTTTGGTATAGAGGAGATAAGTAATTGTGTATAAGGGTGTTTGGGATTACTAAATATGTCTTGACTATTTGCAAGTTCGACAATCTCGCCAGAATACATAATTGCGACCTTGTCGGCAATTTCTGATATCACACCTAAATCGTGACTAATTATTATGATTGAAATACCCCTTTTGATCTTAACAGATTTTAGTAGTTTTATTATTTGTGCCTGGACAAGAACATCTAGTGCTGTGGTTGGTTCATCTGCAATTAATATATCTGGATTCAACAGCAGAGACATTGCAATAACAACTCTCTGTTTCATACCCCCACTTAGCTCATGGGGATACATCTTGGCAACGGATCTATCAAGCCCGACATCATCCAAAGATACCAACGTTCTGTTTTGCAAACTTCCCTCGACGCCGTGGCTCCTCAGAATCTCTTGCATCTGTTCCCCTATTGGGAATACAGGATCGAGAGTATTCATGGCGCCCTGAAAGATCATTGCAATTTTCTTCCATCTTATCTCTCTATCAAAATCTGTATCTGCTAAGTTGATGATATCTATATTGTCCAAAAATATAGACCCGCCTATAATCCTCGCATTTGGCTCGAGATTTCGCATTATTGCAGAACCCAGCGTACTTTTTCCGGACGCCGATTCACCAGCTATTCCTATTGACTCACCTCCCATAATTTCAAAACTGACAGAATTGACTGCCTTTATGACTCTACCTGGGCCCTCGAGATAATGCACATTCAAATTCAATACTGATAATTTGGACTTGTCACATTTCATGTAGAAGGGTAAATCCTATAATGGCCATCACATACTTAACCATAACTAGTCTTCATAAATGATTTGAATCTGAAATACCTAAGATGATCTATTCCAAAAATGCATACAAATAATTTAACACGTTCGAATTGAATAAACATCTTAAGTGCTACAACAAGTTAAATAAGAGATGTGTATACTATTCTAAACTTATGAAAATGTCATGGCATTGAAAACTCCTATCTGTTCGTTTGACGCTAAAACTGGCGTTTTATGTGGGAGATGCGAAGAAAGACTTCGGTCTAATGATTTGACGACGGACGAAGTTCATGCGTCATTAACTTTGACAAAACTGACCCAGCGCCATCCAGAGGTCGATAAATTCAGCCTGGTAACAGCATTTAAGGTGGAAGACGATTTTGTTCTCGTTCTAAGAGGGACCGACCTTCTAGTCATTAGGTCTCACGTAGATATCCGAGCTAATATTGAAGCTATTTTCAACACAAGGGTCTGGTTTGTAGAATCTGAATCCTCGGAACGAAGGTTTATAGAAAACCTACTTTACCCAGGGAGAGTACTATCTGTGAATTTAGTGTGGTTGCCAGATGGGAAAAAATTGACGAGGGTGATATTGGAAACTACAAAAATATTGAATTCTAAGAACGACGTTCCAAAAATTCAGAGGATAGCAAAGAAAATTAAAGACATCGAGTTGCTCGTGGAGTACAAAAAATAGCTAGACATGCAAGATCTCAAACACAGATCTCACTATATGGCCCAGTTGAACAAATCTTTGATTGGCAAATTGGTGACGGTCGCTGGCTGGGTCGAAGACATTCGCGACATAGGACGTCTTGTTTTTATTGTCATAAGAGATACTACAGGATCCGTACAGGCAATAGCCAGAGGGGAAAGTGTAAGGTTGGCAAAAGAAATTTCCCGGCAGAGCTCTGTTATGGTTAGAGGATTGTTAAAAGAGAGTGATGCCAAGGACTTTCGCTTTGAAATCAGCATCCAAGACATATCTGTTCGTTCAAGGGCAAGTTATCCTCTACCCATCGACGCTACGGGTAGGGTCAATTCGTCTATTGATAAGCGGATAGATTCTCGAGCCCTGGATTTAAGGAACCCAACAGTTAGCACCATATTCAAAGTTAGGGCACTTACCTCTTCTTCTATTAGAGAAAATTTATCGACAGAAGGATATCTCGAAGTTAATACTCCAAAAATAATAGGAACAGCAAGTGAAGGAGGGGCAAATTTATTCAGTTTTGATTATTTTAAGAAGAAAGCATACTTGGCACAAAGTCCCCAACTTTACAAAGAACAGTTAATTGTAGCCCTTGATCGTGTTTTCGAAATAGGCCCATATTTTAGAGCGGAGAAATCTCATACCGTAAGACATCTCTCAGAATTCATAAGTGTTGATACTGAAGCTGCCTTCGTGGACTATGAATATTCAATGGAGAACTTAGAGCAACTCATAAGAAAGGTCGTGTCCATTGTTTCTAATCAGTTGAGAAGCACTGATATGTTCGGGGAGAACCCAATGTTGAGAAATAATCTCGAACCCATTACGAAGGTTACTTATAAACAATGCTTAGAGTACTTATCTAATAACGGCGAGAAGATAGAATTTGGGGGAGATCTTACGGATTCGTCGTTGCGGATCCTTGGTGAAAGGTTTAGAGGGTTTTACTTCATAACCGATTGGCCAACGAAATTAAAGCCATTTTATATTCAAGAAAAGAAGGAAGATCCCAAAGTGTCCGAATCCTTTGACCTACAGTATGGTTATCTGGAACTTGCTTCTGGAGGGACCAGATTGCATGAGAAGGAACGTTTGCAAAGCAGGCTGGAACAGAAGGGTCTCCGACCCCAAGATTTCGCAGAACATCTGAAGGCATTTGATTGGGGTATTCCTCCACATGCAGGTTGGGGACTTGGGCTTGACAGGTTAATCATGGTGCTAACAAATTCTCAAAATGTTAGAGAAGTTGTTTTGTTCCCTAGAGATGTTGAACGCCTCATTCCTTGAATAGAGTTTATCTGAACCGGTATAATCCCATCAGAGTAAAGAAAAGCCGAATACTTATGGTTTAATGTCGAATATATCAACCAAACAATTGGATTTAGTTCCATAAATTTTTTGTCTTTCTCTGAGGGCCAGGGTAAGGATGGATGAGAATGAAATATGCCGATAACACTTAATCCTGACCTGCTTGCCTTTTGATACGCGCAGAAAAGATCTCTCGAATGCACACTGAATGAGTATTTTGATTGATCATTATTCTTTAGCAATACAAAGTCATGAACAGTATCGGTGGTATACTCTTCTTTTCCAAGGAGGAGTGCACAGGATTCCATTGGAAGAGCATCTTCAGCAACCCTAGCCAGCCTACTTAATGTATCACGTTCTATGCTTAGAATCTTCAACATAGATATTCATTTGGAATGAACTGCATAAAAATAGTGTGCCTTCATCCGTATCTAATGATAAGAAGACTCACGGTCAATCTATGTTTGTATTACATATTGCAACAAGCGTTATCCAACTGAAAAACTGGAGGGCACTTGACACAAAACTTGTATGTTCATCAAGTAAGATAGGTTACATCTGAAATTCTACTAAATCCTTTTCGGCTATCTTGAATGTTATTATGACTTGGTACATCGGGATTTCTGACTTTATAGTGTTATGGTCATGATGTGGGTAAGAAGGAAAGAAAAAGCGCACGAGCAGGTTCATTCATCGTGATTGAATTTATATTGGACATATTTGCTACTGGCTTTGTCCCGTTCGTTTCTTGGCTTACATCAGGACTCACTTTTGGGGTCACCAAGCCAAAGACATAGAAGGAAGATCCTCCGATGACCGCAGCCCCGATAAAGATCACCGCTAATGCTTTAATGTGAGGTGTCCTCTTATAGGATGCTACCGCGAGAACTGCTGAGGGAATCGAGATTATCATCATTAGTCCTATGTAAATAAAGATGCTTGGAGCTTGAGTACTTACAGTTATAGCCGCGGCCAAACCAAAGGTGACTAGAAAACCCAAAGTAATAAATGTGGCAGACTTTGCTTTTCCACTCGAAGGAAATCCGTCTTTAAATAAACCGGATGCTAGGAAAATCATCCCAATAAATAGAGTAAGCAGACCTACGGCATGCATTCCCTCTATAAACGTCTTCGCAATCCCTGATAATGAAACTCCCACTGTGACAATTCCAAGCGAGGTAAGACCGATTCCTGGTGTGAGCAGATCCCAGTCTGTCATGATATATATAATCTCTGACATGATAGCAGTTAATTAATTCTTTCTTGATTTCAATAATTAAAAATTCTGTAAATTGGCTAAGAGATTCTGCTTAGCTTTGAAATTGAATATGGTCCCAATAAATATGATATTTATGGGGGCTGTATTTCGAGACAATTCTAAAATATAATTATGATGTTGTATCAATGTCAAGATTAAAAACAGCTGGTGGTATTAGAACTTCGAATAAGTTAAATGGTAGTTTGCTTCAGTGGCACTTAAGGTACTTAGCAGTGAATATAAAATTGTATATCGAGGTGTCAAAGCCTAGAATAGTCCTAGTGCTAGTAATCACTGCTGTTGCCTCTGCATTAGCAGCTACCAGGTTTGATAGTACGCCGCATACAGGATGGGATGTCGTTTCATGGAATTTGCTATCCCTTGCTTTGACCG
>WUUC01241194.1_pt1 | contig 43538 bp, 66 predicted proteins | sample 6278441 | NCBI WGS metagenome assembly WUUC01 (sample SAMN13675441, study PRJNA597444) | soil metagenome | isolation source: soil | place: USA: Washington | collected 2017-10
GCATCTCGTCGAATTCCCAATCCTCCAACCGGCGGTCGACCTCGATCATCCCGCCGGGCTGCGCGGAGTTGGCGAAGAAGGCGGCCTGCCACTCCTTGCCGAATCGCTGCGCGTCCAGGTCCCGCAGGAGCGCCTGAATCGGGCCCATCCCGCGGTACGGGTCGAGCGGGCTCGGCCGCACCATGCGCAGCAGCTCACGCGTCTCGATCGGGATCTTCTCCCCGTCACCCGGGGCGGTGTACACCCAGCCCTTCAGGAACGCGTACGGATCCGGTACCGGGCTGATCCGGTCCGGGCGCAGAAGCCACATGTCGAGCGGCAGCTTCACACCCGGCAGGAAGCCGAGGACGATGCTCACCTCGCCCGTCAGCTCGAAGTGCTGCTGTCCCGCCTCCATGATCTGCATCCGGGACTGGAAGTTGTTCGGGCCCTCCAACAGGTCCAGGACCGCATGCGAACCAATCTCGGTACGGTCCTCCTCCTTCTCGGCGCGCGTCCATAGACCCCAGTCCTGCCCGGCGGTGCTCTCGGAGAGCCGGCTCACGATCGGGTGCACCACGCCGTCCGTGGCGTACTGCTCCATGTACGTGACCATGTCGCCGCCGGCCACGCTGCGCTGAAGGTCCAGGATGTTGCTCCGGCGCCGGACCAGCGGGACCGGGCTGATGTTGCTGATCTCCCGGCGTGCCACCGCGGGCAGGCGCAGGCGGGACGCGAGCACATCCAGCGGCGTGGTCCAGCGGCTTCTCACTCAATGACCCGATTGCGGTCACGCAGGCTGCGCATCGTGCGAACGCCCGGCGGGATCTCGGCGCCGTCCGGTCGGGGGCGGCGAACGCGGGCACGGCCGGCGCGCTCCGCAGGCGGGTCCTCGTCCGTCTCGGGCGCAGCTGCCGGTTCGGACATCGGCACGGTGTGCATGTCCGGCACCGGAGGAGCAACCTCAGACTCGTTCTGCGGGTCCTGAGGGGTGTCGGGTGCATCCGTCATCGCGAGGCCTCCTGAGCGCTCTCAGCGGGTCCGTCCGTCACGTACGCGAGGAACACCAGCGCCACGCCGCACGCCGCCCAGCCGGCTGCCACCGCCCATAGGAACGCGGCCACGCACAGACAGATCAGGCCCACCAGCGTCAGCACGGGTGCCCGCAGTACCGCTAACCGCTCCCATCGCATGTGCGCATCGTAACCGATCACTCGCGGCGTACGGGTCAGCCGACCAGGCGCATAGCGGGACCTCGGGCCTTTTGTTGCTCAGGCAAGTAGTGAGGTTCTAAAAACAAGATCAAAAACAGCGGCTCGGTAGGGGACACCCTACTGCGTAAGGGTGTCCCCCCGTCCCTCCCGGATGCCGGACGGAGGAAAGTACACGTCCCGGCTTGTCCCGTTGCCTGGTCAGAGCGTCCCGCTCTCGTCCGGGAGCGTCCCGCACCCCTAGTTGATCTTTTCCTGTTAGAGGGTCTAACCGCAAGATCAACGGGACGAGATCCACTTCTCCTCTACATAGGGTCTGAGCTGCGGATACGTGACACATGCGGATCAATGCATGGGACACTTTTTCCAAAAAGAGGGACACTGCGGCGTTTCCCCAGGTCAGCGTGCACACGCGCTCGGGCGTGTCGCGATTTCCCGGTACTCCGGCAGGCCCTTGACCACCTGGTAGGCCCGAACCGACCCGGGACGACCGCGGTACGGCCGGGACACGCTGTCGTCCCCCTCGTCCCGATCGGCGTCCTCGTGCAGGTCAGGGCATGTTTCCCGTGTCCCGGCCACGTCCCTGCGGTACGCTCGCAGCACCGTTCCCGACCCCACAAAGGAGATCATCATGCGTCGAGCCCTCGTCCTCACCATCACCGCCGTGGTCATGCTCGCCGGCACCCCGGCCGCCGCGATGGCGTGCGGCGGTACCTGCCAGTAAGCTGACCTCGCGTCCTCGTCCGACTGCAGGAATGGCCCGGTTACCCCGTGGGGTGCCGGGCCGTTCTGCATGTAGACTGAGTGACGCATCCCGATGCCTTCCCTGTGGCAGCAGGTGGGATGATGAGTGGATCTTTGCTATGTCCGAACAGCCCCGGAGCCGCTGCAACGGCGTAATCCGGGGCTGCTTCGTGCATGGGGTGCCGGGCTGTTCTGCACCTAGGACCTACAACCAGCGCACTCGTGGCCGGCCCTTCAGGTCCTCGTCCGCCACCACGTACCGCCACGCGTCCATGCTGTGATCGTTCTCCTTCAGCGGTTCGTCCTTGTTCGGGCGGCCGCTCGAAGGGTCCGGCGTCCACACGTACCCCTCGATCTCCTCCCGGAAGCCGAGCGGCTTTCCCGCCCCGCTCAGCTCCTCGTCCCGGTCCACCAGTGAATCGCGCAGCACGTACACACGCGGGCGCCCGTTCGGCCCGACCCGCAGGCGAGCCTGTGCGGCTTCGATGCCGGGACTCACGGCCTTGTGTGCGGCCCGGGTGCTCATCTTGAGGTGCCGCTCCAGGGTGGCCCGGTCCTCCGCGTCGTGGTCGCAGATGACAGCGATCGGCCGCCCGTACTTCCACTCCCCCTTGCGCTCCCCGTGCTGGATCTGCGTGACCTCCAAGATCTGCCGCGCGTGATCCTCCACCAGCCGCTTCGTCCGGTAGATCTCCTTCTCCAGCCACAACGCGCCGTCTCCGTCCCGCGCCCACTGCTGCCAGACGAACGGGTTGGTGTGGCCGAAGTCCACCGCCCATATCCGTGGCCACATCTCCGGCAGCACCTTCCGGTCGGACATGTGGACATCAGGACGCCATTCCTCGTAGATCATTCCCTCCGCCGCCGCCCAGCGTCCCCACCGCAGACGCTCCCGACGGACACCGGTGAGACTGTCCAGCAAGGACAGGTACCGCTCGCCCTCTGTCGTGATATGTCCCGCGTCATCGAACAGCCGCGGATTGTCCTCGTGCCGGCTGTACAGCATGTCCGTGCTGCCCTCGTCCGCGCGCTTCTTCAGGAAGTGAGAAGGCTGTTGCGGATTGCAGTCCATGATCAGTTGCTGGAAGGACACGCGCCCGTTGCGCAGCCGGGTCAGCAGCTTCTCCAGATCGTCCCGGGTGCAGTCGGTCGCCTCCTGGACAAAGATCACGTCGTACTCCGAGGACATGACCTTGTCCGGCTGGTCGAGTCCGCCGACCACCACCACGGATCCGTTGCTGTAGATGTACTGCGCCGGCTTCTCGCTACTGCCCCCGTACCACCGGCAGATCCCGGCCTGGATGGCGTCGGCCGCCACGTGCTCCCGGAACGTCACCAGCCCGGTGCTAGTCAGGCTCTTGTGCGTCTTGCGCGCCACCAGCGCCCGCATGCCCGGATTGAGCATGCACATCAGGTGCACCTTCCAGAGCGCGCCGAAGGACTTCCCCGTGCCGGCCGGGCCGCACAGCAGCACCTCCGACCCCCGGTTGCCCATCAGGGCGCGTGCCGCGCCGCGCAGGGAGATGCGCCGCGTCAGGTCCTGCGGTGTCAAGAGATCGGTCACGGGGTAATCCTCGCAGATGGGGAGGTGAAGTCATGCCGTTCCGTTCGCAGAAGCAATGGCGCTGGGCGTTCGCCACCGGCCAGAGGTTCGCCCGGCGCTGGGCACGCAAGACACCCGGCGGCAAGGGCACCCGGTACCGGCGCCTGCCACGCAGGCGCAAGTCGGCCTGAGACACGAAGCGGCCCCCGGTCGTGGTGACCGGGGGCCGTGCGCTGTTGGCAGAGAGCGCTCTCGCAAGATTCTTGCCCTAGACCTGTTGACGCGTCACTCGCTCCCGTGCTAGACTTGAGGTACAGCAAGGGGATGACGAAGACGAGGAGCAGAACATGAGCTACACGGTGAAGGCGAAGATCGAGCGGGCCGGCAACGACACGGTGACCGAGATCGTCCGGGGTGTCCGGGAGCGGGACGTCGAGACTCACCGCAACCACTTCCGCCAGGCGGCCAGGCCGGGCGAGTCGGTGACCGTCACGGCCTACCAGACCCCCACCGGCCGCTGATCAAGAAGCCCCGGGCCGCCACCCGGGGCTTCTTCGTGCCCTGCCGTGAGAGCGCTCTCTCAGGCCGGTTGTCCGTGACCCGCCTCGATCAGAAGATCGGCCAGGTCACGACCGCTCGGGAGCAGGACCCGTGCCAGCGTCCGGCCGTACTTGTCCAGGCTCTCACTGACCACGGTGACCGTTTCGTACTGCACGAGTCCCGCGGCGAACACGCGCGCCTCCTCGCCGCCAACTGCACGCAGCTCCGGGCAGTCGATGCCCGCCAGCCGCACCCGTGCACCGATCCGCCAGAGCCCCCAACCAAGGTCAAGATCACACACGAAGGTGTCCCCGTCGATGACCCGCGTCACCCGGGCCGGCACCGTCCAGGTGGTCATCGCCTGTCTCCCGTCCTATGGCGCCCGCGGCGCGTCTCCCACACCTTGTTCAGCTTCTGCACCAGCACCGTCAACAGCGTGCCCACCAGCGCGCCGTACACCAGTACGGCGAGCACCAGCCAGAAACCCAGCTCCGTGTCCGACCACGCGGCATCGGTCGCCGTGATCACTTCAGCCCCTCCGGGTCCACGCCCACGATTTCGTACTTGATCGCCGCGGTGATCTCCTGCTTGGTCGCGGCGTCCAGCCCCATCAGCTTGCGGATCTCGTTCTCCATCTTCGCGGCCACCTGCAGCGCGGCGAGCTGTGCGCTCGCGTCCCGCACGATCGTCCCGTCATCGTCCCGGGCGATGTCCCCGTCCTTGCCCACGAACACCGGCGGCGGACGCTGGCTGGCGACCGCGAGCGCCTCGGCGATCACGTGGTGATAGAGCTCAAGGCTCGCCTGCCGCATCTGTGCCGCGGTGTCCGCGCCCTGCTCTGCGATCTGGTCACGGATCCGCTTGATGATCTGGCTGACCCGCTGGGGGGAGATGTCGTGGTGCCGGCCGACGCGTTCGTACGTCCACCGGTGCACGATGACCTGTTGCCAGATCTCCCCGTCCCGGGCCTCAAAGTTCGGCTTGGCCGGCACGGCATACCTCCCGGGGTAGCTCAAAATGATGATCTAGAGATCCTTCAGCCTACCCGCCGAGACGACTCCCTCTCAGGAACGCCCGGCCGATGTACTCGCTGAAGTCCGGCGGGATGGCCTCGCACAGATCGAAGTGGTCCGTGATCCACGGCATCCGCTGCGCGTGCTGGATCTCCCACGGCTTGGCCTTGCCGCCGCCCTTGCCGTACGCGGCAACGTACGGTCCGTCGAAGTACTCACCATGCCGCCAGCCACGCACGCGCCCGGCGTGTCCGACAGGCTTCGGGAAGCCGCTCATGCTGCCGCCGCGTACCGGTCCGGCCGGATGCGCCGGTTGCGGCACGGTGAAGCCGGACAGCTCGAACGAGCGATGCTTCTGCACCCACGGCGGCGGCATGTCCCCCTTGAACATGTCCATGCACAGCGTCAGGTGCAACATGCGGTGCCGGCCGATGCGGTGCTTGCTCATCGCCCACTCATCACGGCGCGAGCAGCGCGCAAGGCGTCTTCGGCAATTGCCAATGCGTGCAATTCGTCAAGGGTCTTGACCGCACCCGGCTCGCCGACGCCGGCACCTCGAACGAGTCGCGCAACGTCACGACCAAAGGCAGTCCACCGGTGGTCATCGTGCACCAGACCCCGACGCTTGAGTGCCTGCGCGGTCCGGTTGGTCGGTAGGGCAATGATGGTTGCTGACCCCTCGTCGTAATAGCCGTTCATCAGCATGTCACGCATTGCGCTCGTGAGGTTGTTGGCAGTGTCCCAAACCCTGAACTGATAGGCGTTTGTGGCGGTCATCGTCCCTCCAGACATGCAATCAGATCGGTCAGTTCCATGCGCGGCGCCACGGCGGCGCTCCTCGGCAACCTGCCGCTCGGCGACGAGGTGCCGCTTAAGCAGCGGAGAGATCTCGTCGTGCGGCCTGCGGTGCTTGCCCTCGTACGTGTTCATGCCAGCTCACCCAATCCATACGTTCACGGTGGAGGAGTTACGGAAAAGGACGATCGTTTCGGCGCCCGTCTCCAGGTCAGCCGCCTGGAACCCCGTATACGCGTTGCCCGCCTCGCCACCGCTGGTCACTAACCGAACCAGACGCCCAGTCTTCGGGTCCCGAACGATGTCATCCGCGCAAAGCACGCTGAGATTCTGCCGGGTCGGAAGCTTGCGCATCTCGTTTTCCATACTCATGAGTCTAGCCCCTGACCTGTCGATAAGTCAACAGGTCAGGGGCTAGAGATCTTGCTACTTGCCGGCCTTCTTCAGGATCTTGTCGACGATCCCCTTCCCCTTCTTCGTGGTGACGATCCTCGGCCCGTCCTTCGTCATCCGGACCCCCGTCCGGACCATGCTCCTAGGCTTCGCCATCACCCCACCAGCCGATCGAAGATCCGGCGAACCGGGCCCTCCTTGACGGTGCCGGCGTAACTCTCCGGCATGATCCCCTTCGTGGCCTTGCTGCTGCTGCCACGGGTCGTCCTGATCTTCGACCCCTCGCCGTTCGTCCCGGTCTGCCGCATGATCAGCTCCTCCCCTGCCGCGCGGCGTAGCGCGCCTGAGAGAGTCGGGTCGCTTCCGCCTCCGTCGCGAGGCGCTGCCGCTGTGCAGCAGCGCGCCGTTCCGCGGCCTGCTCCCGGATGTACCGGTCGGTCGCATCCTTCCCGTCCGCCATGTCCTCGCCCTTTCCTCGTCCGTCCTTGTGCCTCGACTCTAGCCCATGACCGAGTGATACGTCAACAGCTCAAGTACTCCCGATCCCGTTACTCCCAGTCCGGCGGGCAGTCCATGACCAACTCCTCCTTCGGCAGACTCGCCCCGTGTCCACCGATGTCACACCGCGGACAGATCAGTACGCCGGTCGGCAGGATGCCGCGCCGGGTGCCCTGCCGGCAGCGGCCACACCTGACCATCACCCGTGGCCGGGCAGGCTGCTGCATCCTCGGCCACCACTCCGGCGCAGGCTCCGTCCACGCCCTGTCTCCCCAGCTGCTCACCACGTCACGCTGCCCGATCCTCGCGCCTGTCTCGGCTCGGGCCGCTCGGTCGGCAGGAGCAGAGCCTCGGACGGCAGCGTCTCGGGGCTCGGCCTCGCGGGCCGGACCGCGACGGAGATCGCCGCGTCGCGCTGCTTGCTCATCTCGATCACGTCCCGCTCCAGCACCCGGACCCGTGCCCGCAACCGGAGCAACTCCGCCACCAGGTCCCGGCGGCTCAGCGCCTGCGCGACCTGTTGAAGTTGCTCCGCGTTGCCGGCCGCGAACGCGACGTGCACCTCCGGCACGCCGAGCGCGCTCCGCTCCGCCGTGTCCCGCGGGTGTGCGGGCTCCGGCGCCGGCTCGACTTCGTCACCCTGCGGCCCCTGCGGCCCACCCTGCTCATCAGCACTCAGCATGATCACTCCTCCTCGCTGTCGACAACGGTTGTCATCCTCACGTACGCCTTCAGTGCCTCGGCGCCGAGCCGGTGGATCGGCTGCCCCGCCCCCCACCCGTACGCGAGATCGAACTTCCAGCCGGCCACCGGCATCGGCAGGAGACCGGTGATGCCCTCGCTGGTGAGCCGGGCCAGCTTCTCGGACACCTCCCGCACCTCCCAGACCGCGACAACCCGCCGCCGGTCCCGCCCCTGGTGGGCCCGCAGGGCGAGGCTGTGTGTGAGGTGCCCGACCTTCCCGCGGGCGCTCAGCGTCCACCCCAGGGCGTACGTCGGCCGCACCATCCAGCCGTGCCCCTCCATCAGCTTGCGCACGGAGCGCGCCGCGGACGGGATCTCGACCTCCCGGGCCGGTCGCCGGGACACCAGCGGCGCCGGGTGCGGCTCCGTCAGCGGCAGCTCGACCTTCAGCCCCACCCAGGGCTTCATCAGCGGCCCGCTCAGGTCCACCGGGAGCCCCGCGTTCAGCGGGGGGCAACTCCCGCACCGACCGCGCCCCGCGAACGCCTCAGCGACCAGCACGGGCGCCCCGCACCCCCCACACCCGCTCCAGCCGAGGTGCGACCCGGGTACTGCCTCCCACGGCGCGCTCACGACCGTTCCTCGTCAAGCCAGTAGTACGGGCTCGATTCGATCAGCCCCGGGCCTTCGTACCAGCTCCAGTACGCCGCGCCTTCGGCCGCCTGCAGGTCCACCTCCGGCACCTGCATCAGCATGATCTGTGCGCCGGCCTGCGGTCCCCACCGCTTCTCGCTCATGATCCGGACGATGTACTTGTCGTCCTTGATCACGCCGGAGCTGACCAGCGCGTCACCAATATTGCGGTCGAGCTTGTCCAGGTCCCCGACGGTGATCGCGGTCGGGCGCGGCTCCTTCGGCATGTCCTCGTCCTCACGTCGAAAGAAGTACGTCACGCGCAGCTCCACCGGGATCTCGGTCTGCAGGTGCCGGCCGTACGCCTGCAGCGCCTCACGCTGCACCACGCCCGCCACCTTCATCCGCCACGTCTTCGAGTCGGCGACCTGCTCCTCAACCCGGACGGTGTGCTTGCGGTCCTTCATGCACCAGTGCTTCAGACTGCCCTTCGTGCGGGGGCGGCCCGGGACGTAGGTGCTGATCAACACTTGCGGCAGATCTTCGGTCATACCCCTGAGCATAGTGAAGCCCCGATGACCTGTCAACAGGTCATCGGGGCTTGCCGCGCAGCTCACGATCATCGCACCACGGTCAGGATCGGCCCCCGCAAGTCGTCCATCCGCAGCCGGTAGCGCTGCCCGTCCACCATGATCTCTGCACCGTTCTCCATGCTGATCCCCACGGCGTCCCGATCGACCACCGGCCCCCACCAGCACGGCTCACGGTCCCACTCCAGCAGAACGAGATCCTTCTTCTCGAAGACGTCCGTGCGCATCGCCACGATCCGCATCGGAGGCCGACCGGGCACCCGGATCGTCTCCCAGCTCACCAGCTCCACCAACTCCGCGGTGACCTGCCGCAGGCGGATCACGGGGGTCCGCTCCGCGAGAGCCTCAGCGAGACGCTGAGCGGACTGCCGGCCCGCCTCAGCGAGCCCCCGCACTATCGTGTCGAAGGTCTCCTGTAGGCGGGCTGCGCCGGGGTTGCTCAGCTCTCGCTGCTGCTTGAGCACGTCCGCACCGGGACCGGTCAGGTAGTACCGGTCCGAGGTGGCCTGGATGGAGCCGGGGATCTCGGCCTGCGGCGCGTTCAGCTTCTCGGCCACCACCTCGTCTAGCAGGTCACCCAGCGCTCGCAGCTGCGCGCTGTCCAGCTCGCGCAGCTGCTCCCGGGACGGCATCGGCGTCTGCTCGCCGCGGGACGGCAGCTTCTCCGCGACCTTGTGCTCATACGCCTTACGCTCCTCGCGGTGCTGCTCCCGACGGCGCTTGGTCTCCTGCAGCTTTTCGGCCAGCTCCCGGCCCGGCGCCGTGAGCAGGCCGAACCACTCACTACCGTTTCCGCATACCACGAGTCCCCGGCGCATGAGTGCGGCCCGGGTCGGACCGGCCGGCAGCACGCCGTCAAGATCCGCGTTCTCCAGCGTCTCGATCATCTTCGGAGTCAGTGGCTGCATCTCGTCCTCCTCGGTTCGGCCTACCAGGTGCAGGCCCCTTCACGCCTCAAAACTAGCAGTCAGCGAGTGATGAGTCAACAGGTCTAGAGTTTCTGAATGAAGATCAAAAGTTGGGGCAGGGACGGAGGGGACACCTAAAGGTGTGTCCCCCCGTCCCTCTCCTGTGCCCGGTGCGGGAAAGTACACGTCCCGGCTTGTCCCAACGCCTGGTCGGCCCGTCCCGGTAGCGTCCCGGGTCGTCCCGCGGCCTTAGTTGATCTTTTCCTAACCGGCCCCCGCCGGAACCGGTTCCGGGACACGGATTAGGAAAAGATCAACTGGCTTCCGGGACACTCAGGACGGGGCCACTCTCGCACTCGAATACCAACCGGTTCAGTAGGAAACGGGCCTTGCCCTCGCGCACGAGGAGCGTCTCGTTCATCGGCGGCACCTCCTCCTCGATCAGTTCGTTCAACGCGGTGTAGACGGTGTTCCGGCCGTTCTTCATCCCGCGCTCCTTCAGCGAGCGGATGATCTCGGCGCCGGTCATCCCGAGCACCCGGCCGTGATCGTTGAGCACTGTCACCACGTTGCGCTTGACTTCCGGCAGGTCACTCACCCAGGCCGGCACCGGGATCGGGCTGAACGGGTCCCGCTCCGCCACCACGAGGGACGAGAGGTGCTCTCCCGTCTCCGGATCCGTCCCCAGCTCCACGACTTCGAGCTTCAGGGTGATCGGCTCCCCGCCGTCCGCCCGGTCCTTCTGCTTGTCCTGCAGCAGCTTCACCCGCAGGCTGCTGCGCGGCTCGATCCGCTCAAGCTTCAGCTCCGTGTCCTGCGCGCCGTCGATCGCGCTCGCGCCGCGGGCGTCGCCGCCGTTGCGGCCGGTGTGGTGCACCACGTGCACGCACGCCCCGCCGGCCGCCTGCTCCATCCGGGTCACGGCGGCCGCGAACTCCCCCATCTCGCCGTTGTCGTTCTCGTTCATCCCCGCAGTGACTCGGGCCTGTGTGTCGATGACCACCATCACCGGCTGCAGCCGGTGCACCACGGCTTCGAGCGTGGCCCATGCCACCTGATCCTTGAAGCGGATCGGCAGGGGCAGGAACTTCACGCCGGTCATCGGGCCGTATCTCTTCTGCCAGGCCCGGGTCCGCAACGTCATCCCCGCGGCGCCCTCCGCGGCGATGTACAGCACCAGCCCCTGATGCACCTCCCGGCCCTGCCATGGGCGGCCCGTACCGATGCACGCGGCCTGATCGAGCACGATGAAGCTCTTGAAGCTGCCGGGCGCACCGATGGTCCAGACACCGGAAGACCGGTTGTACAGGCCTCGGATGATCGGGCGTGGTGCCGGGAGATTCGCCAGTTCCTCCGCGGTCATCAGCTTGCTGATCATCTCGTCCACGAGGCTCTGTGCCTCGTCCCGCGTCTGCGGGGGTGCGGTGTCCGGCACTTCGTCGGCAGGCAGGAAGAGAGAGGGGTCGAACGCGACACCGGCGTTCGGATCCGGTGGCAGTGCACGCCCCTGTCCAATGGCCCGGTTGCGGGCGCTTTCCCACGTCACGCTGAATTCCGTCTCGTCCTGTCCGCCCCCGGCCGGGTGCACGTCCCGTCGGTCCCGTCGCGCCCGATCCAACATTGTGTGCACGAGCGAGACGGTGACCGTGTTCCACGGGCTCTGTGCGATCTCGATCATGCTGACCGCGGCCCGGAACAATGCCGCGTTCCCCATCCCCGGCGGAGCCTCGCGGTACTCCTCCGCGCTCATCTCGCACACCCGTTCGGCGTAGCGCTGCACCCGGTCCTGATCCCGTGCGTTCAGGTCCCCGACACTGGGCAGGTCCTCCACGACCGGTGAGTCCACGATCGGCGTGACCGCCACGCCGGCCTGCAGCAGCTCCAGAAGCCAGCCCGGGGCGGGCGCCGGTTCGGTGTCGTCCAGGACGCGATACTCGCCCTTGCCGGTCACCGACGGCGCGGCCACCACCTGACCGCCCTCGCCGCGGATGTCCAGGCCCGGACCGAACGCCTGCGCAAGCGCGCGGTTGCTGCCGTTGGTGACCTCGAACAGCGGCATGCTGAAGTAGTAGTGCGTCCCGCCGGAACCGGTCCGCACAACGTACGTCCGGGGGAGCGGCCCGTTCTCCTCGGTCATCCTCTGCAGGCTGACGTCTCCGCCGTTGTCCGGGTCCACGTCCAGCACCCAGAAGCCGGACACGCGGCCGGTCCGGATGCCGATGTTGCTGTCCGGCGCATCCTCGCCCCACGTCGCGAACGCGTCCGCCAGGGACATCGCCGCACCGCTCTGCCATCCGCGGTTGAGCGGGTGCTTCGCCACGCTCTTGCCGCCGGCCCCGTGGTCCTCGTCCGTGGCCGCCCATCGGCAACTGCAGGATCCGTCGGCCGTGACGTGGTGCAAAGGAATGGTGGCCCACCCCTTGCGGATATAGGCCACCGCTGATTCGTAACGGATGTTCGTGCTAATCTGTGACACGCAGACCTCCAGTTGTGCATCAACAGCCCGGCCGACGGCACATCGGCCGGGCTGATCTTATTTGCGGCTTGCGCGGAGTGCCTCCAGTTCCGCAGCGTACGCCTTGGCGAACCGCTTGAGACCCGGCTCCAGCGCCTGCCGCAGGACGTCGGCGCGGGACACCGCCTCGCCGCTCCCCTTCATGATCGTCTCCAGGTCGGAGACCAGAGTCGCGTCCGTCTCGGTCGTGAGCAGGACCAATTGCTTCGTGTACCGCGGCACCATGCCGGCCATGACGTACCCCTCTCTCGGTTGTTGATCCGTCGGTGATCAGGGTACAGGTGACCTGTTGACCCGTCAATGTCGGACGCGTAGGATGAGCGTCAACAGACAATCAACAGGAGGGCTGATGCGCGAGCACATGCGGGAGTACGGTCCGCTGTACTTCATGTTGACGATCATGCTGGTAGCCGTGGGCCTGATCGTGGCCGTGTGGAAGGGATCGGGATGGAACTGACGGACGAGGTTCGGGCACTGGCGCTGGACACGTTGCAGAGCGGATGGTTCCGGTACGGGCGCCTGAGTGATGACACGCAGATCCGGTGCACGTGGCGCGGCGAGGGGTCTGACACGTGGCTGCAGGTCGAGAACCTGGAGACGGGGCACGTGGCGCTGTTCACGCTGGACGTGACCGTGACGCCGCACACCCGGCCGCCGGTCGGACCGGAGGACGATGGGGCGCTGCGTGCGGAGATTGCGGAATATGAAGATCACCCGTACGAATTGAACGAGAGTGCGAACCCGCTAGGTGGTTGCACTGCCATGGTGATGCGCAACGGGGGCGGAGATCAGTGCGGACGACCGTCCGGTGTGCATCGAACGGCTGCCCCGACCTCCGCGTTTGTGGAGGCGATGCGGCCGGAGCTGGAAGCCGCCGGACTACCCCTGGAGCCGGCGACCGAGTGCGCGAACTGCGCCCCGCTCGTCGCGGGCGTCAGTGCTACCCGGGTGGATGGGACGGGGCCGACCGAGCGATGCGAGGACTGCCGGGAGCCGTATCCGTGCATCTGGAGTGACACCCGGCCCGGTGATGAAGTGCAGGGCGAGGACGGGGGCTGGTACCCGGTCGAGGGCTCCGACCCGAACCGGCACGGTACGTTCTACAAGCCGATCCAGACCGTGACCCTGACGATCGGGGACCGTGGGCACACGTACGACATGCCGGGTGGCGGCTTCGTCCGGATTAGGCGCGGCGCACAGTCCCAGGCGGAGAACATCATCCAGAGCGCTTTCCCGGGTAGCGAGGTGATCCGGCGATGAGCTGGGGAGGGCGCTGCCCGCACTGCAAACAGCCCTTCACCGGACTTCGGGACGGGAAGACGATGGGCACGCATCGGACAGCTTGGTACCCGATGGGCGGCGGGAATCGGCGCGAGGTGTGCCCGTACAGCGGTGGTACTCGTGAGGACGCAGAGAAGCGCATCACGCCGATGATGCGCCGGACGCAGGCGTTCATTGTGCGGAAGGGTTTTCCGATGGAGGAGCAGTCCCGAGCACTGTTGGAGAAGCGCGGGATGCTTGAAGAGACGCTGGAGATGATGCGGGCCGGCGCCTGACCTGTTGACCGACCGACAGGGGTGCGATAGACTACGGGTCTATCGCACCCCTGATTTCGTTGGGAGACAACGTGCCACCGGAGATCTTGCGTCTGAGGGATTATCAGGAGGAGTGCAGCAAGGCCGTTGACGCATCGCACGCCCGTGGTGTGCGGCGCCCGGCCATCGTGCTCCCGACCGGCGCCGGCAAGACGGTGGTCTTCGCGCACCGGGCCCTGACCTACACCATGGCGAACCCCGGCAAGCGGGTGCTGATCCTCGCGCACACCGATGAACTGGTGACGCAGGCCGCGAAAAAGGTCAAGAACGTCGCGCCGCATCTGTCCGTCGGCATCGTCAAGGCGTCCCGGAACGAAGTCACCGCGCGGGTTGTGGTGGCCAGTGTGCAGTCTCTGCGTAACGAGAAGCGGCGCAACCTGATCCGCAACGTGGGCCGCGTGATCGTAGACGAATGCCATCACGCCACCGCCCCCACGTACCGGGCAATTCTGGAGCACTACGGCTGCATGTCCGACGACCCGAACGGCGCGGACGCGGAGGGCTTCACCGCGACCCTGATGCGATCCGATGATGCGAAGCTGTCGGAGGTGTGGGAAGAGGTCGCCTTCAAGCGGGACATCGCCTTCATGATCCGGCGCAAATACCTGCTTGACGTGCACGGCAAGCGCATCCAGATCCCTGACTTCAGCACCAAAGGCCTGAAGCTGTCCGGCGGAGACTTTCAGGCCGAGGAGTTGGCTGATCGGCTGGTCGAGTCGCTTGCCCCGACCAAGGTCGCCGAGGCGTATGCAGAGGTGGCTGCCGACCGGTCCGGGCTGGTGTTCACGCCGAACGTGGCGAGCGCGTACGTGTTCGCCGATGCCCTTACGCACCACGGGATTCCGGCCGGCGTGGTCCACGGTGCGCTGCCGATGGAGGAACGGCGCTTACTGATCAAGCAGCTTGAGACCGGAGAGATTCAGGTCTTGGTCAACTGCATGGTGCTGACGGAGGGCTTTGATTCTCCGATCGTGTCCTGTGTGGTGGTGGCGCGGCCGACCAAATCCCTGCCGCTGTATCAGCAGATGGTCGGCCGGGGGCTCCGGTTGTACGAAGGTCAGACCGACTGTCTCGTGCTGGACGTCACCGGCATGAACCGGCAGAACGGGCTCATGTCCCTGGTGGACCTGAGCACGAAGGACGACCGGGACGAGATCCCCGAAGACATGTCTCTGCTGGATTTCGAGGACATGAGCGAGGAGCCGGAGCCCGCCGACTCCGCCGGGGAGGGAAGCTGGCCGGAGGAGTACTACACCGGTCCGGTGGAGTTGATCGACTTCGATCCTCTGTCCCGGGACAGCGCACGAGTGTGGAAGACCACGGTGTCCGGCGTGCACTACCTGCCGATGGGCAAGACCAACCGGAAGACGGGACAGCAGGGGCTGTACTTCTTCATCGTCCCGTCGTGGGATCCGGACGCCAACCCGGGGGAATGGTCGGTGTGTTGGGCCACCCAGGACGGGCGGGACGCTGGCGAGACGCTGTGCGAGGCTGGGCTGTCCCCGCGGCCGGTTGCGGCCACTGAGCATCAGGGGTTGCCGCTGTCGCAGGCGATGGTATGGGCGGAGCAGGAGGTCGAAGACCTTGCCCTGCGTCAGGGGCTCGATCCCATGGAGACCTTCAGCAGCAAGAAGGCGCCGTGGCGCAAGCGGCCGGCTTCGGACAAGCAGATGAGCATGGCGCGGGGATTGGGCGTGACCGGGCTGCCCGCGGAGGACGACCCCTTCACCCCCCGACCGAAGGCCGGAGAAGTGTCAGACCGGATCGATAACGTGGTGGCCGGGCGAGTGCTCGATCATTGGGTCAAGGTACTAGAGGGAGCGAAATGAGCGGACTGATCACGGACGCGGTGTACGACGAGTGGGTGGCCGGGTCGGCGTGGCCGAACGATCGGAGCACCGACGTCCGCCGGGGACTGCAAGCCGTGCTGGCGCTACCGAGCCTGCGCCAGGCCATCCAGGGCGCCCGGTGCCTGGCGTGCCCGCTGGACTGCAAGAGCTGCCCGGCGGACGAGTCGTGCTGCGAGTGTTACGCACACCAGGACCTGCACCCGGACACTCCGCACGCCGTCCAGGAGTACAACACGGACGGCAATGCGTGTCAGCGCAAAGGATGCATGCGGAGTTTGGAGCAGCATGCGGACGGTGCATGGTGAATGATCCGCAGACCCTCGCCACGCTGTCCACGCAAATCACACAGCTTCAACAGGAATTGAAGGCTATCAAGACGAAGCTGTGCGCTACGGCCGCGGAGTACCAGCGCGAACCGCGATGGGTCCGCAGCACGGAGGTCGGGAAGATGTTGGAGGAGTGGGCGAATGGGTGAGGTCACAGATCCGTTCGGAGTGAAACCGTCCGAGATCAAGAAGACGTCCCTGCCGCACGTGCCAACCGCCGGCCGGTACCGGCTGCCGAACCGGGACGGCTCCCGGCACACCGGCGGGTGGACCCGCGCCACCAACCTCGCGTCCGCCATCTCCGACACGAAAGCGCTCGGGGACTGGGAGGTGCGCATGACACTTCTTGGTGTGCGGGAAGTGCTGCACGGGCATGCTCTCTACCATCAAGATGTGTTGCCTCAACTTGTTCGGGATCTGCTCAATCTGGACGTGGACTCGATGAAGCCGGGCGAGGTGCGCAGCGTGTTGAGCGATTTGGCCGGAGAGTTCAAGAAGATCGCCAAGGCGGAATTGGGAAGCACTCGCGGTAACCTCGCACATCAGATGGTGGAGCACTGGCATTCCGGGCTGCCGCCCGCGGGCGCCGTCCCGGAAGAGACGCTCGCCAAGCTGCCGGCCTACATCACACAGTTACAGGTGCACAAGCTGGAGCCCCTGCCCGGGATGCAGGAACGGCAGGTAATGGTGGAGAGCCTGAACGGGGTCGGCACGCTGGACAACATCATGCGGGACATGACCCGTGACTACGAGATGCGAGAAGAGGGGATGCGGACCGACTTCATCACCGACCTGAAGACGCAGAAGCGCTTCTGGTCATGGCTGGAGATCGCTGCGCAGCTTGCGTTCTACGCGCACGGGGATGCGATGTGGGACAAGGCAACGCTTTCGTGGGTCGACATGCCGCCGGTGAATCAGGAACGGGCGCTGGTGGCCTGGATGCCGTGGGAACACCCGGCCGGAGAGATCGATGCGACACAGCTTCACCGGGTGGACATGTATGAGGTGGACATCGTGAAAGGGTGGGAGACGATGCTGCAGGCGCACAAGGTCTTCGACCTCCGGGCGGCAGCGAAGCGCAAGGGTGAGTCGTGGGGATGGTTGAGGCCGATTCCCCGGGCATCCCTGATCGAGGAGTACGCGCGCCGGCTCCGGGACATCAGCACGCCGGACGAAGGCAGTGCCGTGTATGCGGAAGCGACTGCAGCCGGGGTCTGGGGGCCGGAGTTGCAGGAGATCGCGGACGAATCTCTCGCCCGTCTCCAGTTGACAGCTCACTAGGTGCACGGTAGTGTTTCTCTTGTCGGACGGAGAGCGGAACTGGCGAAAGCCCCCGGGTGAGCTAGCCATCTCTCCGCCTGATGGGGCGGTGGCCCACCAGAATCCACCGGGTGTACGGGATCGACGGAGGGCGCAGGCAGGCGATGCCGACCGTTCGTCCCGTGCACCGCACCAGCCCCTGATAGGCAGTTGTCAGCCATGCACCCGGCGCAGTGTCGGCCGGGGAATGTGGTGAACGTGGTTCGAGTCCACGTAGGGGCACGAAAGCGGAGAGGGAGACTCCGCCGGACCTGAACTGTCTCCCGGTCATCCAGCCGGGAACGACACAGGGACGCTGAAGGCGCCGGGCGTTAACCCGGAAGGCCGGATGAGGTACCCCCGCTAACGGGTGCTCCGCAAGGGCATCGCCGGATTTACTGCCCGTTCGAGTCGGGCCGGGGGCACGCAGTCCGTCTGATTCCGCCGGAGCAATCCGGAGAAGGGAACTGAGCGGACACGGGGAGCCGGACCCGTATCAAAACCGGCACCATCACAGAGCACGAGTCCAGAGGAGACAATCGCTCATGACTGACCCGTTCGCCAAAGCGTCTGCAGGCGCCGGCAGTAACGACCCGTTCGGCCAGAAACCGTCCGAGGTGAAGACGTCCGACTTCCCGAAGATGGAGGAGCTGAACGGACTCCTCCTCGTCATTCAGCCGACGAAGCAGGAGACGGTGCCCAACCGCTTCAGCAAGGAGCCGGGCGCCACGCAGGACCGGATCACGGCCGACGTGACCGTGATCGACATCGAGAACCCGAAAGCCAGCAAGACGCACAAGGACATGTACCTGTCGCAGCAAGCTCTCGTCGGGCAGCTCAAGAGCTTCATCGAGCACCGTGGGATGCTCCTCGGCCGGATGCGTCGGCACCCCGCGCAGAACACGCCGGAGAAGACCCTCCAGACCGGTACCCCCGTCAAGGACCCGGACAGCGTGGATCTGATGATCAAGGAGTGGGTCGCCGCGGGCGCCCCCGGCAGTAAGCCGCCGTTCTCTTGGAAGCTCGCGGACTTCACCGACGCGGAGAAGGACTTCGCACTCACGTGGTTCCGTAGCAAGGCTTCCGCCTGACGGTTGCGTCTCCCCCGTTCGTCCGTGCCGGTTTCGGTCGCTGGCTGGCACGGCCGGACGGGGGTCCGGAGCCATCAGGCCCAACACTCACGCAGGAGGACACAGCATGCCCACGTACAGCATCCAGATGACCGCCCACGACAACATCCTCGTCTCCGCGGCCGGCTCCTTCGGACTGATCGCCTACGCCGCCAAGGAAGGGCTGAGTCTGATCAAGGACGAGGATGGAGAGTTCGGCGTCCGGATCGTGGAAACGACCCATGTGGACGGTGAGATCAAGCGCGAGGTGGTCAAGGTCGACGCCGATGCGGACACCGTCGAGGTGGTGGTGAAGCGCAAGCTCGCCAAGGAACGCAAGCAGAACGCCCCGACCGCTCCGCTGCAGCCGGAAGACCCCCGAGCGACCGAGGACCCGAGCGAGGTCTGATCGATCACGAGAGCCGCGCGCACCGACACGGGCGCGCGGCTCTTGTCTGTTCAGGAAGGAGGATCATGTCATTTCCCGTACTGACAATCTGCGGATCGATGCGATTCTACGAACGGATGCTCGAAGAGGCGGAGACCCGGACGGCGCAGGGCTGGATCGTACTGATGCCGTTCGTCACCAAGCGGGAGAGTACGCCGGTCCCCGATGCAGAGACACTGGATCTCATGCACCGCCGCAAGATCGACATGAGCGAACGAATCGTAGTGGTCGGCGGACCCGGGCCGGAGCCGTACATCGGCAGCTCGACTCGCGGCGAGATCGCGTACGCCGGCCGACACGGCAAGACAATCGAATACGTCTGATGCGGGGCACCGAATGCAAGACGGGGCAACGGACCCGGGAGCGGCACAAGCGCGAGCTGCTGAATGTCTGGGGAGCGTACTGCTGGATCTGCGTCCTGGCCGGCAAGGGCTTGTGGCGTAGCCGGATCAACCTCAAGCTTCGGTGGCCGCACCCGCGATGCTTCACCCGTGATCATGTCATCCCCCGGAGTCGGGGCGGGACCGATGACATCCGTAACCAGCGTCCCGCGCACCACTTCTGCAACGCGTCGAGAGGAGCACGAGAACCATGGAATACACAGAGGTAAACGCACCACTCGGAGACACCCGGGGGGAGGTGCTGGAAGCACTCGCAGGCACCGGCCTATGGATTCTGGTCATGGCTGAGATGACCATGGAAGAGGGGGCGGATCGGCCGAGCCTGAACATGAAGATCGAAACCGGCAGCCTACTGTCGGACAACAGCACGATCCGCACTCTCCTGACGAAGGTCCTGGACGCGTTGCCGGAAGGTTCCTGATGCCGTTCGTTGATCGGCTGTTGCGGCCGGTGTCGCCGGACATCCACGTCAAGCAGGACGGCGCCCGTAACTGGATCCTGCAGGAGGATCTGATCTACATGGGCGGTCAGGGAGACGTCTGGGTGGTGCGCGCCGGCTACCGGACCGACCTCACCAGTTCTCCCCGCGTCACGAACTGGCTGGTGCCGGTGTCCGGCATCCACTCCGCCGACAGCGTGCTGCACGACTGGCTGATCACGGACGGCATCCCGCAGGGCCTCGTGTTGAGTGTAGATGCGGACGGCATCTTCCGCCGGGTGCTGAAGGAGCTGGGAGTACCGCCGGTGAAGCGGTGGCTCATGTGGTGCGGTGTGCGCTGGGGGGCTCTCTTCAACTCCCGGCGCCGGGCGGGCTGGGGGAAGACGGCGCTGCCCGTCCTGTTCATCACGCTGCTGACGCTGTGCTCCGTGGTCATTCCCCTGTCGTTCATCGTGAACGCATTGGGGATGTTGGTGTACGGCGCCGCGGAGTTCGTGGCGACCGGCGGCAGGAAGTCCGGGACGATCAGCACGTGACCTGTTGACTGATCACTAGGTCTGCGGTAGCCTGAACGTAACAGAGAAGACGAGGACAGGAGAAGGAAAATGCCGAACGCCGAGACGCCCCGAGTCCCGGGGCTCAAGACCCGCAACAAGCTGCCCAGTACCACCCCCGGCGTGGTCGGGCTGACCGTGCTCCTGATCACGATCGCCCACCAGGCGGAGAACTTCATGGGTCTGCCGAATCCGTGGGACGGCATCGCCTTCGGCGCGTTGCTCGGGCTCTCCGTGGGCGCCGTGCTGAACTGGGTGCGGGACCTCGTGGCGTGGCACGCCGCAGAGACACAGCTCTGACGTCATGGCGCAGATCATCGTGCAGAGCAACGTGTGCACCGTCCGACTTGGAGAGCAAAACGAGGACGGTGACTACCGCTGGACGGCGGCATGCGGAGAGGAGACAGACGAGTACTGGCCGCTGGACGAAGCAATCGCGGACGCTGAACTTCACGTAGACATCCGATGCCGGACGCTGAACACCTGAGACAATCGAGCCGAAACACCCGGGACGCCCGCCAGCGTCCCGGGTGTTTCTCTGTCTGCCCCTAGACAGGTGACCTGTTGATGCGTAAACTGAAGACACTCCCGGCGGGTATCGGGTAGGAGGGTAGGCCACCCAGCGATTACGCAACGGGCCTGAGAAATCCCCCGTACCCGCCGGGTCCAGACTTCAGGAGGACGAGATGACGCAGGCTCAGCGCGTGGCGCGCAGATGGGCATACATCGGCATCCTTGCCGGAGGAGTGGCGTCCGTGGCCGGCAACGTGGCATCGACCGTGCTGACCGAGAGTGCCGTGAGCCTCTGGCTGCGGGTGCCGTGGGCCGTGCTCTGGCCGGTGCTGACGTACATCGGTATCGAGGTGCTGACCCGGACGGAATGGAAGCGTGGCTTCTCGCACTATGGCGCGCGCGCGGTACTGATCGGCCCGGTCAGCCTCGTCGCCGCTTTCGTGTCGTACCTGCACCTGCATCACCTGATGGTGGTGTCCGGGGAGCCGGGTCTCGCGCAGGCGGTTGGGCCGCTCGCGGTGGACGGCACGCTGTTCGGCTGCACGGTCGTCTTGCTCATCACCGGCCGACTCGTTCAGGAGAAGGACGTAGCCGCCGCGACTGCGCAGGCGTCGACCGTTCCCGCAACTGTTCCCGTCCGGCCGCCCGCGGCATGGGAGGCGTACCCGCTGCGGCAGCAGCCGGCCCCGACTCACACGCTCCTCGCCTACGGTCCGCACCCGGAGATCGAAGCACCGGCGCCGACCGCGACCCGGGCTCGCACTCAGCGCAACGGGAGTTGGGACCGGGAACGCGCCGCGGAGCTGATTCGCGAGGGCAAGATGAAGGACGCGGAGATCGGCGCGGAGGTCGGCACCGGCTACAAGACCATCCAGCGGTACCGCAAGTTCATCGCGGAGTCGGACGCGCAGGAGCGAGAGCTTCAGGAGACCGCGCTGTGAGCGATGCACCGATCGGGATCTGGCTTCGTCAGCGCACACCGTTGACGGAGCCGTACCCCTGCCTCTGCCACGGGCGCCAGTGCTCTCCGACCTGGTGCCCGTGCTCCGGCCGGGTGGACCTGCACAACGTCTCGCCGCGCTGCTGTGCCCGAAACGGCAACACACCGCGGGGGGCGGCCGTCGCCAATCACCTCTATGCGAGCGTGGGCAAGAGTCCATGCTGGTGCGGCGGCGACATCGATCGGCACACGGACCTGAGCAAACCGATTGAGCCGCTCGGCCTGATCGCATCGGACGAGGAGGATGAGGAATGAGTAAGGAACCGCGGTACCTCAGCGAGTACAAGCTGCCACCGGGTTTCAATGGCAAGCTTGCGATGCCGTACCGGTGGCTGTCCGGGCGGCCGATGAACGGGCACCGGTACACGGACGCCACCGGCTTCCGGTACGGGACGAAGAGTCTCGACCCGTCGGGACACGCGAACGGGTATCAGCTCCTGCCCGGCTACAAACGGTTCCTGTACGCCCGGCTGCCGGTGATGCTCATCCCGCCGGCCGGCGTCGTGGTCGCGACCGTCCCGGAGCACGCCGCACTGATCGGGCTCGGGACGGGGACGCTTGCGGCGAAGAAGCTGCACGAGTACTTCGGTGTCCGGAAGTTCCGGCGGCAGGTGATCGAGCCGGTTGCCGTCGGAGTGTCCGCGGTCATCAGGACAGGACACGTTGCGGGACAAGGACATCGGTGGGTTCGTGTCCCGCTGGACTTCCGGGACAACGCTGACGCGATGGTGCACGTGCAGCTTCCGCTGTCCTGGTTGGCTGAGGATGGGGACAAGAAGCGTCTTGTAGACACGGTTACCGCTCGGCTGAATCTTGAGGACATGTCCCCGTCCTGGCACTTCGAGGCGGGACAATTCTGGGTGGAATTGCGTGTCCCGCCGAAGCCCCCGAAGCGAGTGTCCTTCGATCAGGCCCGGGACATCCAGGCTGAGACACCGGACACGGAGGTACTCCTCGGACTCGGGGCCCGGGACCGTCCGGTGTCCTTCTCGCTGACCCTGGACAGTCCGCACCTGCTCATCGCCGGAGGGTCCGGCGCCGGCAAGAGCGAACTGCTGGCCTGGCTGGTGGGACAACTCATGCGCCGTGGGTACGGTGTGGCAGTCCTGGACGCGAAGTACACCTCGCACATGTGGCTGCGAAAGGTGCCCGGCGTGCTGTACGCCTCTGAGCCGGAGGAGCTGCATGACGCGCTGGTCTGGCTGGACGAGGAGCTGACCCGACGGGCGCGGTTCGTCGCCGCGGGCGGAGACCCGGACACCCTGATTCCGCTGGTAGCGCTGTTGGAAGAGATGAACGGCGCGAGCAACCGGCTCCGGTCGTACTGGGGGACGATCAAGCAGACCGGCGACCCGATGATGAGCCCGGCTCTGACGGCGCTGGTGAACATCAGCAGCATGGGCAGGGAGATGCGCGTGCACATCCTGATGGCCGGCCAATCCTTGACCTCGAAAGCCACGGGCGGACCGGAGAACCGGGAGAACTTCGGGGGCCGGGCGTTCGCCCGCGCGACCGCCGCGCAGTGGCGCATGCTGGCGCCGCAGATCAAGCCGGCACCGGTGAAGCGTCAACAGCCCGGACGCTGGCACATCGTGGTGGGGGACGTGGTCCGGGAGCTGCAGGCACCGTTCACCAGCATCAAGGATCATGAGCCGAGACTGATTGAATGGGCGACAGGGGGTCAACCGATCCCGGACGTGGTGAACATGATGCTGACCGCGGAGGTAGCAACAACTGCTAGAGCCTCTAACACCACGTCGGAGGTTGTTACCCCTGAGGGGGTCTCACTTCGGCAGTTCGCCGAGAATCGGGGCGTTCCGCTGGCAACTTTGCGGAAGTGGTCTCAGGAACGCGCGGACTTCCCTGTTGAAGTTGCGACAGGTGCGAACCGAACGAAGCTGTACGACCAAGATCACCTGAAGGAGTACTGCCGGACCCGTCTTCGCGAGCCGGTGACCAGCGAAAACGAGTGACCGATCAACTATTGCTTTTCGGGCTGACCTGTTGGAAGATGAACAGGTCAGCCCGATGCATTGGAGGATGAGATGGCCGAGCCGGACCCGTTCAAGGTCCAGCCCAGCAAGATGAAGCCGAAGCCTGTAGGTACCCGGGCGGGCCGGCACTTCGCAGAGTGCTGGCTGATCATGTACCCCGACGACCCGGACGTCTGCTGCACCTGCCTGGACTGGAGCCCGGAGTGAGCCCCCGCAGGAAGCGGCGCCGTCGGCCGTTCACCTTCAAGCGCTTCGCGCGCTCGTGGGGATGGACGGCGGAGGAGATCTACGTCTACCGCGGACGCAAGCCGCACGCCCCGATCGGCCTACCAGTCATCGGCCGGCACTTCGTCTACGGCGGCAGGACGTGCGACCCGGGAGCCCGGGACAGCGAGCACATGACCGGTGTGTCCCGGCGCAGCTCCGGTGAGCCGTCCCCGTGGTCGGACCTGGACGTCCGGCGGTACACCGTCTTCAGCAAGAAGCCGCGCCCGGAGTGGCTGACCGCGTTTCTGGAGCGGCTCGTGATCAAGGGGCTGTTCTGTGTCTACAACTGGCAGGACAGGAACCGGCTCAACCCGAGGACAATCCCGCCGAAGAAGGCGCGTGTCCAGCGTGCGAACCGGGACAGGACGGGCGGCTTCAGTACGATGTCCCGCTTCGTGTTCCGTGTCCTCGTGTACGTGTCCCTCATCGGATTGTCCTTCTGGACATACGGAGCGGTGATAAATCATGGGTGATCTCTATATCCTGCCCCGTGTCCCGGAGTCTCTCCGGCGCCGGCCGGCATGTCCCGCAGGACGGAAACGTCCTCATGAGCCCGGGACACCGGTGATGCTCGGCTGGCCGACTGTCCCGTGGTGTCCCGCCGGGAAGCACAACACGTTGTGGATGGCCCGTCCCCGCAAAGGCGTTGTCCCGTGTGTCTGCCCCCGGGCGAAGCAACTTCTCGCGGACAAACGGCGCCGGGAGCGCGAACAAAAGGACGCGCAACGGCGCGCGGCCGGGAAGGTGAAGGTCGGAACACCGGAGCACAAGACTCAGGTCGCATTGTCACAGGCGAAAGCCGTGGCGGCGTCTCGTAAGCGGGACCTGAGCGCGGCTGAAACGCGAGAGAAGCTGACGCCGCGGATCAAGGTGATCCCGCGCCGGACGGACAACATCGCAGCGTGTCGTAATTTTGATCCGGAACTATGGTTCAGCGGTTACGACGCGGAGATGAGCGAAGCACTCTCGATCTGCGGATCATGCCCGTTCGGCGTGAAGCGTGAATGCCTCGAAGGGGCAGTGCGGCGGGGAGATCGATGGTTCGGGATCTTCGGAGGACTGTTGCCGGAGGAGCGTAGAAACGCAAACCGGGTGCAGCACGAACTGCGCCTGTTGAGGATGTTGGAGGACGAGGTATGAGCGAACTGGAGAGGCTGCGCAGGCACAAGCTGCCGGCCACGGTCAGCACGACGAAGCCGGGGACGGAAGTTCTCCCGGAGGGGCCGCGGTACGGGCCGAGATTGAGCCCGAACGTCACGGGCGTACAGGTGTGGACCGGTCACCGCCACGACCTGCAGCGCCGGCTGCGGAAGGAGATGAGCGCCGGACGGGTGGCGGGCGCGTACCTCATGTCCGATCGCGATGACGGAGTGATCCGGATGGAGGTGCAGCAGCTTTCCGGGCGCCCGCGGAACTGGATGAAGATCGGGATCCTCGCCGCGGTGGGAGCCACCGCGCTCGTCAGTGCCGTACTGCTGGTGCGGTGGGTGGCGCAGATGATGGCGGCGGTGGCGCTCGGCGCGAGCACCGGCGGAGGCTTCGTGCTGCTGCTGATTCTGGGACTGCTCCTCGCCGCGGGCGGTGGCACGATCACCGTGACCACGGTCACCACGATCCGGCGGAGCTGGTTCTGATGAACTCCGCGCCGAAGGAAACGCCGGGTGCGCCGTGCTGACCCGCGATCTTCTTCGTGACGCCGTCCGGCTTATGGGCGACGAAAAGCCCCACGGCAAGTTCCGCGTCACCCACACGAGCGTCGACGCCCTCCAGCGGCGGACGCGGGTCGGTTTCGCCACCGCGATGGTCATCGCCCAGGCGCTCGCAGACGCCGGCGTTCTCGGCCCCCACAACGCCGTCCGCAACCGCCGGCAGGTCCTCGCCTACGACCTCGATGCCGCGTACGCGCTGATCGACGAGGCGATCGACGACGGTCGGATCGAGCTGACCGCGACCGTTAACGCGCCGAATCCGCCGACGGAGGTCCAGCCGTGACCGATCCCGCCAGCCTCAAGGTCGGGCTGACCTTCGGTGGCCTGAGCAACGACGAGGCCACCGTCGTGCTCAACAACCTGCCCGCCGGAGCGAACGCCGTCATCGATGTGACGAAGCCGGCCGTCGGAGGAAAGCGGTTCCGCATCGTGGCCGTGGGCCTCTCGGTCCAGGGCGCGAAGGACGTCACGACCGCAACCTTCCTGCACCTGGAGCGCGTTGCCAGCGGCGAGACCGTTGATCACGGGCGAACGGATTCCGGTTCGAGTCCGTGATTCGACACCTACGGGACCTAGTGAACTTTCACTAGGTCCCGTAGTCTGTGCGTAGACGGAATCGAGGAGGAACAGTGGAATTCGCCGTAGCGTTCATCGCGCTGTACGTCGGCCACCACATCGGGGACTACTGGGTGCAGACCGATCACCAGGCCCGGCACAAGGGGGGACGCCGGCACTGACGGCCGGTGGCAATGCGCGCTGCACTGCGGCCACCCAGGCGGTGATGCTGGCCCTGGTGCACACGTTCACCGGCGGCGAGCTGGTACCGGCCTGGCAAGCGGGGCTTGCGCTGCTGGTGTCCGGCGTCACGCACTACATGGCGGACCGGCGGGAGCACGGCTTGATGTTCAAGTTGGCACGCGCGCTGCCCGGCAAAGCCCAGTTCTTGGAGCTGGGCGTACCGCGGTACGTGTTCGTGGCTGACAACGAAGACGCTGACATCGGCCACCGGATCGACAACCCCACCTTGGGCACCGGGGCGTGGGCGCTGGACCAGAGTTGGCACCTGTTCTGGGGAGTGTTCGTGGCCGCGCTCATCATCGGCGCCTGATCGAACACACGAAACGGCCCGCACCCAGGGATGAGGGGTGCGGGCCGTTTCGTGCCGGAGAATAAAGATCAACGGAACTGGATGGACGAGATACGGTCTCCCCAACCCGGATACGAGATGGTGATCGTCTGCACCTCGCGGCCGTTCGCAACCGTGATGTAGCCGCCGGTGCAGTTGCTGCTGTCGAATGCCCGGACCGACCGGCCGGACCCGTTGAACATGCTCGACCACTGGTTGTTCAGGGCGGCATACTCGCACGTACCGGCCGGGCGGACCGGGATGTACTCGTATCCGAGGCTGCCGCCGTAGGCGATGGCGCCGTACCCGCAGAAAGTCGAATTCGGACACGACGGCGGCGGGACCGCGGCAGCCGCCGGAGACGCGTCAATCGGGACGATGCCGCCGGCGAGAGCGACCAGCAGCGCGGCGAGGTAGATGATTCGCTTCATAGACGACAGCCTATCGGACACACGAGAGAGCCCTCCAGGATCGCCCCGTGAGGGCGCCTGGAGGGCTGAAATCGCTCAGGGGTGCCCTGACCTATCGGCGGGGTGCCGAACGGGCGGAGAGCCACGCCACGGCCCCCACGATGAGCCCGCCCACACCCGGCTCGATCAGGTCCGGCAAGGGGGTGATGTCGAAGCTGCTGAGGGCTTCGGCGAGGTAGCCGAAGACCGCGGTCAACGCTCCGCCCACCAAAGCGCTGATCTTGCCCTCCCACGTGATACTGCCCTTGCCGTCGACCGTGTCCTCATTCATCTCCGCTTGTCCTCCTCGATATCCGCACGCTCCTGTTGAGCCTGCAACAGGAAACGATACGGCAGGATGGTGTGCAGCGCGAACGTGCACAGCAGCAGCGCTCCGAGCGGATCGGCCGCAACCTCCGCGTACCAGCCCCATAGACGGGCGAGAATGGCGTGACCGAACAGGGCGCACAGCAGAAGCTTTCGGGTGAACAGGAATCGTCCGAACGGATTATCCCGCCATCCTCCGTGCGTCCGTCGATGGAATTCGATAGCGAATATCCCGGCCAGGGCCAGGCCGATGAAGCACGCCACCAGAGCCACGTAATCCCACATAGAGAGCCCTTCAGGCATCACGGGAACGCCTAGCCGCCACGGCTTCCCAGAACTTAGGGCCAAGGTTATTCGTTTCCATGACCTTGTCCAAGTGCTGTGCGCGTGCCGTTACTTCATCATTCTGCGCGCGTGCATTGTTGAGCTGTGTCCGTGCGCATTCGGCGTTCTCACGGGCTTCCGTCATGCGCCGCGGGTCCGGAACTGCGGGGGGCTGGTGGCGCTTGCGCACGTGGCGTCTCCATTTCCACCAGGTCACGGTCTAGCCTCTCCGTCTGGGGCCCCGGCCGGCAGGGTGAGCGGGTCGGTGATGGCCTTCAGGGCGTAGGCACTGACCGCACTGTGAGTCATCAGCTTGTTGTTCTGTTCCGACAGGGTCCGGATCGTGTCGTCCTTATCCTTACCCGCCTGCCGGAAGTACGCCAGTTCGGTGCTGAGATGCTTGTTCGTCTCGACGTGACCGGACACCGTCCGATCCAGCTCTTTCTCTGTGACCCATCGGCCGGACAGGCGCATCCACACCACCAGGCCGAGCAGTAGCAGGAAGGCGACCCATGGGCCGCCTTCCTGCCAGATCTGAGCAACGTTGAAGATCACGTGCCTGCCGGGGGCTCCGGGCTTTCCGGCTCCTCGCTGTCCGCGATGAGCCGGTCCAGCTTCGCGCCGGCCTCGTCCGCCTTGGCGATGATCTCGTCCAGGCGTGTGCTGTCCACGGTGTCCGCCGCGTCCTCCGCGGTGACGAACGCGCGGAACTCCGTGAGCAAGCCAGTGACCGCAGTGAGCACGTCGCGGGTGGGCTGCGCGCTGGGCGCGTACCGCAGGAAGTCGCGCGCGGGCTGGGTCTTGCCGGTGTACGGATTCACCAGGCCGTGCGACCAGATCTCTTCGACGGTGGGCATGTCGTCCTCTTCCTGTTTCGGGGGCGGGGGCTTCGGTGCGTTCATCTTCTTGATCTCCCGGTTCACGTTGTCCCGGAAGGTGTTCATGTTGAAGGTGGGGTCACTCTTGGCGCCCGGCTGGTGCTCCTTGTGGCCGGCCACCCGGCTCACCGTGACCGCCCAACCGGTGGCGTTGTGTCGCACGAGCGCGGCCACGCCGCGCACGTAGCTGTTGTACTGCAACGGCGTCCACGGTTCGCTGCCGCCCGAGTGCTGCGCCTCGATCCCGAGAAGCGCATCGTTGCCGTAGCCCTCGTTCGGACCGTCCCATCCCACCTTGTTGTGGTTGCAGTGACCGGACGCCACCACGTACCACTCCCCGTTGCGCGCAAGGAACAGCTGCGCGATGGGCGGAGGTGCGCTGGTGCTGCCGTTCAACAGGACGTTGATCTCGCCCTGAATGCTCGAATTCCGAGAGCCTGCCGTGTGGTGGCAGGTGATCCCGCGCACCGGTCCCCACGTGTCCCGGCCCCGACTCTTCCAGCCGGGCACCTCGTGCACGGTGAGTCCGGCGGCGTGCAGCACGCCGGGCAGCCATAACGCCCTCATCCTGTCCCCTCTCTTACGCCGGCCGGACATACTCGACTTCGAACACGCTGACCTGTGGCGCGGCAACGAGCGTGTTCTGTCCGGCTCCACTCTTCTGCATCCCGCGAAGCTCAATGTAGTCGGTTACGCCGTTGCACTCGACCATCACCGGCCCGACCCACGTGCTCCGCGTCTCCGCGGCCACCGACGGCGGCGTGGTGCGCGCTGCTGCCGGCACTTCGGAACCGTTCAGCCCGATGCTGGCCAGCAGCACCACCGGCGCCGCGAACGTGGCCACAAAGACCGCGCCACGCACAGCGTAGATTCCCGCCACCGTGGGAGTGACCCGGGACGTGCTCACGGTCTCGGAGTGGAAGCCGTCCGTGTCGATGATCGTGCTCGACGCGCCGAAGGTGATCGCCGTAACCGTGTTGTTGGCCATCGCCTGTGCAGCTGTCTGCTGCAGACGGACGAGTGGCTTGTTCACCGTGTAGTCGGCAAGCTCCTGAATCAGCTCCGCGGTCATTCGCTGGCCGATGGCGTACGTGATGGCCATGATCCCTCACATGCTCAGATAGGTCGGCTGATACAGGAACACGGGGGCATCGGCATCGTGCGCCTTGATCACATTGTTCAGGCTCCGGGTGATGGTCGCGACCTGTCGCCAGTAACCGCCGGACGCTGACCCGGCGGTGATCGCGGTGACCTCGATCTTTTCCCCGCCCACCCGGATGTAGAGCGGGGGTCCGCCGCCGGCCGGGAACTCCGCGGGATATCCGACCGTGTTGATCCACCGGTACGCGCGCAGGGACGTAGAGGTTTTCAGGGTCAGGCTCGTCGCCGTGGTGGTGATTCCGGCGTCCAGCACGGTTGCCGTGGCGTCCAGCCTCGGGACGTAGTCCTCGGCGTCCAGCAGCATCGCCTGATACGGACCCGCGGGCGCCGTATTGCTCACCCAGCGCCATAACTCGCCGTGGATCTCTTCGGTGTACCCGTAGATCAGCATGAACAGGTTGTCCGGGCTGACGCTGGTCGGGAGGTCCGTCAACGTCACAGGGTCACCGATGTCTGCCTGAATAAGTGCATCTGTCAGGGCTGCGTCATCCGTGATCTCCGTCCGGTGCAGTCCGACCACCAGATTTGGTACGCGCATCTCGTCCCATGTCCCGAGGAACGCGATGCGTTGCGCCTGCGCGTCGAGCTGTTCGTCGGCCGCCACATTTCGAGAGTAAGAACGCTCATACAGGCCGGCGCCGTCCGGCGGGTCCTGGACGCTGAGCGGTCCTTCCTCTATCACGTGTCGCGCAAAGGACCCGCTCGGGCGGTTCACCGTCACATCGTTGACCGTGTACCGGTCATCGTCCACGGGGTCAATCGGCGCCGCGAGGTGCGACGCCGTGTAGCTCAGCTCCAGCCCGCGTCGATTTCCGAGGAAATTCCTTGTCACGTAACGGATCCCGCGGATGTCCCGACTTTCGGTCATGACGCCGCCGTCCACGTCACCGACAGCCGTCAGATTCTCTACCAGTGTGCCGGGGGACTGCGGGCCCATCGCATCGGTGATCGCGAGATCTCCGAACCACTCGAAGGCGATGCTCTCCTCTTCGCACAATCGTTGCGCCCGCTCCCCCGCGGCCTCTTCGGTGTAGGCGTAACTCGCGTTCCGGAAGCGGCCGGACACGAAGTCAAGACTCCCCTTGCTGTTGATGACGTGAGAGATCTGCGCACCGGAGAATGCCGCGTCCGGTGTGTCGAAAGTGATTGTGCCGAAGCGCGCCATCGTCCCGGCGTAAGTCGTACCGCCGGGCGTGTGCGTGAAGAACGTCTCCGAACCGACCACGTGCCAGGACGTCTCGAAGCGGAAGTTAGCGCCTTCCTGCGTGGTCTTCAGTTGCACACCAATCCATTGGTCGAGCGGGCTTCCGCCGCCGCCGGCCACGTCGAAGACGGTGACGCCCTCTACGTCCAGCCCGATGAAGTTGAGCCCGGCGGGACCGACCTTGAAAAGGAAGGTGCGGACCCGGCCGCCCGACGTAGCGGTCATGAGGGTCTGGTACGTGCCCGGCAGCGCGTCCAGCTTGATGTAAAAGACGATGTTGGCGATGCTCGTGATCGGTGAGCTGATGGTTTTGGTGCGGAAGATGGCGCGACTGGCATTCGGCGCGTTCAGCAGCGTCAGGGCCCCGGCACTACCTGGTAGGCCGTCAGCGCTGCCGAAGCCGCACTGCGTCAGCAGACCCGGCTGTCCGGTCGCCACCACGCTCGCCGCCCGAGTGGCTTCCCCCTGATCCTCCATCGTCCAGTACCCGATCACGTCCGGGTACAGCCGGTAGTTCCGGTAGATCGCGCTGCCCAGCGGTGCGGAGTTGCTGGAGAGCCTGCGCAGGATCCCGTTCACTGTGACCGGTGTCCACACGTCCCGACCCATCGAATTGGCCTTGTGGGGGATACTGGCCAGTTCTCCGCAGAAGCGGATGCGGTCGCTGGCCAGCCGATGATTAACCCCGATCAGCCACGTGTTCGGCGCGGCGCACGTGTCCGCCCACGTGGTCTCTTCCAGCTGCTTGTCCCGCGGATCGAAGTCCGCCACCAGCGTCCCGCCGATGCCGTTGCGGAGCTGAAACCGGTGAATCTTCCCGGTGTAGATCACGCTCTCCGTGAACGTGTTCCCACCGCCGTTACCGCTCCCCACTTCCAGACTCGCATTGCCGGAGAAGACACTGGTGGTGGTGGCAACGGCAAGCGTGGCCACATTCGTCCAGGAACCGTCCAGAGAATCGGAGGTGTACCAGTCCGCGGTCCGGCCACCGGCCCCGTTGTTCACATCCAGGGTGACTCGTAGCGCCAACCGTCCCTGATTCTCCGGAACCGCGTAGATCCCGCTGTTGTAGCTGTAGGCGTTCGTGAGTGTGCCGTCGGGGGAAACGGTGAACCGAATCTGCCCGTCTCCGAGGATCTCAACTGCCCAGCTCCGGTTGTTACCCGTGGTGTTCCACTTCGCGGCCACGATCTGCCGCACACGCCACGATCCCGGCGTGATGTCCAGTCGCACATCAATGTCACCGGTGACATCCAGACTTGCCTTGTCCAGGGTGCGACTAGCGGTGAACGGGTCTGCCTGCATCGGAAACAGTGCGTACGCATCCCACGTGCCCGCCGCGTCTTTGACTCCGGTGCGCACCGGGATGTTCCGGGTGAACAGGCCGAACAGCGGAGACGCCGGGTTGCGGCTGTTGAACAGCCCGTCTCGCTGATTCAGAGTGAAGGCGCAGCTCTGCGGAGAGATGCTGGACTGCTGGTCGGCCCAGCCGCGAGTGATGCGAATCTGGTCGGACCGGCGCACTCGCGCGGAAAGGTCCTCGCCCCCGTACTCGTCCCGCCAAGCGCCGTCCACATAGAACTCAGTGCAGACATCGAACGTCATCGCTACCCCCGGCCTAGCGCAAGCTGAACGTTCCCGCCACCACGGGTCATGACCTCTGCCTGCAGCATGCTCCAGAGCAGATCGAACAGGCCGCGTTCCGTGGTCCGGTCGGCAATGAGCCGCACCAGTACCTCTTCCGTCCCTCCGCTACTCATGCGCGCGGAGTCTCCTGCGGTGTGCACCCGGCTACCGGCCGGCAGACTCACCAGCTCCGGTCCCGCCTCACCGACCCACGTCAGGCCGGACGAGGTGGCACCGTCCTGCGCGCCTCGCACACCACCGTGCGCGTATCCCATCGCAGACAGCGTGCGCGCCACGTCCGCGGCGGCGTTCGCGGCGGCGAGCCCGAAGACGCGCATGCGGATCTTGACGTCCTTGTCTCGGATCTTGCTCAGCTCCGCATTGATGTGATCCTTCGTACGGCTGAAGGCGGCCCGTGCACCGGCCAGCTTCGGACCGAGTCCGGGGATCCACGAGAACGCGGCGGCCGCCGCGTCGAGGATGTTGCCGAAGACACCTACGAGCCATCCCCAGAACGCCAGGAACAATGCCTTGAGATTCTCAAGAACATTACGCATCTGGCTGTACCAGCTTGTGAATTCGGAAATCAGCGTACCGACCCAGTCGATCAGTGTGATGATCACCGTGATCAGGTCATTGAAGAATTGCTGGGCATCGTCACCCTGGCCTGCGATCTTCGAGAAAAACTTACCGATGGCCTCACCGATCTCGGGCAGTCGGTCCGCCAATGTCTCCACGAACGGTGCACTCGCCTCGATCGCTTCGGCGATGCCGGGCCAGGCCTCCTCCATCGCCTTGATGACACCCTCGCCGAGCTTGTCCAGGATCGGAGCGAAAACCTCACTGATCCTCTTCAGGTCCGGCGTGATCTTGTCCAGGAAGCCGGAGAAATCCTCCATGAAATTCGCCACCGGTCCACGGAACGGTTTACCGAATTCCTCAAACAGTTTCCCGAGCTTGTCCTTCAGTTCCGTTGCCGCGCCCTGGATGCGGGGGTCCTTGAACGCGCCCGCGATTCCGAGCGCGATGATTCCGCCGCCGAACGCCAACAGGATCCCGGAGGTGATTGCAGCGGCCACCGCAATCGTCAGCGGTCCCGCGATACCCAGCGCCAGCGGAACGAGGATGATCGTCAGGGCCTGGCCGACGATCGTCTGAGACACCGCGGACATGCCCTGGACGAAGCCGTCCCCGAAGCGCTTCGCGGCGTCCGACCCGGCGCCGGCCGCGCGCTGCACCAGCCGCGTCAGGAAGTTCCCGGACTTCTCGAAGTCCCCACCGTCACCCCCGCGCCCGCCCTCTCCGCCTCGGCCGCCGTTACCCTCGCGCATCCGTGAGTCCACGTCTCGACTGATCCGGTCACCGGCGGCCCGGCCGACCGTCTCCCCGATCCGATCACCGGTCAACCGGGCACTCTCTTCCACGTCCCTGTGAAGGTTCCGGATCCGCTCGGACAACCGGCGCCCCATCGACCCGGCGGAGGAGTCCCCGAGCCGGTTGCCGATGTCCTGCCCCGCCGCTGCGATCGGCTCGGCGATGCGCGCCCCCAGCTCACGCATGCGTTGCGCGAACCGCTCCCGGAACGTGGTGGCAGCGTTCTCGGCGAACGTGTCGGTTTCCTTCAGTGCGCCATCGAACCCGGCCTTAGTGTCGTTCTGCGTGCGGACGAGGATGCGAACTTCATTTGCCATCCGGGTAGACCTCCCTTTCCCTGTCCGTCATCCGCACCATCCGAATGAATCCCGCATCCTCGCCGTATAGCTGAGACGGTAAGCAACCGAAACGCTCGCACAGTGCAACCACTGCGAGCGCGTCCACTAGTTCGGGAGGGCGCCCGACAATGCCTCCATCGGAATCAAGGCCTCCTCCGACTGCCCACCACCTTTCGAGGTCTTCTCCAAAGGGCCGGGGGTGCCCACCATTCCATCGATCCACGCGAAGACGAGGTCCATCACGAAATCCATGTCCTGATCCATCAGGACGCGGTACCGCGCTTCGGCCGGCGTCTCGCGTTGTCCGTCCACCTGTTGCGGGACAAAGTCGATCGGTTGTCCGTCCTCCTCCAGATTCCAGGTCTCCAGCTTGCTCGCGAACATCCGGAACAGGCCGGTAATGTCCCGGATGCTTTCCGGGTCAAGCCTCTTGATGTCCTGCAACCGGGACAGTCCCATCATGTCCATCAGTGCACCGACACTGCCGGAGCGCGCCCGCACCTCCAGTCCCTGATACGGGCTGTCCTCGCCGAACTGCAGGACGAAGACCTTTTTCGGACGTTCGTATCCCACCGCGTCAGCTCCAGGTCGGGACGGTGCCGTCGGACAGGACAAAAGGCGCCGTCCAGGTCAGCGACCCGTCCGCGCCGCGAGTGAGGCTGTAGTCCGTGACGATCACCTCGTTGGCGAGCGTCTGTCCCGAGACACCCAGGGACAGCGTCCGGTTCACACTGCTGGACGGGACAGTCTTCAGGGTCGCGTGGGACAGGTTCGCCGCGTCATTGAAGACGCCATTGAGCTGTCCCGAAAAGTCCGCCAGCAACAGCAGACGCTCGATCGCGGACTTGTCCACGCCGGTCACGTCCTGGACGGCACGCGGGGTGGCGAAGTTGAAGTTCGTCACGTCATTGCGGATGTCTCGCGGTGTCCCCGCACTGTCGTCCAGGGACAGCGTTGTCCACGCGAGCCCATTTTCCTTTGCCATGTCCTAGCCCTTCTCTCGTTGATCGCGCACCCGGTCCAGGTGTTCGCCCATGTCCTCCACCCAATCCTCGCCGCGCTGATGCACACGGCGCCGGCCGGTCGGATTACCGCGGTGGTCACCGTCTCGCACCACAAAAAGCGGCTCCCAGCCCTGCGGATCCGTGTGCCCCGCGAAGCACTGCTGTCCCGGCTCGAATCGGAACGTCACCAGCGTGAGACCAACGGTGGTCTCCATCGTGAACTTGCGGCCGGACGAGTCCACGATGTACTTGGCTTGCTTCTTGCCAAGTTCGGTCGAGATATCGACGCGCGTCTCCCAGCCGTCCCGGTTGAACCGGCATCCGACGTCCTCACACCGCACCTTCCGCGGCCGGGAGCCGGGAGCACGCTGAATGCTGTAGGTCTGCATAGCCTGAACCGGTATCGCGGGCTCCGGCCGAAACGGCTGCGTCACAGTGACCTCGCGCTCTCGTAGCGAACGAAGTTCACCGCGAACTGCGCATTGGTGAAGGTGCCCGCGGTGATGGCCCGGACGTACCGGCGCACGGTGGCCGTGAGCGAGGCACTGGTGATCCGCTGCGCACCCCGCGCTGCTGCCGCGGTGAACGCCCCGCCGGTCAGTGTGGTGAAGGTGACACCGTCCGCGCTGTCCTGCACCGTGACCGTGACGCTGGTACCGGTGATGGCGAAGACGTGCAAGTACGCCGTCCAGCCGTGCGAGAAGCTGATGGGCAGGGCGGCGAGGTCCACGCCCGACGCCGGGGAGGTGGCCGTGGTATCGGTGCGGATGCCGGCCGTGAGCAGATTCCCCCACTCCACACCGAAGCCGTTCGCCTGCAGGTTGACGCCCAGTGTCAGATTCTTGTCCTGCCCGAGGTTCGGATCGTAGGTGACCTGCTTGCTCATCACGCTCGCCGCCGCCGAGCCGAGCGCGGTCCCACGGCAGTAAGTACCGAGCCGGTCCGTAACCGGGCGCCCGCGCAGCACCATGAAGCCGCCCTCCGCGGAGACGGTGGCGTCATCGTTGAAGAACGAGACGAAGTCGATGGCGCCGTCGGTCGAGAGCCCCAACCGCTCCGGCGCGTGCTTCTTGATCCCGGTCACCTCGCTGACCGCGGGACCGCCGCCGATCCGGCCGAGCGAACCGACGTCTCCGCTCAGGTCATATTCGTCAAGGTAGAAGTTGTCACCCAACCCGCTCTGTTTCGCCATTACGCTCCGATCTCCCAGCAGTCGTTGATGATGATCGGGACGAAGACGTCCATCACCCGGAAAATCTTCCGGTCGATCTCCATATAGCCGGCCTCCGCACGGAGCCCCTCACCGTCCGAGCCGAGCAGGTCCACGGCGCGCGCCACGCCGTCCAGGGAGTAGCCCTGCGCCACCGCCTCCATGAGCGCGCCCGCGGCGTTCAGCACCATCGGATCGATGCCCTCCGCCGGCTCCTGCATCATGCTGGTGTAGATCCGGAACTGCAGTTCCGCCCGGACGGAGAGATGCGTCAGGCCGCTCGACTGCACCGGCGCCAGCGCGCTGCCCCAGACCGCGCACGTAAGTCCGCTCTGCGGGCTCGACTTCGGCTCGGCGCCGGCCACGTGATCGAACAGCCCGGACTCCTGCGCCACGCTGATCAGAGCCGAGAAATGCTCGCCGATATCGAGGCTCATCGATTCATCCCCGGGATGAACTCTCGGATCGTGTACTCAGCAATCACACCGGCACGCCGGTCGAGCTGCTGCGTGGTACGCCGGTACGTGAGATAGCCACGGAAGCGGGTCACCGGATAGTTCCGGGAGCCGACCCCCTCCAACCACGGACCGTAGATCACGTTCCGGTCCCACACCATCCAGCCTGGCGGATCCGGGCGAGCCTCGTTCTGCAACCGGTAGTACGGCGTCTCACTCTTGAGCACCGTGTGCAGATTGCTCCGGACCATCGACGCGCCGATGACCGCGACCCGGCGGGACGTCTCGTCGCAGCCGGCCTGAACCTGTCGCCGCGCGCGGCCATCGAACACCGGACCCGTGCGAATGATCACGACCGGCATTGTGCACACCTCCGACCTCCGGTTGGCGGAGGGGGCGCCGGGGGAGTGGCCGGTCGCTCCGGTCGGTCAATCTTCGGAGCCTGCTCCTGCCCATACTTCTCGGTCATGTCACACGCTCCGCATCCGGACGTTACGGCCGTAGGCGAAGCGCACCCGGCCTTCCAGCTCCGTCAGGGCTTTCGGGTTGAGCTGCCGTTCGCCCTCGCCCGAGCCGATCGTGCGCGCGTACCCGCTCGACTCCTGTGCACGGATGTCCAGGACGTACGCAAGAGTCAGCTGCTGGACCGCGGAAGGGGCCCTCCAGGCCGCCACCGCGGCCCCGGCGTCATGGGCTGCCGCCGTGGTGCCCAGTGCGCCCCGCTCGACCGTGAACGTGCGGCTGACGTACACGGTTGCGGCATCGTGCGCCGCGAGCGCGCTACCGCCGACTGCGCGCTGCACCATCAGCGTGTTGGCGACCACGTCCCGGATCAGCATCCGCTCCGCGTCCAGGACGATCTCCTCACCGGCGAAAAAGATCGAGCCGTCCGGCACGGTGAGCGCCTGCGCGTTGGTGGCGCTGGCGATGGTGGCCGTCACGCCCGCCGTGACCCACGTCCGCTCGGTCACGATCAGGCGCTCATCATCGATCAACAGGATGTGACCCACGTCCACGGGGGCATCGATGCGCATCAACGTCTGGTCGGCCGTGACCGAGGACGGGATGTCACCGCGGACCGGCACCCACCACTCGCCGCCGGCTGCCCACGTCCCGGTGATGGCGAGGGACCGCTGCCCGACGCCGGAGCCCGAAGAGAAGACGTACGCCGCGCCGCGGTTCAAGCTGAGACGAAAGTACGGAGGACCGGACGCGTACGGCTCCAGGAACACGCTGCCCGTAGGGATGCTGTTGCCGCCGCTGTCGAGCGCGGTCAGAGACGTCAGAGCGAACGGGCCGAGCGGCATGGTCCACGAGGAGTAGTCCTGGCTGGTGGGCCAATCGAAGGTCAGCGTGCCGTCCCACGGGGCAAAAGCGGGAATACCGCGCTCGCGGGCGCCGCGGTGACACAGCTTGTCGACGGCCGTGCTCGCAGTCTCGATCGCGCGGTCGATGCTGTCGCTGGCGTACGCAGACGCCTTCACGTCCGTAGCGCGCGCGACCGCGCCACGGGTGACGTACCAGGCTCCCACCGGCTGACTCGCTTTCTGTCCTACGGGCCGAGGCCCGACCATCGGGGAGTGCATATTCAGTTGCCGTGAGCATACGCGACCGAGCCCCGAACCTGATCAGGTTCGGGGCTCGGTTCACTTCGGTCGCCAGCCGTCGTACGGGCAGTACTTGCGCCCGTACGGACCGGTCAGGAGCGGCTCCCCGTCTTTCGGGCACTCGACGGGGTCTTTCCGGCGGGCTTCGTCTGCGAGCTGCTGTCGCTCTCGGAGGATTCCGAGGAGCTGTCCCCATCCGATGACTCATCACCTCCCGACTCGACCTCGCGGTCTCCGTCCTGGACCGGGTGCACCTCCGCGAAGTCGGCGCCGGTGACAGCGTCCTCCCGGTCGGAGATGTCCCGCTCGTCGGACTCGAAGCCCTCAGTCAGCTTGCCGTCCACCTCCCGGGACGGATCGAGCTGGGAGAGCCCGCCCGGCCGGGACGAGGCACCCCGGCCGCCGGCGTGTTCCACCACGCCCTCGTAGCCGGCGTAGGTGGCACCGGTCGCGTCGTTGGTCTTCGGCATGTCGTACTCCTTCCGGATCAGGCCGCGGAGACGGATGCACCGTCATCGATCGGCACATAGGTCAGGGTCCACTTCACGGTGCCGGTGGCCGCCGTGCCGGACGTGACGAGATCAATGGTGCCGATCTGCGCCACGTACCCCGCGGGTGCAATGGCGTTGCCGCCACCGGCGTTCGCGGCCACCAGCGCCCCGCCCGCGGTCACAGCCGGCGTTAGGATGCTGCCGGCTTCCTTGCTCGCAGTAGACGTGGCGGACGTCCAGTCCACGTCCGTTCCCGCGGTGGGGTTACCGGTGATCTTCACGGTGTTCGCGGTGGCGGGCATCGCCACCACCACTTCGCCGATGAGCGAGGTGACCAGCACCTTGCCACCGGCCACGGTGAAGATTGCGGCCTGCGTAGTGGCCGGCAGGAGTGCAGCAGCGCGCTGCACCACCTGACCGAGCACATTCAGCCGGAGGGCTACGCCCTTGATCGAGGATGCCATCAGTCAGCCCCCGATCAGGTCGCGGTGGACGCGAGGTTGGCGGGCTTCCGGCCGACCTTCAGCCCGGACAGGATGTAGACGGCGCTCGCGCTTCCGTGCGAGATCGAGACATGCGTGAAGCTGTCGGACAGCGAGGTGGCCGGCACCCAGACTGCCAGCAGTCCGCCGGTCCCCGCGGTCACCGTGGCGGCTGCCGCCTGCGTGACCCGCGTCCAGGCGCCGGAGGACTTGCGGTAGTACTCCGTGATCGTGGCGAGGTTCTGCGAAGTGCCGGAGCTGGCGGCGTTGTGCTCCTGGATGGTGGCCGCACCGGAGGTGGCGCCGATCACCACGAACAGCACCCCGGTGGCGTTGCGCAGAGGAACACGGCCGTTGGCCGTGGTCGCGGAGGTTTCAAGATCGAGAATGCTGCCCAGCGGCATCATCGCGGTCATGACTTGTCCCTTCAATCGGGTGCCGGGGCGTCACTGCCGGCGTGAACCGCCCCGCGGTCGCGGGGCGGGGAGGAGGACCCGGCGGGAGGACACGGGACGGACCGCCAGGTCCTCCAGAATCAGGCGCGCTCGGCCAGCGAGACGAACGGCGAGAGAGTTGGGCCGCCGTTCTTCGGGGTGATCGCGCTCTGGACCCACGGCCGGCCGTCCACCCGCTCAATGAACCGGTACGCGGTCATGTCGTTGCCGAAGCGGTAGTCCGCGGAGGTCTCCGCCTCCATCTGCATCCGGTCACCGATCAGGTACTGACCGAAGTCCACGAAATTCAGGTCCCCGGCGTCACCCAGCTTGCTGACCTTTTCGCTGACGATGATCGGTGCGCCGAGCAGGGACAGCTGCGGGCGCCCGTTGCTGCCCATCGCCAGACCGACAGCGGTACCCCCGGTGCCGATCTCCAGCGCCGTGGTCATCAGCTGCGGGAAGGTGTCCGGGCTCGCCACCCAGACCGCGGACGCGAGCGAGGACGGCAGCATCCGGGAGTACATCCCGACGATGTTGTCCCACAAGATCGTGTCGGCCGCCTGACCGCCGACCTTCGCCTGCGAGATGGTGGCCGTGTTCGCGGCATGGAAGATGCCCAGCGGCTCACCGACACCGGTGCCGGTCAGGAAGGCGATGTCCTCGAACCAGGCAATCGCCTGCGGGAAGATGTCGTTGATCAACACCTCCACCGACGGCGCACTGTCCCGGCGCAGTTCGTTCGGGACCTCCGTGTACGCGGTCAGCTTCTTCGCCTCCAGGATGATCCGGGAGAACGAGGGCTGCGACTGCACGAGCGCAGCGGCTTCTTCGGTCCAGTACCCGATCACGCCGCCGTACACGCTGCCGTTGTTCGTGGTCGAGTCCACCATCGGGAACGCGATGCGGGACGTCTGCATCGGGATGACGCGCGCCCGGGGGCGCACCACGGACGCTTCGAGCGCGCCCACCATGATCTCGGAGCGGTACTCCTCCGGCACGAGGAAACCGCCGGACGCCGGGTCGGTCGAGGACATCGCGTCCTCGATCTTCTTGCGCTTGCCCGCGATGTCCGGGTCACGCGGGTCGGACTTGTGGTCGATCACCCGGAGGTAATCCATGATGTCCTCGAACGCGCCATCGATCTTCGCGCCCGCGGTCAGCTTGCCGTGCCGGGTGGCGGACTGCCGCTGGACCCGGACGTCCGCCGCGGTGGCCTTCCGGCCGCCGTCCTTGCGGAAATCGACCAGGTGCTCCTTGGCGAAGTTCGCCATGGTCCGGTCGATCTGCTCCTGAACGTTCTCGGAGATCGACGGGTCGGCCTTGTTGGTCAGCTTCGCGTACTTGTTCAGGAACTCCGTGAGGATCTTCGGGTCCGCGCCCGTGGCGAAGACCTGATCCCGCTTGCTCTTGTCCAGCAGAAATTCCTGCATCGCATCCGGGCTGTCCGGGATGGCAAGCTCAACGCTCATGCCGTGCTCCTTACCTCAGGTTGTTGGCCAGCATGGCGAAAGCCAGCTCCCGGCCTGTTTCGTCCGCGGCCGGGACCGGCACGGGAGTCTCTTCCTTGACCGGCTCGCGGTGCATGCTCGCCACCGCGGTCCGCACGCTTTCCGGCGCCCGACGCAACACGTTGTCCCAACCGTCCAACCGGTCGGCCACCTCGTCATCACCGATTTCGGTGATCTCGTCCACCAGACCGGACTCCATCGCCGCCTGCCCGGTGTACCACGTGCCGTCCTCGCCGTTCACGGTCATCAGGTTGCGCCAGAACTCCACATCCTCACCGGCGCGCTCCGCATACATGTCCGCGATGTTGGCGCTCACCATCTCCAGCAGTTCGGCCGCCGCGGTGTGCGTGTTCGCGTTGCCGTAGGTCCCGGTCATCGCGTCATGGATCATGACGAAGGAGTTGCGCGCTGCCACGATCCGGTGGCCGGCGAGCATGATGAACGACGCGGCCGACGCGGCGAGCCCGTCCACGTACACGGTGACCGTGCCCGGGTGTCGGGCGAGGAGGGAGTGGATCGCGACGCCGTCGAAGACGTCCCCGCCGCCGGAGTTGATCCGCACGTCCAGCGGGCGCGGCCCGATGTCCCGGAGCAGAGCGGCCACGTCTGCCGCGGAGATCCCTTCATCGAACCAGCCGCCGCCGCCGATCCGGCCGTAGATCATCAGCTCCGCCGTGCTGCCGTCCGCCGCCGGCCGCATCGCCAGGCCGGGGACGTCGGTGCGTGGCGAGCCCGCACGCTCCATGGCGGCATTCACCGCTGGCTGCAACGCCGTCAGGATCTCGCGCTGACGCTTCCGGTTCATCGCGCCGGCCAGTGCAGTGCGGTGACGTTCTCCGCGGCACTCAGCGCGCCGCGGGCGGACTCCTCGTCCGGCCATAGAGACACGCTGGACACGGCCTGAGGAGCGGCATTGTCACGGAACAGGGTGGCGTTCACCGTCCACGTGCCGTCCTCCTTCTCACCCCATACGCGGGTGATGACGGCCGGGCAGACGTCCGTACCGTTTGATCGCGCTCGGAACCCCACCGCGGTCACGATGCGGCAGATGCTGGGCTGCTGACTCACTTCGACCTCCGTCGGATGACCTTGCACCGGCAGTCGTTGCCGTACTGCGCCCCGATGCACTTGATATAGCCCTTGCCGCCGGGGTAGTCCGCGTAGGCGGAGCTGCGGTTACGGTACAGCTTCCCTTGATTCTTCAGGCAGGGCTCGCAGGCGTTGCCGTCCTCGTGACCGGTCGCCACCCACCGCATGGCGTTGTCGACCTCCGCCCCCGGCTCAACCGTCGGGGGGTCTTCCGGCGCGTCGGGGGGCAGCAGCACCGGAGCGGGAGCCGGGGGCGGAGGAGCTGTGTAGCCGAGGTCCGGCCAGTTCAGCATGTCGAGCACTTTGCCGGCATCCATATTGCCCTCAGGGCCGACCAGGCGCACCAGCACCTGAGACTTGATGTCCAGCTCCTGCAGCGCAGCTTCGCCGTTCTCCGGCACCGGGTCCACGAAGTCCAGCATCAGGTCCCGTGCCGTGCGGTCGCCGTACAGCGAGAGCAGGCCGTGCTTCGGATGGTTGAACAGGCCGCGCCACCGCTCCAGTCGCGGGCGCGTCAGCCACCGTGCGAAGACGTACTCACCAGCTTCGGCGTTCGCCCTGTTGACGTCCTCCACGATCCCGAGCATGGATTTCGGGAAGCCGAACGCCACCAGCGCCTTGTCCCGGCCTACGCCGTCCAGCTCCGCCATTTGCAGATCACGCAAACTGAAGTTGTTGGTCACCCACTTGGCGCCGTGTTCGATGATCGCGACCCGGTGCGCTTTGCTCACGCCCCGGTGCTGCTCCGCCCACCGGTCGCGCATCTCGTCGAATTCCCAATCCTCCAACCGGCGGTCGACCTCGATCATTCCGCCGGGCTGCGCGGAATTGGCGAAGAAGGCGGCCTGCCACTCCTTGCCGAATCGCTGCGCGTCCAGGTCCCGCAGGAGCGCCTGAA
>WUUC01142205.1_pt1 | contig 43388 bp, 44 predicted proteins | sample 6278441 | NCBI WGS metagenome assembly WUUC01 (sample SAMN13675441, study PRJNA597444) | soil metagenome | isolation source: soil | place: USA: Washington | collected 2017-10
ACCTTCAATCCGTTGAGCTGTCAAGACAGATAAAAGACTCGCAATACCTTGCTAAAACATTATTTAATACCGGATCTTCTTACCGACTGAAAGAGGAATATCAAAATGCAGTGAGTTATTATGAAGAAGGAAAAAAGCTCTTTGGGAAATTTGGAAATACGGCGATGGAAGCTCAGGCCAACGATATTCTTCAAAATATGTATACAGGGATGAAGCAATATCGCAAAGCTGTTAGCTTTGGCAAGAAAGCGATTGAGGGGTTACAGGAAATAAATAATCCCGCGATGTTGGGAACCGCATACAATAACCTCGGGCTGAATTATGTATACCTCCACCTGTTTGATTCAGCAAATGTGAACTTTAAGCAAGCGCTGCGCATTGCAAAAGAAATAGGCGACCAGAATATGGAGGCAACACAGTACCTGAATATAGGGGACGTTTTAATACAGCAAAGTGAATTTAATGCTATAAAACCCTATATGGACCAGGCATTGGCTATTTCCAGGAAACTGGAACTTTATGAAAGCGAAACGATAGCCTTGAAAGGTCTGTCATTTTATTTCCAGTACAATAAAAACTATCCGCTTGCCCAAGCTTATGCTGATTCAGCCCTGTCCTTAGCAAACCGGTTTGATTTCAGAAACGAACGACAGAAACTGTATACTCATCTTTCTAACCTGGCCTATTCCATGCAGGATATGAAGCTTGGGGAACACTATGCAACAAAAAACAGTTTACTGGGTGATAGTATTTTAAATGAGACTATTCAGAAGAACACACTGGAACTTGAAAAAAAATACGAAACTGAAAAAAAGGAAACTCATATTAAACAACTGGAAGCCGATAAGAAAATGCAACAACTTTCCATCAGGCAAAAAAATACGCTTAACTATATTCTTATTGGCGCAGCAGCTACATTCCTGGCCATTTCTTTGCTTTCTTACCGCAACTATAAACAAAAACAGAAGCTACAGCAGCAGCGCATCAACGAATTGGAAAAGGAGAAACAATTAACTGCTATAGAGGCAGTATTAAAAGGCGAAGAACAGGAACGAACCCGCCTGGCAAAAGACCTTCATGATGGACTGGGGGGCATGTTGTCGGGCATTAAATACTCATTTCAGACTATGAAAGGAAACATTGTAATGACGCCTGATAACCACCAGGCATTTGAACGCAGCATGGATATGCTGGACAGTTCTATCAAAGAAATGCGGCGAGTGGCACATAATATGATGCCGGAAGCTCTCGTGAAATTTGGATTGGATACCGCATTGAAAGATTTTTGTAACGATATTAACCAGTCAGGCGCTTTAAAAGTAACTTACCAGTCAATCGGGTTGGAGAATGCGGTGATTGAACAAACAACAGCTATCACAATTTACCGCATCGTGCAGGAATTAATCAACAATACGATGAAACATGCATCTGCAAAAACAGCTATCGTGCAGGTCACTAAAACCGATGGAAATATCTCAATAACTGTTGAGGACGATGGAAAAGGATTTGATCCTGTAATTTTAAAAGGTGGGAGAGGAATTGGATGGAGTAATATCCAGAGCCGCGTTGAATATCTCAAGGGTAAACTGGATGTGCAATCAGAACCTGGAAAAGGAACATCTGTGCTAATAGAAATAACGGATATATAATATTTTAAGAACTTTCTAAATTCCCTGTAGGGGTTAGGGGCATGGCTACCAGTGTATTTATAGTTGATGATCACTACATGGTGATAGAAGGCATCCGTTCATTGTTGCAGAGCGACAAGAGTATTGAATGGACGGGTCATGCCATGAATGCAGCTTCATGCCTGGCTTTTCTAAAGAAACAACAACCGGATGTAATATTGATGGACATTAATCTGCCGGATAAAAGTGGTATTGATTTGTGCAAAGAAGTAAAAGAAAAGTATCCTTCTGTTTTCGTCATTGGGCTCAGCACTTTTAATCAGCAAAGTTTTATTCAAAAAATGATGGACAATGGCGCTTCTGGATATGTTTTAAAAAATGCTACGCAGGAAGAAATAACAGACGCTATCGCAACAGTTATTAAAGGCAAGACCTATTTAAGCGAAGAAGCTTCCCATACATTGCGAAAAGACGAAACTGCAACTATTGTTTTAACCCGTCGTGAAAAGGAAGTATTAGAATTAATTGCAAACGGGATGACCAATGCGGAGATAGCGAAAAAATTATTTATCAGCGTAACAACAGTCGATACACATCGGAAAAATCTATTGACAAAGCTGGAGGCGAAGAATACCGCTTCATTAGTCAGGATCGCTTCCCAAATGCAACTGATCTGAGCGGTCGAAACCAACAGATGGTTTTTAAAAGATTTTTTCTACGCCTTACCGTTGTTATCATTCGAAATCCTCGTACAACAAATATTTTTTCCTGGTTTTTTTAAATTCATCCAGTTTTGGTTCCCAGCTTTTTCTTATTTCCTCTTCAGATTTTCCAGCTACTATTTGTTGCCACAAATCATTGTTGCCCGCCAGTTTATTAAAAAAAGATTCTTCCATCTTTCCTGACTTGGGGAGAATGAAAAATTTATCTTTTTCAGGAAATAGTTTGTAGGCATCCATCAACCATTTCAGTTGCACTTTATTATCAACCCTGGTTAAAACATCTTCCGGTGTACCAGATAAATCCCAGCCATAACAAACCTTGCCGTACAATTTAGAGTTCTTTGCGCCTTCATTCGGGGCAGGTGTGAACGAATAAAGGTTCTTAGGTAGCGACGGATGACCGAATACCTGGAATTGTTTGTTCGTGCCCCTGCCTTCACTTAATACAGTGCCTTCAAAAAAGCAAGTGGAAGGATAGAGATAGATAGATTGAATGTTCGGCAGGTTCGGAGAAGGTTTTACCGGTAACACATATTTGCTCTTATGCGTGTAGTTGCCGTTTTTTATAATTTGAAAATGAAAGGGTGTATCTACGGAGTTTTGCGCAAAATTTTTATAATAATCGTATCGTGCATTTGCTTTTTCGCTTAACCATTTTTCGCCCACGATCATCATGGCGTATTCGGCAACTGTCATTCCATATACAATAGGTACAGGCTGCATGCCAACAAACGATTTATATTTTTTGTCGAGAACGGGGCCGTCTACATAATGACCATTAGGATTTGGCCGGTCGAGGATCATCAGTGGTTTACCCATTTCAAATGCCGCTTCGATAAATTCTTCCAGCGAAGAAATATAAGTATAAAAACGTACCCCTGCATCCTGAATATCGAAAATCAATACATCTGCATCTTTTACATCTTCGGCAGATGGTCGTCTTTTGCTGCCATATAAAGACACCACAGGAATACCTGTTTTTTGATCCGTATAGTTGCCGATTTTTTCGCCGGCATCCGCGGTACCACGAAAGCCATGCTCGGGGCCGAAAATGACTTTGATATCAACTCCCAGTTTTCTTAGTGTATCCACAAGATGACTATTGCCAACCATGGAAGTTTGATTGGCAAAAATGCCCACCCGTTTACCTTTTAAGAGTGGCAGATATACGTTGATTCGTTCGGCCGCAGGAATGATCTTTTGGTCATTGATCATTGCTGGCGATGCTTTTTGCTGACCATAAGACGTCACAAAAAAGAGAACGGCAAAGGTCATCAATATCAGGTTCTTTGTTTCAGTCATTTTTTAGCGATAATATTTGGCATTAATACTGCAAGATAAATATTCAGACGCATGAAAATAGTAAGAGGCTGCATGGCCTAAAAAAGCTACCTTGCGGGCCATTTATTCAGAAATTTAAAATAACAACAATGCAACAGGTAAAAAGTGGTGATAAGATAAAAGTGCATTACCACGGCAAATTAACAACCGGCGAAACATTTGATAAATCCGAAGGCAGGGAACCACTGGAATTTGAAGTAGGAAGTGGTATGGTTATTAAAGGTTTTGACGATGGCGTAACCGGAATGGCGGTTGGTGATAAAAAATCGATCAGTATTCCTTTTAATGAAGCCTATGGGCCGAAAAATCCGGACATGATTATTGATATGCCCAAAGATCGTTTTCCAAAAGACATGGAAATAGAAGTGGGTATGCCACTGGCAATGAGTGATGAACAAGGTAACCAGCACCAGGTGGTAGTTACAGAAATAAAAGAAGATGTGGTGATGCTGGATGCTAACCATCCATTGGCGGGCCAGGACCTGGTGTTCGATCTTGAGTTAGTCGAAATCGTTAACAAACCGCTTATCATCATGCCATAAAATACTGAAGAGTGGAAAGAAATAAAAAGTTCATGGTAAACGCTATGAACTTTTTATTTTTTAGTAGTAACCCAGGTTTTGGATTGTTTTACGCTTGCTGAACCACCAGGCCAGTCCATGACCTGCTTCTATGCAGGATGATATTTCGTCGATCCGTCAGGAGTTCCCAAGACAGCCAAGACAACGATTGCCATGCGAAAACGAGAATGGCTCCAACCAGTGAGCCGGCGATGTACTTTTCATTTTGTTGTTTTGGTTCGAATAGAAGTCTGGTACCATTTCTCATTTTTTGCAAACTCTTTTAACTACAGCTCTGTGCATTAAGTTGTATATTCGACCCCCCAAATATGAAATATGGTTGAAAATTACAGATTCACCGCAGCAGAGCGTTTTTTGCGTTATGTGCAGATCGATACTCAGAGCGATCCGCAATCCTCTTCTTTTCCGACTACCGCAAAGCAAAAAGACCTTAGCAGGATATTGGCCGAAGAGTTAAGACAAATGGGCATTGCCGATGCACACATGGATGAATGGGGATATGTTTACGCCACTATCCCTGCGAATACAGATAAGAAAGTGCCGGTGATCTGTTTTTGTGCGCATGTAGACACAGCATCGGACTGCAGCGGTACCCATGTAAAACCTGTGGTACATAAAAACTATCGTGGCGACGACATCATACTGCCAGATGATAAAACACAGATATTACGCCTGTCAGAATATCCATACCTGCAAACGCAAATAGGTAACGATATCATCACGGCGTCAGGAACTACATTGCTCGGTAGTGATGACAAAGCAGGGGTGGCAGAGATAATGGACCTTGCCAATTTTCTGTCAAACAATAAAGAACTAAAGCATGGAGAAATAAAAATTTTATTTACCCCGGATGAAGAGGTCGGGCGTGGCGTGGCTCATGTTGATATGAAAAAGGTAGGTGCTGATTTTGGTTATACACTGGATGGCGGAGAACGAGGATCGCTGGAAGATGAAACATTCAGTGCCGATGGTGTACAGGTAATTATTCACGGTGTGATCGCCCACCCCGGTTATGCCAAAGATAAAATGATCAATGCGATGAAGATAGCAGGACGTATCCTCGACGCATTACCCAAAGACAGGCTCTCGCCGGAAAGCACTGAAGGTAAAAGAGGCTTTATTCATCCAGTTCGCGTAGAAGGCATAGCAGAAAAATGCACCATAGAATTTATTATCCGCGATTTTGAAACACCGGGATTAAAAAAGAAAGAGGATTTTTTAAGAACGCTGGTGGAAGAAGCGGTGAGGTCATTTCCTAAAGCCAGGTTTGACTATATCGTTACCGAACAATACCGGAACATGAAGGAAGTGCTCGATGTTCACCCGCATGTTGTCGACTATGCCAAAGAGGCTATAGCAAGAGCCGGGTTGGAACTGAAAATGGAGAGTATCCGTGGCGGCACCGACGGCAGCCGTTTATCTTTTATGGGATTGCCCTGTCCTAATCTTTTTGCGGGCGAACAGGCTATTCATTCCAAACTGGAATTTATCAGTATCCAGGATATGAACAAAGCTGTTGAAACTATGGTTCACCTGGTACAGATATGGGAAGAAAAGGCATAATGAGATAACTGACGGATAAATGGTCGAACTTTATAGAGATGGTTGGAGTCCTGCACGCTGAATAATGAACCAACGGCTGGAATGCTTCCATCAAACAGAGCTATGGAATCTATATTCGTTTTTATAAGAATGAAATTCGCTGCCACTACATTTTTCTTGTTTACCTTCTCTTTTTCTTTTTCACAAAACCTTTTGCTCAATGGAGGTTTTGAAGAAGAGAATATTTGTTCCGAGTATAAAGTCAATTGTGCCCCGGAGGCCTGGCTTACCAATGATGATGTTTTCAATAATTATTACAAAGACCCTAACATCTCCTACCAGGGTGAACACTGTATGTCCATTGAAGCAGGTCGTGCCGGCAAAAAATTTAAAAGAACTTTTATTCGCAGTCAATTACTTTGTGGTTTAAGAAAAGGAAATCAATACAGAGTAGAATTTTTTATAAAATCCCATCATCCGATACTCGATAGCATTGGCATTTATTTTTCATCATCGGATATGATGTACGACAGAAGACTATTGCAAACCATTGAGCCGTCGTTGTATCTCGCCGGCATGAATAAGCAATTTAAGGCAGACAGTAGCTGGCAGCAGGTGGTATTAGACTACACGGCAAAAGGTGATGAGGCGTTCATTACCATCGCTAATTTTGCTAAGCGAGATGTAACTGGACTGACGGGTATTGAATTAACCAACAGTTTTTTTGCTTTTATTGATCATGTGTCTGTGTTGCCTCGCAACCCAAATGAACAGCTATGTGACGACTGGCGGACTACAATGACCGGCATTTATGAACAGGATGAACGTCATGAATTTCTTCGCAGGAATATCTGGAACAGGAGAGGTTATCAACTTTTGCCGGTGGTATTAGAGCCCAATAAGATCATTCGTATCGACACGTTGATCCTGCAAGAGGTTTTATTTGCAACGGGCAAAGCTGAATTGGAAAAAGAAAGTTACATTTTGTTAGAAGATTTTTGTCGCAAAGTGCTCGGTAAAAACGTTGATTCGGTAGTAGTAGAAGGACATACTGATAATGCGGGTTCCAATGAATTGAATAACCGGTTGTCATCGGCAAGAGTACAGACCGTGTTAAATTATTTTGCGGGGTGGGCATTTGTTAAACCTAACCGGATCGTGGCAAGAGCATGGGGCGAAACGAAGCCTGTGGCGGATAATAATACGCCGCAAGGGCGACAGCGAAACCGCCGGGTCGAGGTGCTGGTGTATATCCGTGAGTGATACGCTCAAGGCCCGGGTTACCCCATGACTTTTAATGGGGGCCTTTTCCCTTATCTTTACTCACATTAATTTAATAAACATGGAAATCGTACAGTTTCTTACGTCTAACTGGTGGATCATTCTTTTGGTCATTATTTTTTTCAGCGGTTTGTATACTGTCAACCAGGGTACCATCGCCGTTGTTACCATGTTCGGTAAATACAGGCGTATTGCCGGGCCCGGTCTCCGGTTTAAAATTCCGATCATAGAGCAGATCTATAAAAAATTATCGATTCAAAACCGCTCGGTTGAGCTCGAATTCCAGGCAGTAACGCAGGACCAGGCAAATGTTTATTTTAAAGTGATGATGCTATTTGCCGTGCAAAATGCAAACGAAGAAACCATAAAGAAAGTGGCGTTCAAATTTATCAGTGATAAGGACCTGATGCAAGCACTGATCAGGACCATTGAAGGCAATATCCGTTCATTTGTTGCTACAAAAAAGCAAGCGGAAGTTCTTGGCCTCCGTCGCGAGATCGTGGAGTATGTAAAAGTAGAAATAGATCATACATTGGAAGACTGGGGTTATCATCTTCTTGACCTGCAGATCAATGATATTACATTTGACAAGGTGATCCTGGATTCCATGAGTAAAGTAGTTGCATCAAACAATCTAAAAGCAGCGGCGGAAAATGAAGGCCAGGCTTTATTAATCACTAAAACAAAATCGGCAGAGGCTGATGGTAATTCTATCAAAATCTCTGCTGAGGCGGAAAAAACTGCGGCTCAATTGCGCGGACAGGGTGTCGCATTGTTTCGCCAGGAGGTAGCTAAAGGGATGTCTGAGGCGGCAGAACAAATGAAGCAAGCCAACCTCGACACCAATGTAATATTATTCAGCATGTGGACAGAAGCTATCAAGAATTTCGCGGAGTATGGTAAAGGCAATGTGATCTTTCTTGATGGAAGTGCCGATGGTATGGAAAGAACGATGAAGCAAATACAAGCATTGATGGTAAAACATGCGGGAACATCGGAATAAGTTTTATCGCCGGTTGAACATAACTGAAAGGTTTAGAGGTTACTACTTTTAAACCTTTCGTTCGTTATAGCCAATGAACTGTTTCCTGTTAAAGAACTCTAAAACTTTCAACCTTTGTACAACGTGCCCTCTTTTTTTTCGTTCATTCGTGTGAAAAGTATAAAACACAAGAGTTTATCAAGGGTTGTTGATAATATCTGGAAAGCGATTTATCCATCCTTTCTTACTTTTACCCATTAAAGAAATCAATCTATGTTTGACCTTTTACAGATCGGTGATACGCTTAACCAGGCGATGCAGCAGGTAAGTGATACAAAAACGGCTGAAACGATAAGTTTTTTTGACCTGATCTATATGGGTGGATGGATCATGATACCGCTTGGTGTAATGCTGTTACTGACAGTATATGTTTTTGCAGAACGCTATATTGCGATAAAACATGCATCTAAGATCGATGACAATTTTATGAACATCATCCGGGATCATATTGTAAGCGGCAATATATCAGCGGCAAGAAGTTTTGCAAAAAACACCAATAATCCCGTGGCCAGGATCATTGATAAAGGTATTCAGCGGATCGGCAAACCGATCGATGCTATTGAAAGCAGCATGGATAATGTAGGGCAATTGGAAATGTACAAGCTCGAAAAGAACATGAGTCTGCTTTCGGTGGTTTCCCGGGCCGCACCCATTTTTGGTTTTGTGGGTACACTGATCGGGTTGATGCAATTGTTTGCGCAAATTAACGAGGCAGGTGGCGAAATGAACCTTGCTGTAATTTCACAAGGGATATATACCAAGTTAATAACGTCTATTACCGGCCTTGTAATAGGCTTGATCGCCTTTCTTTGCCACAATTATTTGAATGCACAGATTACCAGGACAGCAAATAAGATGGAAGTTTCGTCCGCAGATTTTCTTGACGTCTTGCAAGAACCTACTAAGTAAAAAAGCTGATACATGAATCTTAGAAAAAGTTTGCACCAGGAATCGGAGGTATTTACAGACTCGCTGAACGACATCATCTTTATTCTACTGATGTTTTTTCTTATCATTTCTACTATGGCTAATCCAAATGTAGTAAAAGTGAATAATCCGAGGGGATCAAAAGATACAAAGACCAAGCAGAATATCGTGGTCACGATTGATAAAGATCAAAAATTTTATATCGGCCAGAAAGAAGTGCCGCCGGTATATTTAGACAGTTTTATCAAAAGAGAAGTGGATCGGGTGCGGCTGCAGGTAGATACACCGTCCGTTGTGATCAATGCCGATACTATCTCTTATTATGGCGAAGTTTTCCGCATCATGCAATCAGCAAAAAGGGCCGGAGCCAGGGTTGTAGCTAACGTGAGATAAAATGCTGGGTTTATAACCTACGCCTTGTGTTCGTATTTTTCCTTCGTAGATCCCTTTGTTAAACGCTGCACGATGGAGTATTTTGCAGTTGTAATATCCTGACCCATGAAAAACCTCTTATTTATCTCCTGCGCCATTTTTTTCACTTCTGTTATTTCGTGTAAAAAGGAAACTGTTCCGGCGATCATTGGTCAATGGAGAAACACCGCCATTTATACAGATCCTGCGCAGGGTGGCCATGGTTGGGAAACCGTAACACGATTTAATGAGATTGTTACATTCGAGCCGGATTCAAAGTTTCGTTTTATTACAGATGTACCGGGAAGTCGCGGTATCTACATTTTCAATCCATCGTCAAAAGACCTGCGTTTGAATTTTGAGAATGACCCCGCCGGTAATGTTATCCCCTCAGAGACCCGCAAGGTCGAATCTATGAGTGAAGATCAGTTGATCATTACATTTGTTTCACCCGTTGACGGAATGTTTTATAAATCAGTATACAGCCGGATTAATTAGGTAAGCTTTGATCATTCGCTCTTTTCCCTGCATATCCGTTTTTATGATGGTTTTGTAACCCTGCAATTGAAAAATAGTGGACACCTGTTCTCCGAGGTTTTCATGCATCTCTGCATAAATAACCCCATTTTCTGCAAGGTGTTTTTTTGCGAACCTTGCAATTGCTTTGTAAAATATTAGTGCATCATTATCAGGTACAAAGAGGGCCATTGCTGGTTCATGGTCTGTAACATTACGGTGCATAGTAGCTTTGTCAGTTAAGGGGATGTAGGGTGGATTGCTGACGATAATATCAAAAATTGGTAATATTCCTGTTTGCGCCGTGCTTAAAAAATCCACTTCAACAAGTTTGATATTGATGCCAAGTGTTGTTGCGTTCGTATTAGCTATTTTCAAGGCTTCGGGATTTACATCGCAGCTCCAGACCTCTGCTTTGTTTAATCTCTTTTTTAATGAGATCGGTATGCAGCCACTCCCTGTTCCAATATCGAGAACAGACATTTTATCAATAGGAAATTTACAATCAGAAATGATCCATTCTACAAGTTCTTCCGTCTCCGGTCGCGGTATCAGCACGTTTTTGTCCACATAAAATTTTAATCCGCAAAACCACGCTTCGTTTAATACATACTGAATCGGTTCATGCTGCAACAGCCGGTTTAAGTACTGGTTCAGTTGTAATTCCTGTTCGGCTGTAATTAGTTTTTCTTTTTGGATGACGCGGTCTGTCTTTTTAGCGCCGGTCAAATGCTCAATAAGCCAGTCGCTGATACCGCTTGCCTCTGCTGGTTCGTAGATGATACTAAGTTGGCCAGTGATATACATGTTTGCTTCCCTTATTGTCATGCGGCAAACTTACAAATATGTAATGAAGTGACCGGCGATCAGAGATAATGGAAACGGCTATATTTGCACGTTAATTTTCTACCGCTATTGACAATTGATCAACGATATATGCACCGTTGCCTGAACCTTGCCCGGCTTGCCGCAGGTGATGTTTTGCCCAATCCCATGGTCGGTGCAGTGCTTGTACACGAGGGCCGCATTATCGGTGAGGGTTATCACAGGAAATATGGCACGTCACATGCAGAGGCCAATTGTATCAATTCAGTCAAGGAAGGCGATCGTAGTCTGATCGTTAAATCAACTTTGTATGTTTCTTTAGAGCCTTGCGCCCATTTTGGCAAGACTCCACCGTGCGCCGACCTGGTAATAAGACATCATATCCCAAGGGTGGTCATTGGCTGCCGCGATCCTTTTAAAGAAGTGGACGGAAAAGGAATTGAAAAGTTGAAAGCGGCAGGTGTCGTTGTGGAACTGGGAACACTTGAGGATGAATGTAAAGAGCTAAACAAACGATTTTTATTATTTCATACACAACTCAGGCCTTATATCATTTTGAAATGGGCGCAAACTGCGGATGAAAAAATAGCATCGGCCAATGACAGCCGGCTTTTAATAAGTAATGAATACAGCAACCGGCTGGTACATAAATGGCGAAGCGAAGAAGCGGGGATATTGATTGGTACCACTACGGCTTTGGTGGATAATCCTTCATTAACAACAAGGCATTGGACTGGCAGATCGGCAATGCGATTGGTATTGGATATGGGTCTTCGCCTGCCCGCTACGCTAAACGTATTTGATGATACTGCAAGGACGATCATATTCAATTCAATAAAACAGGAAGAAAGTCAAAACATATTTTATTATAAGCTCAGTAAACAAGGCAGTATTATCACCGGGCTAATGAAGGCTTTGTATGAGTTGAATATTCAGAGCATTTTAGTAGAAGGCGGTGCAAAATTACTGCAATCTTTTATTGATGAGGGTTTATGGGACGAGGCAAGAGTCATAAGTAATACAAAATTAACATTGGCGGATGCTGGCGTCCGTTCTCCTCTATTAAAAAATGCAATCCGGTTACATGAGATGCAACTGGAAAATGACTGCATAGCATTTTATAAACAAAAAGAATAATGATTTCCGTTTCACACGTAATGATCCCCGACTATTATATGACCATTGAAAAGCCTTCTGTCGCTGAATTTAAAGACAGGGGCAGCCGGTTCATCGGTTTCGCTTTTCCTGTTACGGATATAAGCGGGTTTAAAGAGAAACTTACCGCTGTAAAAAGGGAGCATCCAAAAGCAACACATCATTGTTTTGCCTACCGGATCGGCCTGGATGGCGCTACGTGCCGGGTGAGCGATGATGGCGAGCCATCGGGGTCGGCCGGTCGGCCCATACTGGGCCAAATAGACAGCAAGCAGGTAACAAATATATTGGTCGTTGTGACCCGTTATTTTGGTGGTACGTTATTAGGCGTGCCGGGACTGATCAGCGCCTATAAAACGGCTGCAGCACTTGCCTTGCAGGTAACGCCGTTAGTACAAAAGCCAGTACTGCTTCACTACAGGCTGCAGTTTGATTACACCCGGATGAATGATATCATGACGATCTGTAACCAATTTGATTGCCTGGTAACGAAACAGGAAATGAATTTGTTTTGTGCTTTGCAGATCGGAGTTCCAAAGATGCGTCTTGATGAAGTATTATATAAATTGAATGATATCCGCGGGGTGGAAATAGAAAAAATATAAAGTGTTTACACTTATTTATGTCAACGATCAACTGCCTATAAGTGCTAAGAAAAAAGAGGTTGAAAAAAAGCGGGTGGTTTAATGAAGGAAAGTGTGTAACTTAAAACCACTAAAGCTCTTTTTATGAATCACAGAAATCAACACATTATTTCACGGATAGCTATTTGGCTACTGGCTATTGTAATGATCATCTTTGGGATTCAACATTTTCGTCATCCGGAGATCTTCGCAAATTTTGTTCCCCCTTATCTTCCCGGAGGTGAACTATGGGTTTATTTTGTTGGTGTGGCATTCATTCTTGCTGCCGTTGCCTTTATTGCTAACCGCTTTGTAGCATTAGCTGGTTATTTACTAGCGGTGTTGCTATTCCTCTTTATTATTACCATTCACTGGCCCAATTTCCGGGAAGCAAGTAGTGTTGAAAATGGCCAGGCAACCCTAACTAACATGTTGAAGGATCTTGCCATTGCAGCATTTGCATTGTACGTGGCCAGCAATTCAAGACACCAGAAAATGAACATTGCCGATTAAAAGCTTCGATGCATTGTACTGGTGAATTAATTAACCGCCTGCAAAGCAAGTGCGTATGCCTTTTTGATTGGTAAAGCTATCTTCATTGACAAGGGTTTGTAATACGATTAGTACTCATTGCCAAATGTTGCGCGGAAGAAGAAACTGATGTCTTAAATCATCTCTGTTTATTTCACCCGCTTATATTTTTCAATAATTATTCGGTCTACTCCGGCTTCTTCTACTTTTTCTATCCCTTTTTGTACTAGTGTGTCGTTTTGTATTGATACCGAAAAATCAAAAGAATGTCCTTCCCATTCCCTGTAGTTACAATAATCCAGGTGTTCGGTATAACGGTCACCTGCCAGAGTATAGCGTCCTGCACCTGAATCAAATATTTTCACCGAATCCTTACCCTTGGTCAGATCGTGCTTTAAAAACGCGAAATGTGTGCCATTGATGATCTTTATCATTTTCTGGCCTTTGGTGTAGTCGGTTAAAGTAGTATCATTCTTTACAATGGTGGTCCCCGAGATCAGTTCCCAGGTACCTTCAAGGGCTGGTTTATTCGATTCTGTATTTTCCGAATGCGTAGTACACGACAATATCAGCAGCGCAATTATTGCAATAGATCCGGTTGATTTTTTCATAATGAAATTATATTGTGCAAACTAAACTACAGAAAGTATCTAGTTCTTAATTATTTCTTTTCCAGGAAAACCGTTTTGCCTGTTTTAGCGGATTCTCTTGCGGCTTCCAAAATTTTACAAACCATTACATTGTTCTCCAACGAATACAGGCCATGTTCGGGCACCTGGATCTTATTTCTTACTACATCAGCAAAGTAGGAGATCGGATCTTCGTAAACTCCCATTTCCTTTGCAGTGAGTTGTACCGATCTTTCCGGCTCTGACTCTTTATTCCGCAAGCGAAGTGTCGTATTATTAACTGCAATAGCATACCCCGTTTCACCATATACTTCCATATCCTTTCTTCCAAAAGGCCAGTTCCACGATGCCTGTATAATACATTGTGCTGCCCGGTAAGTGACAATAATAGTAGCTTCATCATCTACTTTTGGATAAACAGCAGGTTTGTATTGTTGTGTAACTGCCGTAACAGATACGGGTTGTTGTCCACGCATAAGATAGGTCATCAGGTTGGCGCCGTAGCAGCCAAAATCGATCAATGCACCACCACCGTTTTGCACAGGATCGGTAAGCCAATCTAAAAATTCTTTGTTCACACCAATCTCTTTCGGTCCTTTGTGACCGTCGTGTATCACTACTTTTTTGACGGCACCCATATAATTACTGTCATTCGCCAGCTGGTAGGCTTTTTCTGTCGTTGGGTACCAGGATGTTTCGTAATTGGTGAGCAGATGAATATTATTTTGCTTCGCAAGTTGTCGCATTCGTTCAGCATGCACAAGATTTGTAGCCAACGGTTTTTCTACCATGATGTGTATTCCTTTTGGTGCACAGGTTTCTACTACGGCCATATGCTCATAAATGGAACCGAATGCAACTACGGCTTCGGGTTTTGTAATTGCCAGCATTTTTTTCATATCCGTATAAAACAGTTCCATCTTTATGCCGAATGATTTTGCGTATCGCCTGGCCAGGTCAGTATTCGGCTCATAGATCCCAACGAGTTCGATATCGGGTTTAGGTTGTCTTCCTAAAATAAATCCTGCATGACCGTGGGTTATTCCGGCTACGGCTATGCGGACAGGATTGTTGTTTACTGTTTGAGCGCCTGCTTCAATGGACACATGGCTTAATACAAGGCCAAGCAGCAGAATATTTATATGACGTTTCATAATAAGAATCCAGCGAATAAAATTATTGAGATATTGACCTTTCACTTAATGCGAATTAAAAATAGGCAATAATAATTACTGTTGCACTTCCGGGAATGGGAAATGGTGCAATCCGCTAATAGCTTTGAGATGCCCAGATAATGTGCCGGGATTGCATGCGTCGTGATAGAGAAATGTGTGTGTACTTTCTAAAGCAACGTGGCTTTAAATTTTGCGGAATGAACAGGAAGCCTATTTCCATCAGCCTTATAGGCAAGTCCTGAAAATGTTCCCACAACTATCCGCGTTTGGTGACTATAGCTGTCTATAGTTACTGAAAACGGTGTGCCCGGATGACTTTCCAATATGAATTTTGATGCTCCTTGTTTGGCAAGATAAAAAGCCACTTTCGGTATCGCGAGGCTTTGATGATCCCTGTCGAAAGTATACGATTCAAGATAGACGCTAATAAGCATATTGGTATCTGAGGAGCAGGCAGAAGGGCCAAAAAAAGTGAAAGCGTTTCTTTCGGCATTTATGAATGCGGTGTCCATGATACCACACAAAAACGAGTTGCCGGCCCGGAAACTCCGCCTCGACTCTTCGAAAATATCTCTTGCATCGCAGGCAGCGCACAAGGGAATATCGGGAACCTGTACAATGGGCGCCGTATCGGGAACCGGCAGAATGCTATCCTGCCTTTCGCGGCTATAGTCTTTAACGCAACCACAATGATGAAATAAAATAAGAATCAGGGAGAAATAAAAAATGCCATATCGTTTTTTCTTATGCATTATCCGGGGTAAAAGCTCTTTGAAATAAGATACAGGTGAGGCATTGAAGTTAAGAAGTTTATAGTGTTAGTAGCGTTCTTGCCTGAAATGCCGGGCAATCGGAATTATTTTTCCTTTTTTAATACAAGTGTGCTCATACAACGTTTATCATTCACGTTTACTGTTTTGAACGGCTCCAAAAATGATAATCCATATTGTTCGATACTTTCCTGTAATAACGACCTCGTTAAAAGAAAACGTTTCGAACGATCGGGGATAATATAGACGCCATCGCCAGCCGCTTTCACGTCAGCTTCAATACCGATATTGGATGTCATGCGTATAAAAAGCGAGCCGCCGGGTTTTAATACCCGTAACATTTCTTCCAACATATTATGGAACTGAGAATAACTATTTGCAAAGTGTAATACGGCGCTGCTGATAATATGGTCGAAGAAATTATTCCTAAATGGCAATTGCTCGACGGGACCTGTTTGAAACCTATCTGACGGTAATAGTGAGTAGGATGCTTTCAGTTCATTGATTGGAGCAGCATTCGTGTCAATACCGTACACGTCCATTTTCTCCTTTAAAAACCAATGCAGGTTTCTCCCTGCACCGCAACCAGCATCTAATATTTTATCCGTTTGCCCGTATCTGCCTTTCATGATCTGGTCAAGCAGGTAGATATCGGTATCGCCAACCAGGTTTTGCAATGAATTTGACTTCATGGAATGAAAGTAAGAAAATCATTTTTTAACCAGGCAAAGTTCAGGCTTACAGAATTATGAAGCTGCAAATTGTTGAAACCGGGTTAGAGCATTGTGAAGCAAAAAAAATATTTCACCGGCTATTTTATCCTGTTGTACTTTTTTAGAATTTCAATAACTTTTTGATGAGGGATTGCATACGCTTTATTGCCATTAATTCCTTCTGTGGTTTCGGCAGCGATCATCGCATTGATAATGGCTTCTTCAACAGCCTGGACAGTTGCATCGAATAAAGGATTAATCTGGTCGTTCGGTAATTGATTGATGGTTGTAAAATTGTCCCTGTTAAAAGCTGCTGGATTCGCCGTAGAGAAAGCAATGAAGATATCCCCTGAGCCGTTTTCGCCGCGGCCTCCCACCTTGCCTACCCCGATTGGAACCCTTGCAGCAATTCTTTTTAATTGATGGGGCAACAGCGGAGCATCCGTAGCTACCACTACGATTATTGAGCCATCACCTTCCTGCCAGTAGGATACAGGCGGAGCTTTAAATTCGATGTTTAATGTGTCCTTTAACTCTTTGCCGACAGGTACGCCGGCAATTGTTAAGTTGCGTTTTGCACCGAAGTTTGACTGGACCAGTACCCCGACAGTATAGGTTGAGTCTTTTATTTTTACGATCCTGGAAGATGTTCCCGTGCCACCTTTAAAGCCTAAACACATCATCCCCGTGCCGCCGCCAATATTTCCTTCTTTAATATTTCCGGTGGCAGCATTGTTTAAGGCTTCATAGGCATTACTTTCCTTAACATGAAAGCCATAAATGTCATTTAAAAAACCATCATAGGTCTCCGCAACAACAGGATAAGTGTACCAGAAATCTTCTTTGTTATACCAATGTTTTTCAACAAACCATTTTAGAACTGCGTCTCTTACTACACCCACACTGTTGGTGTTGGTAATCATAATGGGTGTTTCCAGGAAGCCGGACTCAGTGATCCAGGTTGTACCTGTCATTTCCCCATTTCCATTCAATGAATACCAGTTGGCAAAAACCGGGTTATTGGCTTTGCCTCTTGGCAGAATGGCTGTAACCCCGGTTCTTACAGGCCCTTTTCCCAGTATATTTTTTCCCTGGCCCGAAATAATAGTGCTGTATCCCACCTCTACGCCCTTTACATCCGTTATTGCATTAAACTTGCCAGTGGCCCCTTCAAATGGAATTCCAATATCCCTGGCTCTTGGCTTTTGGCTATAACTTAAAGAGTGAACATGCAGAATGAAAGCAATTATTATTAGATATTTCACGTCAAACCATTTGTTATCTAATATAACACAGTTTCTTGTGTGAGTGGCTGCGAATAAAAAAAGAAGGACATAAGCCCTATAGCCGGACCTTCGGTAAAAAAATACGCTTCTCTGATAACATCGTATTTCCCGTCCCGACGTAATATCATCGAAATCGCTCACTCACCACCAACTCCTTACTCCCTGCCTCATATTTATAAAACCCTTCGCCGGTTTTCACACCCAGTTTTCCGGCCATTACCATATTTACCAATAAAGGACAAGGAGCATATTTAGGATTGCCAAATCCATCGTGCAGTACATTTAAAATAGAATAGCAAACATCCAAACCGATAAAGTCGGCTAACTGTAACGGTCCCATTGGGTGGGCCATGCCGAGTTTCATTACCGTGTCAATTTCTTCGACACCAGCTACACTTTCGTATAAACTATAAATCGCTTCATTGATCATCGGCATTAGTATGCGGTTGGCTATAAAACCGGGATAATCATTTACCACGCAAGGCACTTTACCTAATTGTCTGCTTAGTTCCACAATAGTATCGGTTACTTCTTTTTTAGTAGCATATCCATTGATGATCTCTACTAATTTCATCACGGGTACAGGATTCATAAAATGCATGCCGATAACTTTACCGGCACGACCTGTAGCAGCGGCTATTTTTGTAATAGAAATAGAAGAAGTGTTGGTAGCAAGAATAGCATCTTTGGGTGCCAGCTGATCAATTTGCTCAAAAATTTGCAGTTTCAATGCTACATTTTCTGTTGCAGCTTCTACCACCAGCTCTGCACTTTTGATGCCTTCACCCAAATTGGAATGGATGCTGATATTACCAAGCGCCAGTTTTTTTTGTTCTTCAGTGGCATTGCCTTTAGCGATCTGGCGGTCAAAATTTTTTCCAATGTTGGCCATCGCTTTATCCAATTGCGCCAATGAAATATCCACAATTGTTACCTTAAAACCTGCCTGCGCAAAAACATGTGCAATGCCATTGCCCATTGTGCCGGCGCCGATGATGGAAATACCCCCGGTTAGTTGCATGTTTTATATTGAAATTTCCCCTGTCCCTAAAGGAGAGTTATGGGAAACTCTTTTAGTGGCGGAAGGTTGATTAAATGTTTGATAGCAAATGTAAGCAGATAGAAATTGCTGAACAACGAACCGGGCCCTGACCCACAAAGCTATCGCGACAGCGCCGCAACCAGGATGCCATAAAATACAAAGCTGGTTACAAAAAATAACCCAACTGCTATCAGAATATTTTAAGAGCAAAAAGATTGTACGATCTAAGTCACGACTTAGGGGGCGGGCTACTTATTCTTAAAATCTCCCCGTTTCCATGCCTGTATAAAATCGGCCCAGGCAGCAGGATTGAAAATATTCATCGGGGGAGTTTGCCCCTGGTAGGTAGCACGATTGGCTATCTTATTAAATTGTATACGGGTAGCTTCGCCACCATCGCCGGGCACGGTCTTCATTAACACACGACGTTTGGCTGCACTCGTATTTTGGCGGGCTATTTCAATATCATCATCAGAAACCTTAGCATTCACAAAATCGCGGGCAAACTGTTCCGGTGTAGGTCGTGCTTTTATAATCGTGGCCGGCAAATACACCGTGTCCTGTACCATCAATTGAATCACACTAAATTGATTTCCTTCTAACGTGCGGGGAATATCGATAAGCTTTGGCTTGTAACTAACGTGAGAAAATTCTACCTGGTCGCCTTTTAATACAACAATTGAAAAAACGCCCTGGTCATTGGTAAGGGTACCGCGGTTCTGACCTTTGATCGTTACACTCACTGCCGGAATGCCTACAAGACTGTCGGCCGTCATGATGACACCATATAATTGTACCACGGAATCACGGGCTGTTTCGAATTGCGCCTGGGCAGCTATAGGAAGGAAAAAAGCAGCAAGAGTTAAGTATCGGAAAATTTTCTTCACGGTTTCAAAAATAAGTACAAGTTGCCTAATTCACACAACAAAATAGGCCCTGTTATGTTTAACTTTGTTGATTAGTCAATTTTTTAACAAGGATTTTTGTGATCGGCTTTAAAAAATTTAGGCTGTTGAATTACCGGCTTTTACAAATCAAATAAAATATAGTTCTATTATGACGAAAGAAGATGTACTGGAAGCATTGCGAAGTGTGCAGGAGCCTGATCTCGGAAAAGACCTCGTCACACTTAATATGGTCCGGGATATTGTGATTGAAAAATATTATGTATCATTTACTGTAATACTTACCACGCCTGCATGCCCCCTCAAGGATAAGATCAAGAATGATTGCATCACTGCGATAAAAACACTAATTAAGGATGCTGTTGTCAAAGTCAATTTTACTGCTGATACCACTACGAAAAGGACGGATAGCCGGACCATTCTTCCGGGGGTCAAAAATGTTATTGCAGTAGTCAGCGGAAAAGGGGGAGTCGGGAAAAGCACGGTTGCAGCCAACCTGGCCGTGGCTATTGCACAGGGTGGTGCACGGGTAGGATTAATGGATGCGGATATATATGGGCCTAGTGTGCCCATCATGTTCGGTGTAAGGGGCGAACGGCCATTGATGAAAGAAGTGAATGGAAAAGGAATGATAGAACCTTTAGAGAAGTATGGCATCAAACTTATGAGTATCGGTTTACTGGTTGACGAAAAAAATGCGGTTGTTTGGCGCGGACCGATGGCCAGCAGCGCTATCAAACAATTTGTGTCGGATGTTAATTGGGGAGACCTCGACTATTTAATTATTGATATGCCACCCGGTACCGGCGACATTCATTTGACGTTAATGCAAACTGTTCCCATAACAGGTGCCGTTATTGTTACTACACCACAGGACGTAGCATTGGCAGATGCAAAGAAAGGTGTGGCCATGTTCGGACAGGCCCAACTAAATGTGCCTATCATAGGGTTAGTAGAGAACATGAGTTATTTCACCCCAGCTGAATTGCCTGAAAATAAGTATTACATTTTCGGTAAAGATGGCGGCAAAAGATTGGCTGATGAATATGATCTGCCGTTCCTCGGGCAAATCCCCCTGGTGCAAAGTATCCGTGAGGGCGGCGACAAAGGAATGCCGGTAATGGGCGGCAGTGATGAAATAACTAAGAAAGCATTTGAAGATTTCGCTGCCCTCGTGGTCAGAAGTGTTTCAATGCGCAATGCCGATGTTTCAACGGAGAAGACAGCTGAAATAGTGGCCTGAGCCACTGATTTTTCGTGATCAATTTAATGCCTTAGCAACTGTCCTGTATAAGACAAATGCATTTAAGTCGGCCCCAGCTTATTAGTTATTCCATCTGGTAAAATACCAATGGGGCAACATAACTTTCGTTGCACTCTTCTATACTGCCGGAAACCTGTAATTTCGCAGCATGTATAATCTCCCTTATTTTAAAGAAGAAGATCAGCAGGTTGTTTTTGAATTCATCCGGCAACATCCGTTTGCATTTATAGCCGGTTGTTCAGAAGATGGTAAACCTGTTGCCACCCAGATTCCAGTGTTCATTGATGAACGTGATGGCCATCTTTTTCTTTCGGGGCATATGATGCGGAATACGGATCACCATAAGGCGTTTGTGTATAATCCAAATGTATTGGCCGTGTTTACAGGAGCCCATACTTATGTCAGTGCAAGTTGGTACGACGACAAAAAGCAAGGCTCTACGTGGAATTACATGAGCGTTCATGCCAAAGGAATCTTAAAATTTTTGGATGAGCAGGCGTTACTGGATGTATTAAGAAGAACGACGAGTCATTTTGAAAATAATCCCAATTCAGGCGCCAATTTCGACGATCTGCCTGCAGAGTATGTTGAGCGCATGGCTAAGGCTATCATAGCTTTTGAGGTAGAAGTACAGCAGATCGATAATGTTTTTAAGCTAAGCCAAAACCGGGATGAAAAAAGCTATCATACCATTATGGAAAAGCTAAATGAACAGGATGCCAGTGGGAAATATATTGCCGGGGAAATGGAAAAAAGAACTGCTCAATTATTCACAAAGAAATAATCTTTCCAAAAAGACTGTTGTTCGATCATGAGGAGTAAAAAAATACTGCATTATTCGCTGGCGGCCATTTGTGTAATTGCGGCATGCCATGTAGCTAAAAAAACACCTGAAGAAAAGACCATGACCGGTTCATTCGATAGCCAGGGCCATCGCGGTAGCCGGGGTTTAATGCCCGAGAATACTGTTCCCGCGATGAAAACCGCGCTGGACCTGGGAGTGACGACCCTTGAGATGGATATCGTGTTTACTCAGGATAGACAAGCGATCCTTTCGCACGAGCCTTTTTTTAATCATGAGATAGCTATCAAGCCTGATGGTTCTTATGTGACGGAAGCGGAAGAAAAGTCGTTGAACATCTTCAAGATGAACTATGAAGAGGTAAAAAAATATGACGTAGGAATAAAACCCCACCCACGATTTCCCCAGCAAACAAAGACGGCTGTTTATAAGCCTTTGCTTATCGATGTGATCGATAGTGTGCGACAACATATAGCTGTTACCGGAAAATTATTACCTTATTTTAACATTGAAACCAAAACAAGCCCTTCCACCGATAATATTTATCATCCGGCTCCGGCGGAGTTTGTTGAAGAATTAATGAAGGTTGTAAGGACAAAGCAACTCGAGGACCGGGTGATTATCCAATCGTTTGATTTCAGAACGTTACAATACCTGCACAGGAAATATCCGTTGATCAAAACAGCGATGCTAATTGAGGATTTTGATGAACGCGGTTTGAAAGATCAACTAAAAGCGCTGGGATTTACGCCAACTATTTACAGTCCGGAACATAAATTAGTAACTCCGGACCTGGTGGGGAGATGCCATGCACAGAATATTAAGGTTATCCCGTGGACAGTAAATGATAAAAAAAGAATCGGGGAGCTGAGAGAAATGGGTGTGGATGGAATTATTTCGGATTACCCTAATTTGTTCCAATAATTGTTAAGGTATTTGCTTGTTGCCCAATGACGAGCCTCTTGATTAGGTATCTTCAAAAGCCGAACTATTTTATTTGAATAAGAACAACGATGACCTCAAAACCTTCAAACTTCAAACCGCTTTCCTAACCAGCTCTCTGCATTTTTATAGAGAATTTTTTTTCTGATCTTTTTGCCCAATTTCATTTGCTCAATCATCTTTCCGGGATAATGTTCACCTAATGGGAACGGGTAATCGCTACCCATACAAATACTGTCTTCTCCCATTGTGTCGATTAAAAACTCCATCGCTTTTTTATCATGTACTAAACTGTCTACCCAGAATTTTCCAAGGTATTCCTTCGGATTTATTGCGTTGTCCGGGGCAACAAGATCCGGCCGGACAGCAAAGCCATGTTCTATACGACCCAGTGTAAAAGGAAAAGAGCCTCCTCCATGAGCAAACGCCACTCTTAGTTTTGGGAAGTTTTGAAACACACCGCCAAAGATCATGGAGCAGATGGCTCTTGCTGTTTCCGCGGGCATACCGACCAACCAGGGCAGCCAGTATTTTTTCATCTTGTCTTCACCCATCATTTCCCAGGGATGCACAAATAACGAACAACCCAGTTTTTCAGCCGCTTCATAAAAGGGAAAAAATTTTTTTTCGGATAAATTTTCGCCATTGACGTTAGAACCAATTTCAAGCCCCGGCATTTTTAATTCCTGAACGCATCTTTCCATTTCGCCAATTGCCATGTCAACATCCTGCAATGGAACGGTTCCAATGCCAATAAATCTACCCGGATTTTTTGAAACCGTGTCAGCAATATGATCATTAAAAAATTTGGAGGTATCGAGGCCATCGGAAGATTTTGCCCAATAATTAAACAGAACCGGGATCGTAGATATCACCTGCATGGACACTTCTGTTTCATCCATTTCTTTTAACCGTATATTTTCCTTGAAACAGTTTTCTTCCACGATACGAAACAGTTTGTCACCCTTCATCATGCAGGCTTGGCAATTACGATGTTCCAAATGAATGAATTCACCATAGCCAAACTTTTGTGTCCAGTTGGGCATGTGCTCCGGCATGATGTGAGTGTGGATGTCAATTTTCATGTGTTACTGCTTTCGCTTTTTGTGAACCGTTGCAAGTTTTTTCAAAAACTAATGGCTTCGCGTTATTGTATTTTGGTTGAATTGCACCGGAACGAATCAACGGCAAACCAATATGAAACGGGTTTACTTTTTAAGCGGCGGTTCCATTACTGTTCCGCATTTTTGGCAAGTGCGGAGTTCAGGAGTGTTCCAGAATTTTTCCATCACAGGAGGCAATTGTTTTACAATATCTTTTACAAATAAAACGTCTTCGTGCAGTTTATTACCGCAGTTTTCACAGAACCACATAAAGGCATCTTTTTCATCTTCTTCGTCTTCCCTGACCTTCTCTATCACAAGTCCCACGGTATTTGCGCCGCGTTGCGGCGAGTGTGGAGTCTTGGCGGGCAATAAAAACATGTCGCCTTTATTGATCGGGATATTCTTTGGAACACCACCGTCGATAATTTTCAGGACGATATTCCCTTCCACTTGGTAATATAGTTCTTCGCTTTCGTTGTAATGATAATCTTTCCTGGCATTAGGGCCACCTACTACCATTACAATAAAATTTTCGGCGTCTTTGTAGATGCATTGATTTCCTACCGGGGGTTTTAACAGGTCACGATGCTCGTTGATCCATTTTTTTAAATTGAACGGTGCAATGACAGCCATAAAAGAGTATTTAATTAATTAAACGATTTTAGGGCAGGTGGAATTTTTTCATACCAAACTTCAATTCTGTAACCGTCGGGGTCGAAAAAAAATACAAACGGCTCGCCAGGATCGAATTCTCCACTGTCTTTGATCGTGCCGCCAGCTTCTTCCACCGTTCTTATGATGCTTTTTATTCCGGAAGGTGTCAGCAGCCGGAATCCAAAATGAAAGCAGGTTTTTTCTTTCGGCGTTTGTTCATGATCAGTTTCAAAAACAATTATGTCGTTGGTACCCGGTGTCTGCACCTGGATAAAATCATCGTGACGGTACATTTCTTTAACACCGAATACTTTTTGATAAAAGTCAAATGAACGTTTGACGTCCTTTACCTGCAGCGCTATATGTGGTAAGGCCCAGCGTTTTGATCATGCGTGTTGCATAGAAATTGACAAGAGAAAATTACAACAATTTCCTTAGGTTTGACTATATGAATCTATCCCTTGAAGGAAAATATGCGGTGATTTGCGGCAGTACGCAGGGCATTGGTTTGGCGATTGCCGAAGAGCTTGCTTTGCTTGGCGCCAATTGCACATTAATAGCAAGGAATGAAGAAGGTTTAAGATCGGCCCTGCAAAAATTGGATATTGCTTTACGGCAACAGCATAATTTCCTTGTTGCTGACTTTAGTAAGGCCGACGAAGTGAAACGAATCATCGAAGATCATACTGCCAAATCTCCTGTTCATATATTGATCAATAATACAGGCGGTCCTGCATCAGGCCCGATAATTGAAGCTACAGAAGATGCATTCGCAAATACATTTAACCAACACTTGATCTGTAATCATATTTTGACAAAAGCGGTAGTACCGTCTATGACGAAAGAACGGTATGGCCGCATCATAAATATTATATCCACATCAGTGAAAATTCCTTTAAAGAATCTCGGTGTATCCAATACTATACGTGGCGCAGTCGCATCCTGGGCAAAAACGATGGCGAACGAATTAGGTGAGTTCAATATCACTGTCAATAATATCCTTCCCGGGTTTACCAATACACAACGATTGTCAACGCTGATCGATAACATCGCAAAAAAAGGGAATGTATTAGTTGATGTAGTTGCAAAGAACATGGCAGAAGAAGTACCGATGAAACGGTTTGGGGAAGCTTCTGAGATTGCATCTGTCGCTGCTTTCCTGGCTTCGCCTGCGGCATCATATGTTAATGGGGTAAGTATCCCGGTTGATGGTGGAAGAACGGGGTCAATATAGTTTGACGGTCCGGAGTTTGCGGTAGGTCATATCACATAGTTTCAGGTATCAAACCGATGGCAAGGGATTCAAACAGTCATTATGGACTTAAGCATACCAGAGTATATTCAGAATTATATCGACGGGGGATTTTATGCGCCTGTCTCGAGAAATTATATTGATAACATCAATCCGGCTACCGGTGAAGTGATTGGCCTCATCCCGGACAGTAATGAAAAGGACGTAACCGAAGCCGTCACAGCCGCCACAAAAGCTTTTCCTTTATGGTCTGTAACGCCGGTAGAAAAACGTTTCCAGGTATTAAATAAAATTGCAAACCTGATCGATGCCAATCTAGACACGCTGGCATTAGCTGAGACAACTGATAATGGAAAGCCGCTCTGGCTCAGTAGAAAAGTAGATATCCCAAGAGCTTCTGCCAATTTCCGTTTTTTTGCTACAGGTATTATGCACTTTGCCACCGATAGTCATACTATGGAAGACAAGGCAATCAATTATACTTTGCGGCAGCCGCTTGGTATTGTAGCGTGCATATCACCATGGAACCTGCCTTTGTATTTATTTACGTGGAAGATAGCGCCGGCATTAGCAGCTGGCAACTGTGTTATTGCAAAACCTTCCGAAGTAACTCCCGTAACCGCGTACTTACTGGCGCATATTTGCAAAGAAGCGGGCTTGCCCGATGGTGTATTAAACATCGTTCATGGAACTGGCAATATTACCGGTGAGGCGATCATTAAGCACCCGGAAATAAAAGCTATATCTTTTACCGGAAGTACGCGGGCAGGCCAAAGGATTGCTTCGGTGGCGACGCCTAAGTTTAAAAAACTTTCGCTTGAGCTCGGAGGAAAAAATCCGAACATTATTTTCGCTGATTGTGATTGGGATAAAATGATGAAAGCAACCATTGAGTCGTCGTTCAGTAACCAGGGACAGATATGTTTGTGTGGTAGCCGCATATTAATAGAGGAAAGTATCTACGAAAAATTTAAGACCACATTTGTTGAACGTACAAAGCAATTAACGGTAGGCGACCCGCTTGATGAAAATACGAAACAAGGCGCTATTGTAAGCCAGGTTCATTTAGCTAAAATATTGCGATGTATCGATACCGCTAAGCAGGAAGGCGGCAGGGTGATTTGCGGTGGACATGTTGTAAAGTTGAAGGGAAGATGTGCGAACGGGTACTTCGTAGAGCCTACTATCATCGAAGGTTTGGGTGCCGATTGTGATACAAACCAGCAGGAGATCTTCGGACCGGTTGTTACGATTCAACCTTTCAAAACCGAGGAGCAGGCACTCCAGTTGGCAAATGCGACAGAATATGGATTATCGGCAACTATCTGGACACAGGATATTTCCAAAGCAAACCGTGTGGCGGCAAAAGTCGAAAGCGGTATCATCTGGATCAATTGCTGGTTGCTGCGTGATCTGCGTACGCCGTTCGGCGGCATGAAGGCCAGTGGGGTTGGAAGAGAAGGCGGCTGGGAAGCGTTGCGGTTTTTTACAGAGGCGAAGAATGTTTGTGTACAATTGTAAATTACCGATGCGTAATATAACTGTTCTTTATTGCTTGTTTAGTTGTCTTTTATTTCTTGCTTGTTCAGGAAATGGATATAAAATCGCGGATGCTGACAGAATTGAGATTATATATAACGATAGAAGCACCGATATTTTAAAGCATACTGATACATCCAAAAGCCTTATTAAAGACTATGAAAAAGTTTTGGATGGAAAACCAGAGAAAAGAAAATGTCCAGAGTTTGGAAAAATTAGATTCTATCTGGTGGACGGCGTTTTATTTGAGGCCGGTTTTGCAATAGGCGGCAATAGCGAATGCCAATTTCTTATGGCGGGCGAAAAAGCGTGGAGATTAACATATAATACCGGAATGTTTCTAACCGAAACCTATAATGATCTAAAAGGAAGCAATGACAAACACTATCATAACAAAAAACGCTTCTGATCCACTGGGAGCGTATCCTCATGCAAGAAAAGTTGGCAATTTTCTTTTTCTTTCCGGTATCGGCCCGAGGAATCCAAAGGATAACTCTATCCCTGGCTTACAACTTGATGCGGCCGGCAATATTTTAAAATACGATTTCGAAGCGGAATGTCATTCTGTATTTGCTAATGTAAAAGCTGTACTCGAAGCTGCTGGTAGTATTTGGGGAAATATAGTTGATGTTACTGTTTTTCTTACCAACATGAAAAATGATTTTCCTGTGTATAATAAAATTTACGGAGAATATTTCAAGGATGTGCAGGCCTGCCGGACAACGGTAGAGGTTAAAAGTTTACCCACCTCCATAGCAATAGAATTGAAAGTGATAGCGACAATCAGGTAGCCGTATGTTTGAAATTTGACGTTTCATGCTAAGAAAGCTTCAACTAAAAACTTCTAATCTCAAACAGAACATATGAATTTTGAAAATACCCTGGCTTTTGCACAGGGCCTCGACAGGAAAGACGTTCTCAGAAATTTTCGTGAACGATTTCATATTCCTCAATATAATGGAAGCGATACTATCTATTTCACAGGCAATTCACTTGGATTGCAACCGAAATCAGTAAAGGAATATGTGAACCAGGAGTTGGAAGATTGGGCAAAGCTTGGTGTAGAAGGACATTTTCATGCAAAAAATCCATGGCTGCCCTATCATGAGATGTTTCCAAAACAATTATCAAAGATCGTTGGCTGCCTGGAAAACGAAGTAGTAGTAATGAATCAACTCACGGTGAACCTGCATTTATTGATGGTAAGTTTTTATCGGCCCACCAAGCAGCGGTACAAAATAATTTGTGAAGCAAAAGCTTTTCCATCAGATCAGTATGCTTTCGAATCCCAGGTGCGGCATCATGGTTTTGCTCCGGCCGATGCGATCATTGAAGTAAATCCCAGGGAAGGTGAACAGACCATCAGGACAGAAGATATCCTTTCAACCATTCAAAAGCATGGAAACGAGACAGCATTAGTACTATTCGGTGGTGTCAATTATTATACCGGCCAGTTGTTTGACATGCGATCCATTACAGTCGCCGCACATCAATCAGGTGCCTATGCAGGTTTTGATCTGGCGCATGCGGCCGGAAATGTGGAATTAAAATTGCATGAGTGGGAAGTGGATTTTGCCTGCTGGTGTTCTTATAAATACCTGAACTCCGGGCCTGGTGGCGTCTCGGGTGTGTACATACATCAACAGCATGCCGTTAATAGCGCCATGCCGCGTTTTGCAGGTTGGTGGGGATATACGAAGGAAACAAGGTTTAAAATGGAAAAAGGATTTAAACCGATACCCGGTGCCGAAGGCTGGCAGGTAAGCAATGCCCCGGTGCTCAGCATGGCCGTGCACAAAGCTTCACTGGATATTTTTGATGAAGCGGGTATGGATAATCTTATCAAAAAGTCAACATTGCTTGCAGGCTACCTTCATTTTATTTTGAACGATATAAATACGAAGCAAAATAAAAAAATGATAGCGATTATCACGCCGGCAAACGAAGGTGAGAGAGGTTGCCAGGTATCTATGCTAATGCTGCAAAGGGGCAAAGAAGTTTTTAATGAATTGAGCAAGCAGGGTGTTGTTGCAGATTGGCGGGAGCCGAATGTAATAAGGGTAGCACCCGTACCGCTTTACAATTCGTTTGAGGATGTGTGGAGATTTGGTGAGATCGTTAGAACTTCGCTCAGTAAAATCTGAATGAAAAGAGGCACTCAGCTTTTGAAGAAAGTTCGTATAGCGAAATAAAGTCTTAGCGTTCAGTATGAAAAAAGAAATTACAATTATCGGGGCCGGTTTGGTTGGTTCATTACTTTCAATTTATCTTTCCAGGAGAGGATACAAGGTGAAAGTATATGAACGCAGGCCGGATATGCGTAAGGAACAGCTCAGTGCAGGTCGTTCCATCAACCTGGCCCTGAGCGACCGCGGCTTGCTGGCGCTGGAAAAAGTAGGACTTGCAGAAGAAGTAATTGACATTTCAATCCCAATGACCGGCCGCTATATTCATAACCTTGACGGGACTACGGCTTTTCAACCTTACGGAAAAGAGGGGCAATATATCAATTCCGTTTCAAGAACGGCGCTAAATATGAAGCTGATGGATATGGCCGAAAAAAACGGGATCGATATTTCTTTCAATCAAAAATGCGTGGCAATTGACTGGGACAATAATGAAATAAATTTTGAAAATACACAGACCTCGAAAATCACAACACGTAAGGCGACACTTTTTTTCGGCGCTGACGGCGCATTTTCTACTGTGCGTTTACAGCACCAATTGCAGCATAATAAATTCGAGTATCACCAGTATTACATCAACTGTGGGTACAAAGAGTTGACCATTCCGCCCACAGCATCAGGAGATTTTGCAATGAAAATAAATGCACTCCATATTTGGCCGAGAAAGGAGTATATGCTGATTGCATTGCCCAACCAGGACAAAACATTTACCTGCACGTTATTTTTTCCTTTCGAAGGCGAAACATCTTTTTCGAAACTCAACAAAGAAGAGAAAATAAAATATTTTTTTGAAAAAACGTTCCCTGATGCGGCGGCTCTAATGCCGGATTATACGAATGAATTCCTGAACAATCCAACGTCATCCCTGGTCACCATTAAATGTTATCCGTGGGCGAGAGATGACAAATTTTCTTTGATCGGTGATGCCGCCCATGCTATTGTCCCTTTTTTCGGGCAGGGTATGAATTGTGGTTTCGAAGATTGCCGGATATTGGATGAGTTGATCGGGGAACATGACGAGGACTGGGGAACGATTCTGCAGGAATTCCAGGCAGTCAGGAAACCTGATGCAGATGCAATTGCTGACCTGGCCATCGGTAACTTTACCGAGATGCGTGAACGAACTGCAGATCCTAAATTTTTATTACAGAAAAAAATCGAAGCATGGTTGCATGAGAAGCATCCGGATAAATGGATACCCGCCTATTCGCAGGTTACATTCAATCCACAAATACATTTTGCCGATGCTTTTCGCAATGCAATGAAACAGGAAGCTATTATGCGACAGGTAATGACCATCCAGAACATCGAAGAAAGATGGCGGAGTGAAGAAGTAGAGAAGCTGATCTTGAGTAAACTCTAAATAATTACCTTCGCGACCATGACAAGGCAGCAACTTATTGAGCAAATCCGCAGGAAGCAATCCTATCTCTGCGTAGGATTGGATACCGACATTACAAAAATTCCCAAACATCTTTTGCAGGAGGCTGACCCGGTTTTTTCGTTTAATAAGGCCATTATCGACGCTACCAAAGATCTTTGTGTTGCCTATAAAATAAATACTGCTTTTTATGAAGCTCTCGGTATAAAAGGGTGGGAGGCAATGGAGAAAACGGTACACTATATCGGCGATGAGCATTTTCGGATCGCGGACGCCAAACGCGGTGATATTGGCAATACCTCCGATCAGTATGCAAAGGCATTTTTTGAAACCCTGCCGTTCGACTCTGTTACCGTTGCTCCCTACATGGGCCAAGACAGTGTAAAACCGTTTTTACAGTACCCGGGTAAATGGGCCATCGTATTGGGGCTAACCTCTAATGCAGGCGCGGTTGATTTCGAATTGCAAAAAATACTTACTGTTGTTGAAGTACTTGAGGAAGGTGTACACACGACAAAGGAACAGACTTCCTTTTTGTACGAAGCTGTTCTGCAAAAAGTTTCAGAATGGGGAACACCAGATAACCTGATGTTTGTGGTAGGTGCCACGCAAGCTGAGGAATTTGTCAATATACGTAAGTTAACGCCGGATCATTTTTATTTAGTTCCGGGAGTCGGAGCGCAGGGTGGAAGCTTGAAAGACATTTCAAAGAAAGCAATGAATAAAGATTGTGGGTTGTTAGTGAATGCAAGCAGAGCTATTATTTATGCATCGGGGAAAGAAGATTTTTCTGATATTGCAAGAACGGTTGCAATGGAATACCAAAATGAAATGGCCACTTATCTTAATGTGCTTGCTACTTAAAAATATATTTTCCTTTTTCGCTCCACCATGGATAGTATTCCATTTTTAATCTGCCGGTTATAACAGCGGTATCCGTGTTTACTATCTGTTCCACTTCTGATGAATCTTTACAGTTCATAATAAAAATTCCTCTCAAGTCGCCATCGTAGCCCATTGGTCCGTCCATAATAAGTTTTCCTTCACTGGCAAGCCGGTTAATATTAGCCATATGCCCCGCTTGTATCCTGGCTGCACTCACGCTGTCATGTGTTCTGTTAGGACCTCTCTTTAATAACACAAGCCAGTAACGTTTCATCTCACCGGAATAAACAGATGTGTCGGAGGCGAAATCGTATGTTGCAGAAGGTTACTGCTTTATAGCAGCTGCATCTTTTTGGTCATTGCACGCGGTGGCAAAAAGGGTGATTATAGCTTGTAGGAAATATATGTTTTTCATATAGTTCTTAGTTTGTTGCAAGATATGTTATTACCTGGCAGCGGGCAGAGCATAGTCAGGATTGTTATCGTGAATATCTCGCAACGGGGTCATCCGTGTTGCTGCCGGTGGCTGCAAAATCCATAAACTAGAAATAATAAACCACAACTTTTCTAATACCTTTGCGCCAACTTAAAAATGATGGCTATATGGCGGTACGTACAGATAATTTTGTCAGTCCGGATTATTTTAATGTAGATGAATTGCTGACGGACGAGCATAAGCATATCCGTGAGGCTGTCCGCAGTTACGTAAAGAAAGAGATCTCGCCAATCATAGAAGAGTATGCACAAAAAGCCGAGTTTCCGCAGCAGATCGTTAAGCAGTTAGGCGATCTCGGATGTTTTGGCCCCACGGTGCCTGCAGAATACGGTGGTGGCGGGTTGGATTATATTAGTTATGGGTTGATGATGCAGGAACTGGAACGTGGTGATAGCGGTGTTCGTTCTACGGCATCGGTACAGGGTTCGCTGGTGATGTTCCCTATTTATGCATATGGTAATGAAGAACAGCGAAAAAAATATTTACCAAAATTGGCAAGCGGTGAATGGCTGGGCTGTTTTGGATTGACGGAACCTGATCACGGCAGCGACCCATCAAGCATGCTGACAAATATTAAAGACGCCGGCGATCACGTTGTTTTAAATGGTGCTAAGATGTGGATCAGCAACGCACCTTTTTCGCAAATAGCGGTGGTGTGGGCAAGAGATGAACAGGATATAATTCGCGGAGTGGTTGTAGAAAGAGGGATGGAAGGTTTCACAACGCCAACCACGCATGGCAAATGGAGCCTGCGGGCCAGTGCAACTGGTGAGCTGGTTTTTGACAACGTAAAACTGCCGAAAGAAAATATATTGCCAAATGTAAAAGGATTGAAAGGCCCATTGGGTTGTTTGACCAAAGCACGTTACGGGATCGCCTGGGGTGTAGTAGGCGCAGCAATGGATTGTTATGATACGGCAATGCGTTATTCAAAAGAAAGAATTCAATTCGGCAAACCTATTGGTGGGTTCCAATTGCAACAAAAGAAGCTGGCGGAAATGATAACAGAAATAACAAAGGCACAGTTATTGAACTGGCGGCTTGGTGTTTTGATGAATGAAGGTAAAGCAACGCCGCAGCAGGTTAGCATGGCAAAAAGAAATAGTTGCGAGATCGCTGCCAATATTTGCCGCGATGCAAGGCAGATGCTTGGTGGTATGGGTATTACTGGTGAATACGCCGTGATGCGCCACATGATGAATCTTGAAAGTGTGATCACTTACGAAGGTACGCATGATATACATTTACTGATAACAGGTATGGATGTGACGGGGCTGAATGCGTTCAAATAAACACTTGTTTACCTAAGTGGGTTACTAAGGTCGGAGATTCCTTGTTATGCAAAGTTCTTTATAGTTGTTAGATGATTATTGTGTTTGTCAGCTTCAGTTCCCGGATGAGTTGTTGTTGCCTCGCACTCCCGGTAACTATCGGGCCAACGTTAGGTTCGCTAATCAACAATTTCAAAAACAATGAACTCTTTTGTACTGTAGGGTTCTAAAGCCCTCATTAGGGGGGTTGGGGGTACGGGTTATGAAGATTTTTCTAATCGGTTTTATGGGTTCTGGCAAAACGCACTGGGGAAGGCTATTGAGCCAACAACTCAGTCTGCCTTTTTTTGATCTTGATGAGCAGGTGACAAATGCAGCAGGCAAAACGATCAACGATATCTTCGCGGATGATGGAGAAGAATATTTCCGGTTGAAGGAAAAAGAGATATTGCACATTATCACTGAAAGTCATGATGCTTTTGTAATGTCATGCGGTGGGGGGGCTCCCTGTTATTTTAATAATATTGAATATATGAACCAGGCCGGAAACACCGTCTGGTTAAATACATCGACAGAAACGCTTTTCAAAAGACTGTTGCAGGAAAAAACGCACAGACCTTTATTAAAGAATCTTTCTGATGACCAGTTACGCATGTTTATCAAAAAAAAATTTTCGGACAGGAAAATCTATTACGAGCAAGCTGATACCACCATCGACGATGAGAACATTACTTTAGACCGTTTTATCCAAAAAGTTTTTCATGCATAAATTATTTTTAGCGTTAGGCGCCCTGCTGGGTGGAATAGCTGTGGCGCTTGGCGCATTTGGAGCACATGGTTTGAAAAAGATCGTTCCTTCCGAAACGGTAAATACGTTCCAGACAGGTGTGCAGTACCAGATGTATCATGCACTTGCCCTGATCGCTGTTGCGATCATCTTTGAAAAATTTCCCAATAAATTAATGCTCTGGGCCGGCGGTGCTTTCTGTATAGGGGTCCTTTTGTTTTCTGGTTCCCTGTACCTGCTTACCATTTTGAAAGCAACAGGTAAGGTAGGCTTAGAGGGTGTGGGAATCATTACACCATTTGGCGGTCTATTCTTTATTGTAGGTTGGTTACTTCTTTTTGCGGGAGTAATGAAAAGTAACTGAAACGGTTTTAGTCTGGGATTACGCTTATGATATCAGCAATAGCATAAGTTCTTTACAAGGGCAACCTAAGTACCGTTACCGTCCCCCCATTGTTTTCGATCTGGTAAATACCGCCGATGCTTTCCATTCTTTTTGCGATATTTTTCAAGCCGTTCCCAAATTGCCTGATCCTTTGCATATCGATACCAACTCCGTTATCCGATATTTTGATGGTTAAAGCATCGTCAATCTTAAAATTGATTTTTAGCTCCGTGGCTTTCGAGTGTTTTAATACATTGTTCAGCGTTTCTTTTACGCAAAGAAAGAGATTGCGTCGCTTATCACCGGTAAGTTCTGTTGGTTCAATTTCGTCCGGAGTGGAAATCTTGCAATTGATCGGTGTATTTTCAAAATACTCAATAGCATACGACCGGATATAAGAAACAAGATTATCAATTGTATCATTGCCGCTGTTCATACTCCAGATGATCGCATTCATTTTATTTAATACCTCATCAGCGGAATGAGATATTTTATCGATTTCGACCGGGGTATTTTCTTTCATTTTTTTCCTGGCTATTTCACTCATCAGCCGGATAGCCGTCATTCCCGATCCAAGCTCGTCGTGCATATCGGCAGAAATGCGTTCTCTTTCCTGCTGCTGGGCTTTGTATACAGCGATCTCTTTTTCATATTCATTCATTTGATCTTTTGCTTTCAGTCGCTCTCGTTCCCGTGCCTGCGCAACAAGCCTTCGCTTGTTTTTATGATTCAGGCCCAGCAGGAAAAAGATCAATTCGATCAACAAGCCTATTTCATAATAGAAAAGAGAATTTGTAAAAATTCCGGAAGGGTCGCCTGTTTTGATCATTCCCGTCAGCATAAGCAAGGACAGCAACGAAAATATCAGGAGAAACAAATTACCCCAGAAAAGATAACGCAATAAGCGGTCATGCCAGGCGCCGGTACTATAAACAAGAAAAATAACCACCATTAACAGTAGCAGGATCTTGGTGCCATTTTCTATCAGATTCTCAAGCCGGAAATTTTGTGTAAAATAATGAGCATAGGTATAGGCAATCATGGAAGCAATAAGAAACAATACACCGGCATAGTATAACTTGTAAAGGAATGGATAATATTCTTTGGTCGCCAGAAACTTTTGCATGAAAAGCATATATAAAAAAATGCCTGCGCTTTGCATAATGAAATCAAGATAGGTTTCCTGGAAAAATCCAAACCAGCTGGTATGAAAGCTATGAACAGCTTTGAGAAAAAGCATTAGCCCCAGAAAAAAAGTATAACCGGAATAATAAAGGAATTCTTTATTGGCGCCCTGGAAGAAACTAGCTAATGAAAAAAGGATCATCATCAGCAATAAGCCACAAAAAAGATAGGTAATGATCTTTGACTGCATATTGGTGCTGTCAAGATCTTTTACAAAGGATACCAGGTAGCCGGGGCTTATGATGGAAGGGTTTATCCTGTTGAGGTGGGTCCGTACTAAAGTTAGCTCTGCAATGATGGTAGTGGAATCATGCGGGGCAAGCGTAATAAGCCGGTAGCTGATCTCCTTAAGCGATTGAGGAAGAACAGAAGGGATTTTCTCCAACTGACCTGCCTTCAAGCGGTATAGCTGTATGTCCCAATAGTATAGTCCCGGAAAAAACCACACCGATTGCGACGAATCTGCATTATTACTAATATTGAATTGTAAAACCGCTTTTTTGGTGACGTAAGCCTCAGGAATAAACCTTTTGTGTATAGGCCCTTTATTAAATGTAAGTGAATCAATGACACCCGGCAGTGAAACATCCGGTTCTATATAAGCAAAGCCAACACTATTCTTTATACTTTTAGCCAGCGTTATTTCGTTTATATCGTGGTAAACAGTTAGTGCAGAATCGGCAATCCGGCCGTCCGCTGGTTGCGCCGGCAAGCGTTCGAAAAATAATACGAAAAATAAGAATATTGGCAAAAGTTTTCGCATATTCATTTTGCAGTTCATTGGTAACCGTTGTCAAATTTAATACTTGCCTTTTTGTTTTAATGCTTTATAAAGTACCACTTTAAGGTAGTTTTGGGCGTTTGGCTAGCCGGCAGCGATTTTTGCGTGCTTGCTCAACCTGTTCTGCCTGAAAACTACAAACTATATTATCTTTGTCGCCATGGCCAATAAGAAGAAAAAGACTACGGGGAAAAAACCGAAAACCGATCCGAACAAAGCCGATGCTAATCCATTCAAACAGGAAAAACAAGAAAACATAGACTGGAAAAAACTTGCCCGTGATGAGCGTACCTGGAAGATCACAGGTGCTGTGTTTTTGCTGATTGCTATCTTTCTTTGCATTGCTTTTATTTCTTACTTTTTTACATGGAAAGAAGACCAGTCAATTGCAAAGAATGGATTTTCGGCCCTGCTTGAAAAAGACACACCAGCCGTTAACCTGTTAGGTCGCCTGGGAGCTGTTATTTCGCATTTCTTTATTTATAATGGCTTTGGTGTTGCCTCTTTACTCATAGCTACTTTCTTTTTTGTCGTCGGTACGAATCTCCTTGTCAGTCGCAAGGTATTTTCCATTTGGCGCAACCTGAAATATGTTACTGTTGGATTACTCGTATTATCGGTTTCCCTCGCTTTCGTTTTAACCGGCGAATTTCCATTTGGCGGAAGTGTTGGGAAAACAATCAGCAACTGGTTGGTTAGTATTCTTGGAAATGTCGGAACAGCGGCGTTGCTGCTTGTAGTTGCTTTTGCCTATATCATTTGGCAGTTTAATCCTTCATTTAATGTCCCCGTAAGAAAAGAGCAGCAGACTCTGGCTGAGGAAGAGTTGGGTCAGCAAAATGAACAGGAGAAAAAGGATCCCATTCAAACGGTTAATGATCTGTATGCTGAAGCAAACGCAAAAAAAGGCAACGCGTTAAAAAATGACAGCGGTATGCTTGACCTGGTCATCAATGAAAATGGTTCATTACATGACCTGAAGATGATAGAAAAGAAAGACGACGATGAAAATATACAAATGGAAGAATTTAGTGCCGGGAAAGAAATAGTATCCGACTTATTGCATAAATATGACGACCTGGGCGATAACACTAAACAGGAACTGGAAATACCGGTTTCGGAAATCAAGAATAAAAAAGAGATCCCTGCAAACGATCTAGAATTGGAAATAAAAACCGTACCTGCTACCGCGGGCGAGGAAGAAACTGAAATAGAAAAAAAGTTAGAAAACCTTGCGCCTTACGAACCCACTCTTGATCTGAAGAATTATAAATATCCTGGTCTTGACCTTTTGGAGACGCATGGTAGTGAAAGAATAGTTCAGGATCCTGCTGAACTGGATAATAACAAGAACCAGATCATTGCCACGCTGCGGAATTATTCTATCGAGATACAAAAGATCAGCGCTACGGTTGGTCCTACGGTCACGCTGTACGAGATAGTTCCTGCCGCTGGTGTCAGGATTTCCAGGATAAAAAACCTGGAAGATGATATCGCTTTGAGCCTTGCCGCATTAGGGATCCGTATCATCGCTCCTATTCCTGGTAAGGGAACTATAGGTATTGAAGTACCGAATGCGAAAAAGAGTATTGTTAGTATGAAGTCGTTACTTGCTTCGGATAAATTTCAAAATAATAATTTTTCATTACCCATAGCTATCGGTAAAAAGATCGACAATGAGAATTTTATCGTTGACCTTGCCAGTATGCCACACCTGCTGATGGCGGGTGCTACCGGGCAAGGTAAATCAGTTGGGTTAAATGCGATCCTGGTTTCCCTGTTATATAAGAAACATCCTTCGCAATTAAAGTTTGTTTTGGTTGATCCTAAAAAAGTGGAGCTAAGTGTTTATAGTACCATAGCCAATCACTTCCTGGCCAAATTGCCTAATGAAGAAGATGCGATCATTACCGACACAAAAAAAGTGATCAATACACTAAATGCATTGTGTATCGAAATGGATAATCGTTACGATTTGTTAAAAGAAGCAGGTTGCCGTAATATCAAAGAATACAATACAAAATTTATCGCCCGACGCCTGAACCCGCAGAAAGGGCACCAATTTCTTCCATTTATTGTATTGGTAGTAGATGAATTTGCCGATCTCATCATGACAGCCGGCAAAGAAGTGGAGATGCCCATTGCGAGGTTGGCTCAGCTTGCCCGTGCCGTTGGTATACACCTTATCATCGCCACACAACGCCCCTCTGTTAATATTATTACCGGTACAATTAAAGCTAATTTTCCGGCACGTATTGCTTTTAAAGTAAGTAGCAAGATTGATAGTCGTACCATCCTTGATGCAGGAGGAGCCGAGCAATTAATCGGGAAGGGAGATATGCTTATCAGTTATAATGGAGAAATAGTTCGCCTCCAATGTGCATTTGTTGACACACCAGAAGTAGATAAAATTGCCGATTTTATAGGCTACCAGGATGGGTATCCGCAGGCATTTTTACTGCCAGAGTATATTGATGAGAAGGAACTGGAAGGAAAAGAGTTTGATCTGGCTGATCGTGATGCTTTGTTTGAAGATGCGGCCCGTCTTATCGTTCAAAACCAGGTCGGCTCTACGTCGTTATTACAACGACGCATGAAGTTAGGGTATAACCGTGCGGGCCGTTTGATGGATCAACTGGAAGCGGCGGGTATAGTTGGTGCCAACCAGGGATCTAAAGCACGGGACGTTTTAATCAAAACAGAAGTTGATCTGCAACAACACTTAGACTCTCTCGGTTATTGAGTTGTTAAGAAAAGTAATGCCTTTGCAACCCGGTACGGTCATTGACAGTCTATAGCTGTAATTAGCTATTTTTGCCCACTTCTAAATGGGCGCCTTTAATTTAAAATTTACAATCATGCGGAAGTTATACATAGCATTGGCCTTATTGATCAGCGGGTCTTTTGTGATGGCCCAAAAGAATGATCCGGCTGCTAAGCAAGTATTAGATGCTGTTAGTACTAAATTCAAAACGTTTAATTCGGTACAAGCTGGTTTTGCATACAAAGTGGAAGATTCCAAAGGAAAAGCAATGTCCACAAAGACGGGCAAAGTGTGGATGAAGGGAAATAAGTACAGGGTCAGTTTTGCGGGGCAGGAAATATTCAGCGATGGAAACACAGTTTGGAATTATGATAAGAGTAGCAACGAAGTAACTGTTAATAGCGTTGATGCGTCCGGTAGCGCATTAACACCGCAGAAATTATTTACAAACTTCTATGATAAAGATTTTTTATATCTTTTAAATGGAGAAAAAAAAGTAGGGAGCAAAACTCTGCAGGAAATTGAAATGACTCCTACTGATAAAAGCAAGCCGTTTCACAAAGTGTATTTACAAGTTGATAAAGCGGCTAAAACTATCTACAGCACAAAAGTGTTAGAGAATGGTGGCAATCGGTATACCTACACCGTTAGCGATATGAAAACGAATGCTACGGTACCCGACGCTCAATTTGCATTTGACAAAAGCAAATATCCCGGTGTAGAGGTTGTGGATCTTAGATAAAGAATGCGTTTTAGAAAGTTGGTAAGTTGATTGGCAATAAGCCATTCAACTTTTTTTGTTAATGCCAGCATGATTCTACGGAGCCTGCTTAGGGTTTCCGCCTATAGACTCGTGAATTCTTATTGACTGATAGCCTTCCTGATCTTTACTAATTGTTGTAATAACTCCTCGAGCAGATCAAGCCGCAGCATATTGGCACCATCACTTTTTGCTACCGCGGGATTAGGATGTGTTTCGATGAATAAGCCATTTGCGCCTGTTGCAACAGCAGCTTTGGCGATCGTTCCGATCAATTGTGGATTGCCACCGGTAATTCCTGTGGTTTGATTGGGTTGCTGCAGCGAATGCGTAACATCCATTACCACCGGCACATCGTGCTCCTGCATCCAGGGAATATTCCGGTAATCAACCACCAGGTCCTGGTAACCAAACGTAGTACCTCTTTCCGTTAGCATTATTTTTTTATTGCCAGTTGTTTTTATTTTTTCAACGGCAAATTTCATAGCAGGTCCGCTCAAAAACTGACCTTTCTTTACGTTCACTATTTTCCCGGTTTCTCCGGCAGCGATTAACAGGTCGGTTTGACGGCACAGAAAGGCTGGTATCTGTAAAATGTCAGTGTATTTTGCCGCTAAGGCAGCCTCTTCGTGAGCATGAATATCGGAAGTGGTGGGAAGTTTGTATTTATCCCCAACTTTTTTTACTAATGCTAATGCTGCTTCATCACCAATACCGGTAAATGAGGTAGCGCTTGTCCTGTTTGCCTTTCGGTAAGACGCTTTAAAGATGTAGGGGATGCCCAGGTTTTTGCAAATCCCTGATACTTTATCGGCAACTTCCGTGATCAGTTCTTCGCTTTCCACCACACAGGGTCCGGCGATAAGAAAGAAATTTTTTTCGTCAAATGATTGACCGGCAAAAAGATCTTTTAACATTTTTTCCATGCCGCAAAAATAGTTGATAGTTGCCAGTCCGGAACTTGCTTTTTGAAGTTTACCTTTTACTTTTGAGCCCTGAAAGAATAATATGATAAAAGAAAAGATACTTGTAATCGGAGCCAGTGGCCAGATCGGTGTTGAATTGACTCTCGCACTTCGAAAACTATATGGCAACAGCAACGTTATTGCTTCTGACCTGCGTGAACAAAACCCATTGCTGGAAGGAACCGGACCCTATGTAAGCCTTGATGTGATGAACAAAGAAATGCTTCATGTACAGGTTATTCGTCAAAATATAACGCAGATCTATTTACTGGCAGCAATACTTTCAGCAACAGGAGAGAAGAACCCAGGTCTTGCCTGGCATCTTAATATGCAGGGATTGTTGAACGTACTGGAAATTGCAAGAGAAGAAAAATTGCATAAAATCTACTGGCCATCTTCTATCGCTGTATTTGGGCCTACATCACCCAGGAAAAATTGTCCGCAGCAAACCATTATCGAGCCTGTTACGGTATATGGCATTAGCAAATATGCAGGGGAGTTCTGGTGCAATTACTATCACATGAAGTTTGGTGTCGACGTGAGAAGTTTGCGTTACCCGGGATTAATCTCTTATAAATCTGCTCCTGGCGGCGGCACTACGGACTATGCTGTTGAAATATTTCATGAAGCATTAGAGGAAAAAAAATACGAATCTTTTTTAAAAGAGGATACTTACCTGCCCATGATGTATATGCCTGATGCAATCCGTGCAACAATTGAGTTGATGGAATCTCCTATCGATAAGATAACTGTTCGCACTTCTTACAATATATCTTCTATGAGCTTTTCGCCAAAGGAGATCGCACAAGAGATAAAAAATCATATTCCCGGTTTTAACGTAAGCTACAAACCCGACTATCGCCAGTCAATTGCTGATAGCTGGCCACAAAGCATCGATGATAGTATTGCAAGAAATGATTGGGGCTGGAAAGAAGAGTTTGACCTGGCCGCCATGACAAAAGATATGCTGGATAATTTAAAGAACCCCGGTTAACATGGCCTCTTCGATTTATTTTACGATACTGAATTCTTTAAAGGATTGCAACTGAATTCTTTCAACCTTAACATTGGTAACGATAGCCATCTCGGGCCCTTTATTGCACCATTTGATCAACAGTTCCAATTGTGTTTCTGTTCCGGTTGCAACAATATGCACACTTCCATCTGGCTTATTTTTTATTTCTCCTGTGATACCGGCATCAACGGCTTTCGCTTTTGTTGACTGGCGATAAAACACTCCTTGTACCAGTCCTTCGACGGTTATGGAAATAGTTTGCAGCATTTCAAAAGGTGATCAGGTCAATAATTTGTTCAAGGTAATATTGATCAGTTGTATCGAACTGGTTTAGTTTGTCGCTGTCAACATCAAGTACTGCTACCACGTTATTGTTGCGAATCACGGGAACAACGATCTCGGACTTAGATAAACTATTGCAGGCTATATGTCCGGGGAATTTTTCTACATCGGGAACAATTAGTGTATTTGCTTCGGCCCAACTGCTGCCGCAGACCCCTTTGCCTTTTCGTATTCTTGTACAGGCCACCGGTCCCTGGAAGGGGGCTAACACCAGCTCATCATTTTTTACAAGATAAAATCCAACCCAGAACCAGCCAAATTGCTCTTTCAATGCGGCAACCGTGTTTGCCAGGTTTGCTACAAGATCGGTTTCACCATCCAGCAAACCCTTTATCTGGGGCAACAGTGATTGATATTGTTCCTCTTTATTGCCGGTGATTATTGCTAAATCTTCTGCCATAAAGCAAAGATAGGCCGAACATTTTTTCGTGCATTAAGAAAACGATAGTTGATGAGAACTGCTGTTATTGTTTCTGCGTCTGCCGCGTTGATTGTCAGTTACCAGAAATAGCAACTGTTTTTAATGTGTAACTACCATCGTCATTTCTTCCCATGATAGCCAATGGTAAAGGCGTCCTGTATCCTTTGGGATCTTTAATGACGAGTTGCAGATTGTAGTACCCCGGTCGAATACCTTTTGGTAAAATAAAAGTATCTGTAACGGGTGTATTTTTATCCTGCGGTAGAAATAATTTCGGTTTAAACGCAGAAGTATCGAACCAGGCCGTATTGCCCACGCTGTCCTGAAGTTGAAAAATAACGTCCCAGTCTTCATAAGTGGGTGCGACACCGATATTTTTCCACTGAAGCATGATAAAGAATGGCTGACTTGTTACAATGTTTTTAGTAATATCTCCTTGTTCCAAAATAAAACGATAGCCCGCTGCTTTTGATGCGGCCCGGATATTTTCCTGCATACATGTCTCGCGATGATCGGAAAAATTTCCATTGCCAAAAGAGCTTGCATGGTATCGCTTGACT